>Ga0114932_10004436_pt1 | contig 13114 bp, 8 predicted proteins | sample 2SBtaG_2_FD_87286 | JGI IMG/M metagenome (GOLD analysis project Ga0114932, IMG submission 87286) | Deep subsurface microbial communities from Kolumbo volcano to uncover new lineages of life (NeLLi) - 2SBTROV12_ACTIVE470 metaG | ecosystem: Environmental > Aquatic > Marine > Volcanic ...
CAGCATTCATCGTTTTGAATGACCGTAGTGAGGAGGGCGAAGCTCTCAAAAAAGAGCTTACTAATTATTTACGTAACAGCTTAGCCCCGTATAAGTTCCCAAGATGGATGGAATTTGTCGATGAGTTACCAAAAACCGCTACCGGCAAGGTTCAAAGATTCAAATTGAGAACCTCCCAAGATACTTAAAGATCTGATGAGGAAGAAATATCGGCAGACCATTTGGGCAGGAAGCCACGCGATCTGCTGTGAGTGGATCAATTCATCTACTTATGGAATGCCCACCTTAGTATTTTTGCACGAAGGCTTGGGCAGCATCCGACAATGGCGTGATCTTCCTGCACAATTGGGCGCAATACTGAATTTTAATGTCTTAACTTTCGATCGCTTTGGCCACGGCTGCTCCGCTCGTTTGGCCCCGCCTTACCGCAGACCACTGAATTATTTTCAAGCCGAAGCCGAAACTACTATCCCTGACCTATTAGACCAATTCTGTATCTCGGATGCGGTGTTAGTGGGACACAGTGACGGCGCTACTATCGCAATATTAGCTGCTAGCAGTGGTGACAAACGTGTTCGCGCAGTCGTCGCAGAGGCAGGACACTGGTTTGTAGAAAAGCGGACTCTGTCCAGCATCAAAAAGCTATTGGCCCAATGGTCTCACTCAAATCTTCGCCAAAGACTAACTAAATATCACGGCGGAAATGTTGAGGGAATGTTTCTAGGTTGGGCAAACCTATGGCTAAATCCATATTTTGCCACGTTTGATATTCGCTCAAAATTACCAAACGTAGACTGCCCTGTTTTAGCTATACAGGGAACTGATGATCAGTACGGAAGTCTGGAGCAACTTCGCTCACTGAAAAGCATAACCGGAAACCTCAGCAGCCATACCTTTAGCGCCTGCGGTCACCACCCACATCTAGAACTTCGCAAAAGCTACCTCAAAAATGTTGAAAACTTCGTGTCTACCCACCTACAACGTTGACAATGCAAAAAGTTTAGCCATCTTTGGAAGCAAAGTTAAACCAAACCGTACTACAAATGAAAGCTTGAGCCAGCGGAGAACCAGTTTGATAAAATTCGGCATAGACACCCTAAAGACCAAGCGCACCCTTGAAGTTGATGGGAAAAAGTATGATTACTACGACCTTGAAGCAGCTGGAGAAGCCAAACTTGGCGACATTTCTCGCCTGCCGTTTTCCCTAAAGGTTTTGCTCGAGAATTTACTTCGTTTTGAAGACGGCATATCTATCACCGTCAAACACTTAGAAGCCCTCACCTCAATACTGAAAGGCAGCAAAATAGACCAAGAAATAGCCTATAGGCCCGCCCGTGTCCTCATGCAAGACTTCACCGGAGTACCCGCAATAGTTGACCTCGCTGCGATGAGAGATGCCATGGGAAATCTCGGAGGTGACTCTGATAGAATTAATCCCCTCTCCAGAGCAGACTTGGTTATTGATCATTCCGTCCAAGTAGATAAATCCGGTTCTCTCAGCGCATTCCAGGCGAATGTAGACATTGAAATGTCCCGCAATAGGGAACGGTATGAATTCCTGCGTTGGGGCCAACGAGCCTTCAACAATTTTAACGTAATACCTCCGGGAACAGGCATTTGCCATCAGGTCAATCTTGAACACTTAGCACAAACGATTTGGACCACAAAAGTGGGTGACACGGATTTTGCCTTTCCAGACACTTTAGTCGGAACGGATAGCCATACTACCATGGTAAACGCATTAGCCGTTCTAGGTTGGGGGGTGGGCGGAATTGAAGCCGAAGCCGCAATGTTGGGGCAACCCATATCGATGCTGATTCCTGAAGTTATAGGAGTACGTTTAACAGGAAATCTTCTTGAAGGAAGAACAGCAACAGATCTAGTACTAGCAATCACAGAAATGCTTCGCAAAAAAGGCGTAGTAGGAAAGTTTGTGGAATTCACAGGACCAGGCCTGGACGAATTGGCGTTAGCCGACAAGGCGACAATATCGAACATGGCACCAGAATATGGTGCGACTTGTGGTTTTTTCCCGGTTGACCAAGAAACTTTAAACTATCTGAACTTATCCGGCCGCCCAGAGAGACATGTGAAACTTGTAGAAAAGTATTCGAAGGTTCAAGGACTTTGGCGTGACAATTCCACACCAGAACCAGTATTCACTGAAATTTTCGAGTTAAATATGAACTCCGTTGAGCCCAGCCTGGCAGGCCCGAAGCGTCCACAAGATAGGATCAATTTGAGCGACGCCAAGGTAGCTTTTAAGCAATTGCTTGATGATGCGCCACAATCCAGAGCAACGGACATGTCCGTGACAAATGGAGACATCGTAATAGCTGCAATTACCAGCTGCACGAATACATCCAATCCCAGTGTAATGGTCGCCGCAGGGCTTTTGGCTCGCAAGGCCCGTCAACTTGGGCTTACTATCAAGCCATCAGTCAAGACGTCGCTCGCGCCCGGCTCCAAAGTCGTAACTGACTATCTGATAAACTCGGGCCTTGATAAAGATCTGGACTCCCTGGGATTTAACCTCGTCGGCTACGGCTGCACGACCTGCATAGGAAATAGCGGCCCATTAAATCCGCAAATTGAGTCCCAAATCCGCGCCAACAATACAATTGTAGCTTCTGTCTTGTCAGGTAATAGAAACTTTGAGGGCCGTGTCCATAGTCTGACACAAGCAAATTATTTGGCTTCACCCCCATTAGTTGTCGCGTACGCCCTAGCCGGCTCCATGCTCGTTGACCTATCGTCTGAGCCCCTGGGAATAGGATCAAATGGCCACCCCGTATACCTAAAAGATATATGGCCCTCTTCCGAAGAAATTCAGAACACCATTGAGAATTCTTTATCACCTGAGATGTTTAAAAACCAATATGCCCGCGCGACGGAGGGAGATAGCAGTTGGCGCGAGATCAAAACACCAGAGGGCCAAACATACACATGGCCGGAGTCAACTTACGTCCAAAAACCGCCCTATTTTGCCAATATCCAGAAAACCCCCGAGAAAGTGGGAAATATCTTGGGTGCAAGAATCCTTGCCCTACTGGGCGATAGCGTTACGACGGACCACATCTCACCAGCCGGAGCCATACCCTCAGATGGTCCTGCAGGGATATACCTCAATGAATTAGGGGTTGAGAACCACGAATTTAACTCTTTTGGAGCCAGAAGAGGCAACCACGAAGTAATGGTACGCGGGACCTTTGCAAACATCCGGCTACGCAATGAAATGGCAAAGGGCACCGAAGGTGGTTGGACCACATTGATGCCAGAAAATAAGCTTATGACCATTTTTGACGCCGCGATGCATTATGCAAAGACCGAAACCCCATTAGTAGTTGTGGCTGGCAAAGAATATGGGACCGGTTCTTCACGGGATTGGGCGGCCAAGGGCACAAAACTACTTGGGGTTAAAGCAGTAATCACCGAGAGCTACGAGAGAATCCACCGCTCTAATCTTGTCGGCATGGGCGTCTTACCACTCTGTTTCCAGAATGGCACAAACCGCTCTTCACTAGAACTTGATGGAAGTGAGTCGATTGAAATTCTCGGCATCGATAAAGGAATTTCTCCAAAGATGGAGTTATCATGCCGCATAATTCGGCAAACGGGCGAATCCGAAGAACTACCACTTCTCTGCAGAATAGATACTCCCAATGAGGTAGACTACTATTTGCATGGTGGAATATTGCCCTACGTATTACGACAACTTGCCCCAGCTGAAGAGTAATACAGCACAATAGTAAGGAGGGATGGCATAATAAAAATAGCTAACTCTTTCCTATGGACTTTGACATCATTGCCGTAAGGCGTTTAGCGAAAGCGGCGGGATCTGAAATAACGTCCCCCTCAATAATCTTGGCCTGATCCAGCAATAATTCTGCCGCCCCGATAAGGGTTGGGTCGGAAGGTCGCTCCGCTGCTATCTCTGCTAAGGACTTAATTAGATCATTCCCAGGATTGATTTCCAAAACCCTCTTAGATATCTCCTGGATCTGGTTTTGTTGCTTCAACAAGCGTTCTAAATGGACATCCATACCGCCTTCATCAGCCACCAAACAGACTGGGCTATCAGTCAACCTATCAGAAACGCGGACATCCTTTACATTTTCACCCAGAGCGAGCTTGAACGCTCCCGTCAAACTCGCAATTTTTGCCTCCATCTCTGGAGTTTTCTTATCTTTTTCTTGGGCTTCGTCTGAAGAAAATTTTGAGAGATCAATATCTCCACGGGTAACTGACAAAAGCTTCGTACCCTCAAATTCTTGCACGACGCTAGTCCAGAATTCGTCGACTGCATCATCAAAAAAGACAACCTCAATCCCCCTAGCTACTAGGGCCTCTATTTGTGGACTGTTTTGCAACGAGGCTAGATTCTCACCAGAAATATAATAAATTTCCTTCTGACCATCTTTCATACGCTCCAAATAGTCACTCAAAGTAGTCAAGCCTTCAACAGCACTAGATTTAAAATGCAACAACTTAACTAACCGTTCTCTATACGAGGCATCCTCATAAATTCCCTCCTTCAGAACGGCACCGAAATTATTCCAAAAATCAGCAAACTCTTCTGGAGTCTTGGAAGCCTTCTTCTCTAGTTCGCCAAGAACACGCTTCACAAGCGCTGTTCGTATCTTGGATACCACTGGATTCTGTTGCAGCATTTCGCGGCTGACATTGAGTGGCAGGTCTTCGGAGTCTACAATTCCTCTTACAAATCGCAGCCAGGCCGGCATCAAATCTGAGCAATCGTCCGTAATAAAAACACGCTTCACATACAGCTTAACACCATGCTTACGGGCAGGGTCAAAAAGATCAAAAGGCTTTGTTGATGGGATAAACATAAGATTAGTGTACTCAAGGCGGCCCTCCGCCTTATTGTGCAAAGTGAGCCACGGCTCATCAAAGCTGTGAGCAACATGATGGTAGAATTCTGTGTATTGTTCTTCAGTGATTTCCTTTCGCGGCCTCATCCAGAGAGCTGCTGCGTTGTTTATTTTCTCCGCCTCATCATCTCCAAATGTACCCAATTTTATTGGGATGGCCACATGGTCAGAATAAGTCGTGATAATTTCCTTAAGCCGATTTGTATCCAGAAACTCGCTTTCACCCTTTCTGAGATGAAGCTCGATAACAGTACCTCGCGTACTCCTCTTCGTTGGGCCAACTGAGAATTCCCCTGTCCCTTCAGACGCCCACTTCCAGGCGGTCTCCTCCCCAGCCTTCGCGCTCGCCACCTCAACTCTATCCGCCACCATAAAAGCAGAGTAAAAACCAACCCCAAATTGGCCTATCAAGTTTACATCTTTTGTAGAATCACCAGTAAGCTGGTCGGCGAATGCCGCGGTCCCTGATCTTGCTATAGTTCCAAGATTCGCAACCAACTCATCATGGTCCATCCCTATCCCGTTATCCGCAATGACAATTGTTCGCGCCTTTTTTTTAACAGAAATAGTTATATGAAGATCTGGGTCTTCCTCAAGCAACGACGGATTAGTGATTGCTGCATAACGCAACCTGTCACAGGCGTCCGAAGCATTGGAAATTAGCTCTCGGAGAAAAATCTCTTTATTACTGTACAGCGAATTCACAACAAGATTCAGGACCTTGCCTACCTCGGCTTGAAAGGCGCGAGTTTCGCTCGTTGCCACCTCTTCCTGGCCATGACTTTCAACTTTTCCCATTTACTACCCCCTTCTGTTAAGCTTACTCCTAATCCCTTAAACCCAGCCATGCCGAGGCACCTTGCTTCCATATGTGATCTCATGAGGCTCCGGTCAAGTCCCCGAGAAAAACTTGCCTTCGCTCGCCGGAGCCGCCATCTTTGAACCGAGCTATGAAGAATGCAAACAGAACGTAAAATTACAGCCGTCCTGGGCCCTACGAATACTGGCAAAACCCACCTTGCCATAGAACGAATGTTGGGCCATAGAACCGGCATGATTGGCTGCCCATTGCGCCTACTTGCCCGGGAAATTTACGATAAAGTGGCTGCCGTAAAAGGATCAGCTAATGTCGCATTAATCACAGGCGAGGAGAGAATAGTACCCAAGAACCCTAGATTCTACGTTTGCACAACAGAGTCTATGCCAACCGAGAAACTAGTTGATTTTTTAGCCGTAGATGAAATCCAATTAGCTGCAGATCCGGAACGGGGACACGTTTTTACCGACAGAATGCTGCACGCGCGAGGGCTTGGGGAAACCATGTTTCTGGGCTCATTGACAATAGAAAGTATGATTAAAGCCCTAATACCTAGAGCTGAAATAATATCCCGGCCGCGCTTCTCCAAGCTTACCTATTCAGGCGAAAAGAAATTAACTCGGCTACAGCCAAGAACCGCCATAGTAACTTTTTCAGCATCCGAATTATACCTAATGGCCGAGAGCATTCGCCGTCTACGTGGCGGAAGTGCCGTAGTTTTAGGAGCCCTTAGTCCCAGAACCCGAAATGCCCAAGTGGAAATGTTTGAAAATGGCGAGGTAGATTATCTAATTGCAACCGATGCTATTGGAATGGGGTTAAATCTTGACGTTCACCACGTCGCCTTTGCACAGCTAAAAAAATTTGATGGTCGCCGGCGACGTTCATTGATAGCAGCGGAAATTGCCCAGATCGCAGGACGTGCGGGACGATATAGCCGGGACGGCACCTTTGGCTCTACGGCCGGAGCAGGGCCTATATCTGATGAGATAGTGTCTGCAGTAGAAGAGCATGACTTTCCAGAACTAGCACATATCTATTGGAGGAACCGTGACCTTAGATTTGAATCTACAAACCTTTTGCTTGAGTCTCTTGAGGAGAATCCTGCTTCAACCTTGCTTTTAAAACCCCACAATGCTGAAGATACACGTGCCCTCCGTGCTTTAATTGTAGATCCTTCTGTGAAAGCTAGAGCTACCAGCCAGGACTCAATTTCCTTGCTGTGGGAGGTCTGCAGGGTCCCTGACTTTCAACAAATTCTTAGTGATACGCATTTTCAATTGTTAAAAGAAATATTTTTGCATCTTTCGGGACCAACAGCCCGTCTACCGGACGACTGGGTGCAAAAGATGTCTAGGCGTTTAGATCAAACAGCTGGCGATATTGAGACCCTGTCAGGAAGAATCGCCCACATCCGAACATGGAACTACATCGCCAATCGACCCAATTGGGTTAGTAATCCTCAAAGTCTACAAAATACGACCCGCCAGATAGAAGACCGACTGTCGGACGCCCTTCATGAAAGACTAACCCAGCGATTCGTTGATAGGAGAACAAGGGCTATCGTCAAAGGCTATGATGCTTCTGGGCAGGAATCTGTAACTATAAAACCTGAGGGCAGCTTAAGTGTAGCGAGTGAAACCGTCGGCAGAATCCAGGGTATCAATTTTATATTGGGTGATAACGGAACTCCCCCACCAAGTGGAGTATTAGAAAATACCATCCGAGGGGCCGTGAGCTCTAAATTACGACAGCAAGTTGATCTACTGTGCCAATCAAATAACCGAGAACTCACTCTGCTCCCAAACTTTACAATAAATTGGGGGGGAGGTGCGGCAGGTCGGCTGCAGGCCGGCAAATCCATATTAAAGCCAAAAATTACCTCAATAAATAATGATATGCTTGATGGTCAAACGCGCGATCGTATTCAACAACGTCTTCAAAGTTGGTGGGAACAATACCTTGCGTCGATGTTTAAATCTTTGTTTCGTATTATGAACTTGGCATCGTCTGGAGCTTCCCGTGCCATCGCCTTTCGTTTACTAGAAGGCTTGGGGAATACACCTCGCGACGAATGCCAAACTTTAATAAATGCTCTGACACCAGAAGAACAAAAGTTACTTAACAAGTCGAATGTGCGATTTGGACGACGCAATTTATTCGTCCCAACTATGCTAAAAACCCGAGTCATTTCTCTGAGAGATCGACTCTGGCAATTGTATTCGGCCACAGAAATACCTCCGCCCAAGGGGGGACGAGTCACTATGAGGATAGCCCGAGGTGTGAATCCTAACTATTACTATTCGATAGGATACCAACCTTTGGGACCTTTGGCCTTACGGGTCGATATATTGGAACGTCTTAGTGCAAAACTCCGCCAAAAAGCTCAATCAGGCACTTTTGAGTTGGACCCAGCTTTAATTTCTCTAGTTGGCACACGCAAGGCAGATCTTGAGGAAATACTAGACCGACTTGGCTACCAACAAATTAATGTTTCTGAACCAGCGCAATGCTCTAACGAAACAAATATAACTCCCAGCAGAAATAATTCCCCAATCTACAAAAAAAGTTCCACTTATGGAGCCATTTCCAAGAAAAACCGCAGAAAGAAACCAAAGAGTGGAACATCCAAAGTCACCCCAAGCCCCAACACTTCTCCCTTCGCTGTGCTGCAAAATCTAAAATTCCCTAAGAAATGACAGGCCTAATATTGAAGAAACTGGATACTCCGGGGATAAGGTTGGATAAGTGGCTATGGTATGCCAGATTCTTGAAATCCCGAACGAGCGCAAGCAAGCTATGTTCGGGGGGAAGCGTTCGCATCAATAGTCAGCGAACCCACAAAGCACATTCTTTGGTGCGAGTAGGAGACGTTTTAACCTTCCCCCAAGGAAACAAAATACGGGTTGTCCGAATAATACAATTAGGAAAACGCCGGGGGCCCGCCACAGAGGCAGAAGAGCTCTATAGTGAGCTAGGAAGCACCGAAACCCAGAAAGAATTGATAACAAAACATCCAGGAGGACGCCCAACCAAAAAAGATAGGAGAGACATAGAGCGTTTTAAAAACCCCAACACCTAGCGAGGGCTAGCCCCTTCTCCACTATTCGGAGACAAGAGCCCGCCACCCGATGTCACGTCTGTAAAACCCTGAAGGCCAATCTATTAGCCCAATCGCATCATAAGCTTTTTTCTGTGCTTCAGCGACGCTGTCTCCCAGGGCCGTAATACCCAATACCCTGCCACCAGCAGACAGAATCTTGCCATTCTCTGAGATGGTCCCTGAATGGAATACGTATACCTCATCCAATCCATCAAGCTTATCTAAGCCGCCTATCTCCGCGCCAGTTGCGTAAGAACCTGGATAGCCGTTAGAAGCCATCACCACATTAAGCGCTGTCTGCGGCTTCCAGCGCACATCGAACTTGTCGAGCTCACCATCTCTAGTAGCCAATAAAGCGGCAACCACATCAGACATCAGCCTTGGGACGATAACCTGACACTCAGGATCTCCAAAGCGCACATTAAATTCTAATACTTTAGGTCCGGATTCTGTAAGCATTACCCCCGCGTAAAGTAGCCCTTTGTATGGACACCCCTCCGCAACCATCGCATCCGCTACTGGCTGGATAATCTTGTCCAAAATGTACGCCTTAACCTCTTCATCGACAACAGGTGTGGGAGAATAGGCGCCCATTCCACCTGTATTTAATCCCACATCCCCTTCTCCAACAGCCTTATGATCCTGAGCGCTGGCTAATGGAAGCACCGAATTGCCGTTAACAAGGGCAAAATAACTAGCTTCCTCACCAACCAAACACTCTTCAACTACAACCGACGCCCCTGCCTCACCAAACTGGCCACTCATCAACTGCTTAACAGCCTCCTCAGCCTCGTCCAGGGTTTTGGCAACAATAACTCCCTTTCCTGCAGCAAGGCCATCGGCCTTAACCACTAGGGGAGCTCCACATTTGCGAACATAAGCTAGGGCCTCTTTGGCCGAAACAAACTGCCTATACTGCGGGCCAGGAATCCCATATCTCTGACACAAGTCTCTTGCATAACCCTTTGACGCCTCCAATCTCGCTGCCTTTGCGGACGGGCCGAACGCTGCAATACCGGCACGCTCTAGGTCATCCACCAAACCCGCCGCCAGAGGCGCTTCGGGACCCACAACAACAAAATCAATTTCTGTTTTATTGGAAAAGTCTAATATTCCTTGAGTGTCATCAGCCTCTACGGGCACGCAAATTGCACTTCCCGCGATTCCTGCATTACCAGGAGCACAATAAACCTCCGAACAAAGCGGCGAAGAAGAGATTGCCCAACATAACGCGTGTTCTCTCCCACCCGACCCAACTACCAGAATTTTCATCTACTACACCAATTTATTTTTATACCTGACCTTAACACGTTCCAACGAGAATAAAGCCACCAATCTGCATAAGCCTAACCTTTTTGCAATCCATCTTTAAAAACCCATAGTAAGCAGATATCATTAAGTTCATCATTGATGGACAACCTTAATGTCTGACACAAAAAAGCCCAAAAATAACGTACCTGAATATAGCGTCAGCGAGATTTCCGCGGCTTTAAAAAGGACCGTTGAAAGCGGTTTTGAAAAAGTTCGTATTCGAGGTGAAATCTCAGGCTTTAAACGTGCTGGCTCTGGCCATATTTACCTCAAACTCAAAGACGATTTATCCGTAATAGACGGGGTCATGTGGCGCTCCACGGCGGCACGCCTTAACTTTAAACCGGAAGACGGGCTAGAGGTCATAGCACAAGGCCGGGTAACAACCTATGCGGCTCGCTCCCAATACCAAATAGTTATTGACCACTTAGAACCAGCTGGGGCTGGCGCGCTGTTAGCACTTCTTGAGGAACGTCGAAAAAGGTTGGCTTCGGAAGGCCTGTTTGACGAAGATAAAAAAAAGAACATTCCATATATTCCTGCTACTGTAGGAATCATTACCTCTCCTACCGGCGCAGTGTTAAGAGATATATTGCACCGCTTGCGCGACCGTTTCCCCAGACCAATAGTTATTTGGCCAGTACTGGTCCAGGGCACCAGTTCAGCCGAACAAGTTGCGGCGGCAATAAAGGGGTTCAGTGACCTCGGATCTGGGTCTTCAGTCCCTAAACCCGATGTCCTTATCGTCGCTCGCGGTGGGGGGAGCATTGAAGATCTGCTCGCTTTTAACGAAGAAATAGTAGTACGCGCAGCCGCAGAGAGTTCCATCCCTTTAATCAGCGCAATTGGGCATGAAACTGACACCACCCTATTAGATTTTGTGGCAGATTTGAGAGCCCCAACACCAACAGCTGCGGCAGAAATGGCGGTTCCGGTTCGTTCTGAATTAGTTAGCAACGTTTCGGAACTAGACCGGAAACTCATGGCTACTATCCAACGCACTATCTCCGAAAACAAACGTGCCATCGATATTTTGGGGGGCTCTTTGCCTTCCTCGGACCGAATTATTGAGGACGCCGTATTGAGATTAGATGACCGCGCAGAAACCATGTCCAGAGTTTTCTCATTTTATTTCACGAATCTAATACAACAGCTTGAAAAAGTTGAAGCGCAGATCCGGCACCCACAACAAGAAATAGATCAGTATGTTCAAAAACTGCAATTCAAGGTGAAAGAGCTTTCCTTAGCCGGAGCACAGATCCTTCGGTCATACTTTGAAGACTACCTCCGCTGGTCCAGAGATAACCGCCTGGAAGGGGCCTTGGACCGAGTAATTGCCCAAAAATCCCAGACTGTTCTTTCAAGTAAAAATCTTTTAGAAAGTTATAGCTATAAAAATATTTTAGCCCGGGGCTATGCAGTGGTCCGGAACAATAAGAATGATCCTATAACTCGCTCTAAAGAGCTCCGGTCCCTTAAATCTGCCAAAATTGAATTTGCAGATGGCGAGTCAAATATACTAGTTAAGGGAGAACATTCGTCGACCAAGCAAAAAAGACGTGTGACAAGGCCTAAAGATAAAGCGCAAAGAAATTTACTATGAAAACCAGCATAGCAGCTTTCCTGCTAGCAGGATGTTTAGCCCTAAATGTTGGTATATGTGGCGAGCTTACAGTACCCAAAAATCTGCAGCAGGGTGATCTTGTTTTAGCAGTGGCTACACCAGGGTCCCTTGTCACTGTAGGCGAAAAAAATGTGCGCGTTGACAAGGACGGGCACTTTGTTTTCGGTCTTGGCAGAGATCATCCGCGAAATCTAAAAATCCGCGCATCGCACCTAGATGGGACAACTTCTGTAAAAACATATCCTGTAGTTCAAAGGGAATACGGTGAACAACATATAGAAGGCTTGCCAAAGGCATTGGTCAAACCTAGTGAAACATTTTTAGTGCGGATCAAAATAGAGAGAAAGCTAGTTCTTCAAGCAAGATTAAATGACACGCCAATAAATTTTTTTCGTTCTGGAATTATTTGGCCTGTCAAAGGCAAAATAACCGGCGTTTATGGCACGGGCCGTATACTGAATGGGGAAGCACGAGCCCCGCATTACGGTATAGATATTGCAGCAGAAAGCGGGACAGAAGTTGTGTCTACTGCAGATGGGACAATCCAACTAGCAGCTGACCTCCTCCTTTCTGGTAATACTGTAATCGTTGATCATGGGCATGGCATCAGCTCAACGTATCTACACATGAAAGAAATCTCTGTATCATCGGCTCAGTTTGTGCGTCGAGGAGAATTAATTGGGTATGTGGGAAGCACAGGACGCTCCACTGGTGCGCATTTGGACTGGCGTATCAATTGGTTTCACAAAAGGATCGACCCTCAGCGGGCACTAGCTATTTTCGGGCTAAAAGAAGAGCAAAACTAGATCTATTCAACCGTTTCCAGCGGCCACCTCCGGTGCAACCATAACCACTGCTCTGGCCTATCCACAATCCAATCAGAAAATAATTCATTAATGTCCTCAGTTAATCGCTTCTTGTCTGCCTCTATATCACCCGTATCCGGCACTACCATAGGCGGTAAAACCGTGACTCTAAAATAGGCACCAGACATCCGCTCCACCCTGGCCGGCACTATGGGAACTTTGAACCGTATAGCGAGAGCTGCAGGCGCATCGGTTGTCATGGCGTCTTGCCCCAAGAATGGAACCAATACTCCCTCATTGTACTTTTGATCAATTAACATTCCCACGTGGTCTCGATTTTCTAGGCCTTTAATTAATGCTCGCACTCCGCCTATACTCTTAGAATGCTGGCTTCCTCCCATTTCACTACGCATATTAATAAGTAATTTCTCAACATAGGGATTATTCGCCGACCTATATAAGTTCAACAATGGCAAACCACATTGGGCTGACACAGAGGAAAGCAATTCCCAATTACCCATGTGCCCGGAAATCAATATAGCCCCAACATTATCCCCGTTA
>Ga0114932_10004440_pt1 | contig 13102 bp, 11 predicted proteins | sample 2SBtaG_2_FD_87286 | JGI IMG/M metagenome (GOLD analysis project Ga0114932, IMG submission 87286) | Deep subsurface microbial communities from Kolumbo volcano to uncover new lineages of life (NeLLi) - 2SBTROV12_ACTIVE470 metaG | ecosystem: Environmental > Aquatic > Marine > Volcanic ...
AACAGGGCGCCAAGCAGCGATCCGCCGGCCCGGATTCGTGGACGGTGTTTGCTCATCTCGACCCCACCTGATCGCACGGCGGCCCGATCGGCATGGCCGGGGCGTCGAGGCGACCGTTCGCTTGCTATCCCTCTAGTATAGCAGACATGGGGCGGTTCACGACGATGATGACGGCCGGAACGCCGGGTTCGCAGCCGGCCTATTTACAGGCGCCCTTTTTGCAGGTGCCGCCTGGGCATTTGCTGCCGTCTCCGACCGGCTTGGAGACGCACGCGCCGGTCGGTGCGGTACAGGTGTCGGTGGTGCAGGGGTTGGCGTCATTGCACGTCTTGGCGACACCTTTGCAGAGCCCCAACGCACATGCGTCCGCCGTCGTGCGGTTTTGCCTAAACTCGCTCTATCGGCGCGGTTCGCATGGGACAGGACGAGTCTCAGCCCTCCACCGCTGTGCAGTACGTCCACCGGCGCTGACCATGAGTCACAAGCAATCGCTTCTCTTTCATGGGCCGCAGCAGAAGGGACGCCTGATTGCCGTTCAACAAACAGAATTCCATCGGGTCCGACCTGCGTATGCGCCGAGGTCGTGACGAGCCCAATTGCCGTCCGACGCTCCCTCCCGTGTCGGTTGATGACTTGCCGCACGTGTTCGGGCACGCTCGCGGGATGGCACAGTCTGAGCCGAAAGTCACAAGCACAATCAAGCCCGATGGCCGGCCTCCCGCGCTTGCAGAGCGGCCCCGGCCGCTGACCGAGAACATCGAACGCGTGCTCAAGTGGGTCCATGACGGCCGCATTCGCATCCCGTCGTTCCAGCGACCACTTGAGTGGACCGTGGAAGATGCTCTGCTGCTGCTCGACAGCATGTACAGGGGTTACCCCGTCGGGACACTGCTCTTCTGGCAGAGGAATGCGGAGGCGGCGACCGTCAGACTGGGACCGCTCACTTTCCCGGCCATGCGACGAACCGACGCTTACTGGGTGGTCGACGGCCAGCAACGACTGACCTGGCTCGCGATCTCGCTGCTGGCTGGACGCGCCGGGGACAGAGCTTTCCTGTTCGATCCAACGAGAACAGAATTCCGCGTGGCGCGCAGGGGGGAAGCCGTGGCGCCTCCGGCGGTTCCCTTGGAAGTAGTGTTGGACTCCGAGCGATTGATCGGGTGGCTGCTCGACCGAGGCGAGTACAATTGGCGCTCCGAGGTCATCGCGCTGGGCAAACGGCTGCGCGAGTACGAACTGGCTGGCTATGTCGTTGAGTCGGACGACGAAGCGGTGATGCGCGAGGTCTTCGCCCGTCTGAACCGTCACGGCAAGGCGCTGCAGCAGAGCCGCGTATTCGACGCCCTCCACGGCCGCACCGAGCGCGCTGCGGGTTCGCTGGATGCCATTGCGGACAGCCTGCGCACTTCGGGCTTCGGAAGGGTTCGCAGTGAACTCGCCTACAAAGTGCTGCTGGCGATCCAAGGGGTTGATGTCACTCGTGGTCAGACCTACCGACCTGCAGATGACGAAGCGGCTGGCGCCTACGATGCAACTCTAAAGGCCATGCGCCGCGCGATCGCATTCCTGCAATCCGACGCCGCGATCCCGCGGATCGAGTTGCTCCCTTACAAGATGACCCTGGTGGCGCTGAGCCTCTTCTTTCACAAGCATCCCGAACCCTCACCTCGCTCCCGTGATCTTCTCAGCCGATGGTTGTGGCAGGGCGCGGCGTCGGAGCGACATCAAGGCAACACCGTTGCGACGCGACAGTCTCTTGTGGCCATTGGAGGCGACGAAGAGAGTGCCGTGCAGGCGCTCCTCGCGGATACGCGGCAACGACCGGCTGAGATCGATACGAAGGATCCCTTCGCCTTCCGATTCGCGCGGGGTAAGATTCTGGCACTCGCCCTACTTGAGCTGGGTCCACGAGACCTGGACACCGGCGAACGCATCAACCTGCCCCAGTTGTTCGACCGTAAAGATCCGAAGCGCTGGACCCTGCCGCGCATCGTCGCGGAGCGGCATCGATCTGACCTCGGGAAGAGCGTGGCAAACGTGGTGCTGCACCCACCAGTCGCGCTTCTGCGCCAGAAATTGTTGGCGGCGCCCGCCGAGGTGCTGGCGAGTCACTGCATCTTCGAGGAAGCGACCGCTGACCTTCGGGCGGGCAACAAAGTATCGTTCCTGCGCCGCCGCGATCGGGATGTGGCGGCTCAAGCCACAGCGTTCCTTCATCGCCGGGCCCGCTGGGGCGAGACCGACCGGCCGTCGCTAGCCTACCTGCGGGTAGTCGACGATGACTGAAGGTGGCGCCGCTGAACTCGAAGTCCTGCTGCACGGCAACCGAGTCGGCACACTGCGTATGTCGGGCACTCAGGAGGCTATTCGCTTCGACTTCACGAACTCGTATCTGGCCCGCGCGCCCAGGCCCGTGCTCAGTCAGTCGTTCATCGACCGTCCCCAAGACGGAGTTGTCTCGCGGCAACGATTGCCGCCCTTCTTCTCGAATTTGCTACCGGAGGGTCCGCTCCGGCAGCGAATTGCAGAGGAAGTCGGCGTGCACGAGGACCGCGAGTTTCACCTTCTCGCGCGCCTTGGAGACGACTTGCCAGGCGCAGTGGCCGTTCGCGGCCAGCCGGCCAGCCGTCACGACTTGGCTGCAGCCACCACCGCCATCGCCGTCAATGGCGCCGAGTTCCGGTTCTCGCTCGCTGGAGTTCAGCTGAAGCTCTCTGCCCTCAAGACCGAGCGCGGCTTGACTGTCCCCGCGAGCGGCAGAGGCGGGCGTTGGATTGTGAAGCTCCCGGACAGCCGCTTTCCTGAGGTGCCAGCGAACGAAGCGGGCACTTTGCTGTGGGCGCGACGTGCCGGGATCGACGTTCCAGACTTCGAACTGGTCGAGATCGACCGCATCGAAGGGATCCCACTGCGTTGGGGCCGGCATTCCGAGCCAAGGGCGCTATGCGTGCGACGCTTCGATCGGGAAGATGATGGCACACGCGTGCACTGCGAGGACTTGGCACAGGCGCTTGGCGCCCCACCGTCCGAGAAGTACCACGGCAACTACGAAACCGTAGCGCGTCTGCTGATGGCCCTCTGCGGTCCGCTTGCCGTGGAGCGGTTAGTACGTAGGCTGGTCTTCCACATCGCCTGCGGCAACTTCGACGGGCATTTGAAAAACTGGGGGATCCTTTACTCGGACCGCGTGACGGCCGCTCTTGCGCCGGCGTACGACATTGTGTCCGTCGTCCAATACGAAGCGCTCTTCCCTGACCGCGCGCGATCGCATGACCGGCTGGCACTCAAGCTGAACAAGCAACGGTACTGTCGAGCGTTCGGGCGGGACGCGTTCGACCGACTTGCACGGAAGGCAGGCATTGCCCAAGCGACGATGCGCATGTGGGTCGATGACATGGTGCTCAGGACGCGGGCCGGGTGGATTGACGTACGGGCCGAGCTACCGTGGCCCGAGACCTGGAAGCAGCGGATCGAACAGCGATGGCGCGAGCTGCCGATGTTGCGGTGACGTGATGCATGCGGCGTAGTGAAGCCGGCGAGCGGCACGGAAAGCCGAGCTCAGGAGACACAGCCGGTCAGGAGAATCGACGGCCAGAAGCGGGGCGATGACGCTCGCCCGCAGTAGCCCACCCGCGCTTCTCCCTCCTGCCTGTCCCATTGACGAGGACGCAGCCGTCGCCCGGCTTTGCCGACGCTTAGAGGATGCGTTGCGCGCGCACAAGAAGTCGAAGAGGAATTCGGTGCGGCCTCCACTCGACGCGTCGCGGCGTTGGCATTCCGCTTCGGTTGTGTTGGACGAGACAGGTTTGGGCGCGGAGATTCGAAAGGCCTACGAGGAATTCATGTGGATCGTGCCGCACGAAACATATCGACAGGAAGTAGCGGTTGATGACGACCCTATGGCTACCTGGCTGGACGGTGAATTGGACGCAGTCGTGGACCTCGGTGTGAGCCGGGCCGACCGCAAGGGCCCAGTCGACGGGGCCTATGCGGTCGCTGCATTCCTGCTGGATCGCGGAGGCGAGATCGGGAAGGACAAGGAAGAAGGGGTGCGGTTCACGGGGCGCGGCTTGCGCCTGGCCCATGATCGACACTTGGAGCTATGCCGACTGCTCGGCGAAAAGCCGTATTCGCGGCCGATGCAGGGCGTCACGCGGTCGCGTGAGATAGGGCGCGCTGCCGTGCAGTTTGTCGCGCTGGCGTTTGGGGGTGTTGAAGGTGACGCGGACGGACTCCAGCATTGGTATGATGAGATTGCGAGAATCCGTTCTCAGGTCGGCCTTGGCGAGTTCAGGACGGAACGCCGCACTTGAGCCTATCGACCGTCGGCTAAGCTACGCAGACCCAGCGCGTCGCTCATGTTCTTGACATACCGGCACGCACGCTCGGCGGTCAGGTTGTCACCCGGGAAGTCCGAGTAGACCTGGGCGGCTTCGATACAGCCGTAGGCGTCTGGATCCTCGAATGCTTGGAGAACGCCCTTGGCCGCTCTCCTAAGCCACGCGGTCTTCACTGTCGCTCCAGTCAGTTGCCGGTCGATCCAACTCTTCATTTGCGGCCAGAAGTAGCGCGTTGTCCGGGCAACGTCCACGACATAGGCCATGTCCTTCATCTGCTTGTTCTTCCGTCGCTTCTTCCGAATCAGAGGCTTCTGAAGGACGAGAGCAGCCGGATGCCCGATACGAACATGGGTGGTTCGATGCAGGCGCAATTCGGCGCACCGCGCCGCGTCCACTATCAACGGGTCCGCCAACAAGAACTCGATGTACCGCAGCGCTGGTGCCTTCAAGCCAGACTGGAGAGGCACCGAGCCTATGTCGCGCCCGTCACGTTGCCTTCCGTCGCCGTGCCCCAATGGCGCTACGAACTCGACCCACAACGGCGCGCTGGCCAACTTGACGTGGCGTGAGTGGAAGAATCGGTCATACGAGCTGTTCGCTGCCTGCCCGATCGCAGGGTCAGAGACGAAACCTGCCCCCTCTGCCAGTTCTCGTATGGTCGGTGTGTCTGCGGGGGCAGAAACGACGCCGGCGGCGAAATCTGCGTCCGTCGTCAACAGGGGGGTGCCGAGCTGGTTCGCTTCATCTGCACAACGGCGGAACAAGAACTGGGCCAGCCCACCGACAAGTACAAGTTGGGGCAGATAGTCGCGGTTAGCATCAAGCCACCGCCCCATGTCTTCAAGCGCAGCGTCCAGATCTTTATGCTGAACGCCCATGCTAATACTCCGAAAACCCGAGGACGTTGCGAATGATGTGCTCCGCTTGTTCGGTTCCGCGAGCCTTGTGCACAGCGCAGTCCAGAGCGGCCTGGAGCGCATCTGCCAGCCACGGCCCGCCGTGCCCGCTGGGCCACAAGGAGCAGTTCCAAATTGAACGTGCTTCGGAGTTTGGCGCATTGGCTGGCAGGACGGTGAGCGAGGCTTGAGCGTGGGGACAGAACTCCAGGTCGAGCCGATCCGCGAACCGTGCAACGTCGTGTTCGGCGCCAAGGTGGACTTCAAGTCCGGGGCTGATTGTGTGCAGCCAGCCGTTCAGCCGGCATGACTCATATCCTGCGACCACAATGTAGTACCCGGCTGCCCGAGCCATTTCACTGAGTCGTTCAGCGTCGAAATCATCGCCGTAGATCGAGCGCAGGTGATATCTGTCTGGCCTGGCTCGCGAGGCTTCCGCAAGCCAGTCTCGCAGCAGCGCCTCTGGCCGGACGACGCGCAGGCGTCCGTGTTGCTTGCTGACGTACCCCTCCGCGCGAAAGGTGTTGATGAATCGGTAGGCCGCGCTCTGTGGCACATCGACTGCCCGTGAGAATTCAAGGCTGGTCCTGTAGGGCGGCTCGGTGCTTGGTCCTCGCCAGATGCGTGGTCCGTGATCCTGCAAGAGCAGGCACTTGGCGAGGTATTGGTTGTTTGCGGTGAAGATGCCACGCGTCTCGCCACTGCGGGGGACAGGGGCGCGTTGCAAAGGTTCAGTCGCCGCCGGGTCGTCGACTCTTTGCCCGGCTATGGATCCACGAATCGCGCCGTCGTCACCGATCAGCAACCAATCAAGGTTCGGCATGTATCGGCTCGTGAAACTCGCGACGTGGTCCGCCATCTTGGCGGTAGCACGAGGTACCTCGATAGAAACAAGTAGTTTGTCGGTGGCGCCCGCGACGGAGCCGATGATGACTTTCGCCTTGGCCATAGCCCCTTCTATTTGAGGGTACCGCGCTGGCCTGATGCGTTGGAGTTCGACCAATATTCTGCTGGTCGGTGAGGTCGTCCGCGCACCGGCCAGGTCGACCGCAAGATCGCCGATCGTGACTTCTTGCTGCCAGTGGAAATCCGGGAAGTGCCGCGCCAGAATCGATTCTGTCCGCTCTTGGTGTCGTGTGTTGGCAGCGCGAGACCGAGGCATTTTGCTCTCCTGTCGGGTTATACCGTAGAGTTTTTTCGTGCGCATGGCAATTTTCTTGCACACGGCATTTCTCGTGCACACGAAACCTCTGGCGGCCTCTCAGGAAGGCCTGCCACCTAGAACTAGAGATACTCCCAGAAGACGGACCTACCGCGGGCGTGATCTTTTGTCCGGTCACAGCACTTCCACCAGCGCCGCCGCCGGCTGTGCGGCGAACGACCTGCAGAGGTCTTCAACCAGCTGTGGCCGCCGCCAGAACTCATCCCATCTGCCGACCATGTCCAGCATCCGCACGTCGAGCATGGCCTGCATTGTACGAGCGAGCCACTTGGCGCCGGGGAGCTTGAGGCGCTGTTGACTGCCGGTCCGGTGCAGCGACTCCATGGCGCCCGAGCCGATGTTCAGGCCGCGCTCGCGCAGCGCCGGGTAGTCCATGCGACCGGCGTTCTTCGTGATCTTCTTGATGAAGCCGGCGTGCACGTCGGCGCGCCCTGGTGGCGGCTCGAGATCGCGCAGCAGATCGAGCAGGACGCTCGGACCGGCAGGCTGCGAGGGTCGAGCAGGCTTGCGGCGGCGGGGCACGGGACGGCGGCGCTTGCGGTGTCCGCGCCGGGTCTTCTGCTTTCGACGACGCGAGGGCTTGCGCCCAAACAGCGCCTCGACCATGCGCTTGTACAGGCGCTTGGCGGCCCGCTTGCCCTTGTCGTACAGCGCGGCGGCGTGATCGGCAAGGTACTCCATCGCGTGCCACGCATCGAGAACGACAAGGGCGCCGTCCAGTTCGCCGGCGACGCGGTCGACGAGCCACGGGGCGCCGTCGGTCACGACGACATACTGCGCGGTCACGCCCCCGCCATAGTCTCCGCCCGCAGGCAGCACGCCGATGTCTGTGAGCCAGCGAAAGCCCTCCTGCACAACGTGGCAGTCGCCGGTGGTGTACTCGCCGCCCAGATGGATGATGGCGCCGGTGTCCTTGTCGATGCACCAAAGCCGGATGCCATTGACGTTCTTCCAGGCCGCCTGCCAGGTCTCGTCGACGTAGCGGCGGATCAGGTGGGCGTCGCTGGAGATGTACAGCACCGGACGCCCGGTTTCGCCGTCGCGCGCGGCCCGCTGTGCGAGGATCTCCCGGATCTCGTCCGGGCGTCGGTACAGCCAGCTGGTGTCGATGATCTCGCCGACGGCCAGCAGATGGTCGGCGATGGTGGTGTCGTGCTGCCGAGTGGCGCCGTGCGTGAAGAACGCGAGGTCGGCTGTTGAACGCGTCGACCGCCGCCACGTCGATGGCCGCCAGCGGCAAACCGCCGAACGTCGGGATCAGATGGCAGCGCAGGATGCTCTCGTCCTTCTTGGCGTTGCGCTTGTGGATCATACGCTTGGTGCGCCAGTACTCGACCAGGTCGTCGAAGTTGCGCTTCGGCGGCGGCGCGCGGCGCTCGCCGCGGCGAATCGCGTCGGCCTCGGCCTGCACGCGGCGGAGCTGCTGCTGCGCCTCGTTCCACGTCTCGAATGTGGTCGAGCGGCGTTTGCCAGCATGGTCGAGCCAGCGAATACGCCAGCGGCCAGATGGTAATTTGGTGGGCTTGCTCATGGTGGGGGTCTCCCACACCAAGGCATCGCGGTCTTCTGCAACAAAATCGCGAGTCGTTGCAGACATCGACCCGGCAGGGGTCGACCCTCCGTGGCCACGTTTGGCCACGCCAACGAAAAACGGCGACTTAGCCCAAGAGCTAAGTCGCCGTAATTGCTGGGTAGCGGGGACAGGATTTGAACCTGTGACCTTCGGGTTATGAGGTCGCACCGACTATCTGCTCGTTTTGACTGGGTTATTCATATTCGGCAGTTATACCTGACGTGAGCTTTCCGTGCTTGCCGATTATGCGCATGCTTGCCAGCCTGTGGCCCCGAGAATGGCCCCGCCGTATGTGGACGAGAGTCGTTCAGTCGTGCGGCAGCCGTGTCGTTGCCCGGCTCCTCCGAGAGTCTGTGGAGCGCCGCGTTGCGCCGGAGCGAAGGGAAGGAACTGTGATGAAACGGTCGGCGGCTTTGTTCTCGTTTGCTATCTACGTCCTGGGGAGCGCTGCGACCGGATGTGCAGGTGGGAGTTCCGGCGGCGGGGGAGGCGGGCCGTGGGCACCGACCGATTCCGCGGCTACAGAAGTGCAAGAGTGCGGGAAATGCGCCGGCGATTACGACTGCGCGAAGGGGCTGGCATGCGCCAAGCCTGCGTTCGTCTGCAAGAAGCCGAGCGACATACAGGCTGCACGGATCGTGTGTGACGCCGATTGCCCTGTTGCACTTCCGGGCTGTGTCTCATGCGTGGCGCTCGACGGCGAATGTGGTTGCGAGGCCAAACAGCTAAAGCCCCCCACGTGCACCGAGTGCCAGAACGCCCGTTTTCGGGCGCCCGGCTGCAAGGAGTGCGCGCAAGGATTCGCAGGGCCTGACTGCACGCAGTGTGCGGACGAGCGTTTCGAGGGCCCCGGCTGCGATATCTGGGTCCCAGGTCTAGTATCCGCCGGGCACTACTCGAGTTGCATGATTGCGACGGATATGACGGCCAAGTGCTGGGGTGGCGAATCCCATCGCATGTTTTTCGTCGCGCCACCCCTCGGCAAGTTCAAGGCGGTGGCGGCCGGTCTGAATTGGCACTTCTGCGGCATTCGAGTCGATGGCCAACTGAGCTGTTGGGGAGGGAACAACTACGGACAGACAAACGCACCCAAGGGGAAGTTCAGGATCATCGCCGTAGGCGAGATGAACAGTTGCGCCATAGAAAACGACTTGGATCTCCAATGTTGGGGACGCAACAACCTCGGCCAATCAACGCCACCGGCAGGCAAGTTCCGCGATGTGTCAATCGGCCTCCGCTACGCCTGCGCGGTGAGGACAACGGGTGAAATCGCTTGCTGGGGTTCGAATTCGCTCTTCGGCAAGAATGCGCAGCCCCCGAAAGGCAAGTTCAAGGCAGTCTCAATGGGCATCAACCACGCTTGCGCGATCCGCCAAGACAACAAACAGATCGAATGTTGGGGCGCCGGAGGCGCACTCCCGGGTGCCGCGAAAGCCGTAGCGGTCGGTGGCGGCTACACATGCCGGATAACGCCTGCCGATGAACTGGACTGCGGAGGCAACATCAAGAAGCCGTTTCCGACGGGTAAGTTCAAGGCCGTTGCGATCGGGAGTAAGCACGCGTGTGCGATATCGAAGATTGGCCAAATCACATGCTGGGGCGACAACAGCTGGAATCAGCTGACGCCGCCGAAGTAACTGGACCCATCGGGCATGAACTCCTGTGATAGCGCGCTGAATGCAGCAGTTGATGCCCAGCCATCTATCACCTTGCCCATTCCCCAGGCGCTTGCGAGCCTTGCAGTCAGGATGGCCAAGGAACAGGACAAGAAGCCGGGCCAGCTCAAGTCGAGCGGTCGACCGAAGCACAAGGGCGTCGGCAACAGCCTTCTGGACGAGCTGGATGCTAAGGACGGGCACCGGCCGCTATCAAGAGTTCGCCTGCAAGACGCGCTGCTGACGCTCGCGGCCATGAGCGACGGCTTTGAAAGGCGCGGCCCGAGAAAGCCAAAGCCTGACGACGAAAACGAGGCCGACTTACGCCTCGCAGTCCTCCTCTTGGAGCGGTCCGCGAGACGGCAGCGCAAGGCGGCGGTGCTGGCAGCCGACGAACTACTCTTCGACGCCCTCTACGAGTACTACGTCGGTCTCTCGGTATCCGGCGGGCGTGCGACGAAGCGGTGGCCGAGGCCAGCCGTGCTGCCGAGCATCGGCGATTGGTGGCCGGTTTCTTTGGCAGACGGTGACCGGGCGCACCGAGCGAATCTGATCGCGCCGATCATTGCCAGGCGGCACTGGCTTGCGGCACAAGAATCCATCGAGGACGTAACTTGGCAGTCAGTCAAGTGGGCGCTCGACGCTCGGGAGATAACGTCGAAAGGCGGCCCGAAGACGGCCGCTGCAAAGGCGACTGCGGACATCACCGGCCGCCTCGGACCGCGAACCGGAGACGGCGACGACCACAGTGGTGCGGGCACCACCTTCCTTCGCCCTCCGAGCCGGCATCGTCGCCATAAGCAGCATGAGCAGCGGCCCCCCGAAGGTGACATGGGCACGTTTTTCGGCGCTCCAGTGTCTCGCGATGGAGAGCCGTTGCAGTTCGTCGTCGAGGCGATCGGCGGCAGGCTCGTCGAGGCCCAGTTCCTTGCGCTGGCCGCTGGCCACAATCTTCGGCTCGCCGGGTTGGGCGACGCCAAATTGTCTAGGCGGCTGCCCATGGAGCGCCACGGCCACGAGCTCACCGGGTTGATGATGGTGCCGGAATCTGGACTCGCGGCCCTGCTAGACGCTGCAAAGGCGCAGCTTGGCAACGTGGGGGTGGCGATGTTCGCTGCCATCCTCAGGCGCGCCAACCAGGGCATTGGACTGGCCGATACGTTGTGCGCGGCGCTGGCGTCTGCGTGTGGCGAGCCGCTTCCTGTCGTCGAGTTGGCCGGGCTGTGGGAAGCCCTCCTGCCGTGCGATCGAACAGAACATCTCCGGGCGGCGATCGAGCGGGCCGCAGAGCGTGAAGGTGCGGCGGTGACGTGGGAGCCGTACGACTGCGCCCCGTTGATCCACGGCCCGCCAAAGCGCTGGCACAAGCTGATCAGGCGGTTCGACCACGACCGCGCCGCGAAGGGGCGATGGGTTTGGCTTGGCGCGGTACGCCCCATGCCCCCCGAAGGGGACACACCTGCGGACCAGCACATTGCCGCACTTCTTCAAGATGTCTCCATGCCCGATGTCGCCTTCATCTACGAGCAGGCTGGCAGAGACTGGACGATGCTCAGACCGCGCATCACGCCACGGCCCAGCAACGACAAATGACGTGCACGGCGACCGACTTGGTTTCGGTCGCATCACGCCTGGCCGGCCCAAGTCGGATGCGCCGCAGCTGCACGTCGACTACTTCGCGTGGACACCGAATCCGCGGGCTCGAAGTTCCTCCGCCAGCTTCGTCTCGGCTGCTTTGCCATCGCCGTCGGGGACAGGATTCAGGTGGCGATACAAGGTGGGACACAGACGGCGACGGTACTCCTTGACGTACTTCCCGCGTCGCTTCGACGGGTCATATTCACGAAGTTTCGGTTCGCCGTCCTCCTCGAAGCAGGGGCACAGGAAATTCTGCCGGCTATCTGACGCAACATGCTGTTTGTATCGGCATTCGACTCGGTGAGCGGTCTCACCAACGTAAAAACACGGCTGGCCCACCACGTAGTCAGGATTGTTCTTGGCGAACCCACGCGCCTCCATCACAACTTTGTCGAGCTCGATTGCGTATACGTGAACGCCGCCGCAGGCCGGGCCTTCTGCGTTGCACTCGGGGCAATGACGGCTGGGAAGGGCCGACGGCAGGCGAACTCGCCCCTGGTCGTCCATCGGCTGCCACGCGGGCTCAAGGTCTTCGTCGAAGTCGTCGTCGTCAATGTACTCGTCGAGGTCGAAGTCTTCGTCGTCTCCGTAGCCGTCCTCGCTGATGCCGTGGTCGTTGTCACGGTACATCTCGGCGAGCGACTTGTACGCCGGCTCCCAGTTCACGTACGAACACGGTCCCATGTCCGAGAACCGCTCTAGTACAGCGCTCGGCGGGAACTCCAAGTGTTCAAACGGCTTCAAGCGTGCCAGCGCAAGCCACCGCCTGTGCTGTTCCTCTGAGAAGCAGTTGCGGTTCCAGTGCCAGTTGAACCACTCGCCCTCGTCGCCAAACTCAAGCGTTTCGAAATCGCAGATCAGCTGCATCACAGCTTCTTCGACCTGACGGGCAAGGAAGTACCGAATCTGCGGCAGAAACGCATCGCAGTTAAGCAGCGGTACCGCGGCGCTCAGAAGCCACTCGATGTGTCGGGCGGACTTCCCCAGATAGATCAGCCCGTACAAGGCCATGGTCGGGATATGGCCGTCATCCTTTGAGAAGTCGCCGCGATACCGCTCGCTCCAGTCAAATGCAACATCGAAGGCCTGCTCGAACGCTTCGACCGTCGGGTCGCCATGGCAAAGCAGATCAGCGACGACGGCGGGCGGGAGACCAAGAAATCCGCGAAGCTCTTCGGGCAGAAGGTCATGCACGCTCGCAGTCCGACCGATTCCGTCGAACACTTCGACCTCGTGGGGACGCTCCGCCCCCATCGCGGCCATGTGGCCAAACCAACGGGGCCACTGGTATTGGAACGAGGTTCGGTCCGCTCGAGCACGAAGGCGGATAGCTGCCTCAAGCTCGTCGCGGCCTGGCGCATCGAACCCAGCATGGTTTTCCGCCCACGCCTGGATCCAGATACTTCTCCACAGCTCGCCGCGCTGGAGGCGATCGACGACGTCGGACGGCAAGGCTTCGGTTGGGCCTGGTGGCGGGTACAGGTTACCGTTCGTCGGGATGCCACCGCAGTCCAGACACCCCTTCGCGCTCAGCACCATGTTCGTGGCATCGCGCTCGCCCGGCGCTGGCCCGTCGTAGGTCCGACCGCAAACGAAGCAATACATCTGTTCCTCCAAGCTGGCTGTCACAACAACACCGCGCCCCCGCCATTCGCAGCCAGCCAGTCCTTCCGCTGCTCATAGTCCGGCAAGGTCCGAGCCACAAGCTGCCAGAACTCTGGCGTATGGTTAGGTTCCTGAAGATGCGCCAGCTCGTGGACGATCACGTAGTCGACAAC
>Ga0114932_10004441_pt1 | contig 13096 bp, 10 predicted proteins | sample 2SBtaG_2_FD_87286 | JGI IMG/M metagenome (GOLD analysis project Ga0114932, IMG submission 87286) | Deep subsurface microbial communities from Kolumbo volcano to uncover new lineages of life (NeLLi) - 2SBTROV12_ACTIVE470 metaG | ecosystem: Environmental > Aquatic > Marine > Volcanic ...
CGATATATCGTGATAGTGAAGGAAATTATCAAGTTCCACAAGAAGGTAGAAATACAAATCCACCAGGTGGAATTAGTAATATTCCATTATTTGATGGAACACAAATAACACATAATATTCCACAAATAGTTTTAACTGGTCCATTAGGTGATGAAGATTATCAGAGTACATTAAATACAACACCAAAAGTACTTAATGCACACGGAAGTGATTTTATGACTACACCATTAGCAAATTATGTAAGTGATTTTCATCCAACTTATCCAACAACCGTTCATGCATCAGGATTTAATCGTGATGATATGTATATTCCAAGTAATACTGAACCATCTATTCCAGAATTTAAACAATTTACTCGTGGTGAAGGTTCATTAAACAATTATAATAATGATACTTTATTACAGATAGGACAATTTGATGGAGTAGAGGGAATTAATAGTAGAGTATTTGAATGGCCAGACACAAGACCTTATAATTTAGTATTCAAAGGAGTTACACCTTGGGCACCAATGTGGACAACGGATCCTGTTACAGGAGCAAAATCTAATATAGATGTTACACTTAATTCTACACAACCATATGTAGTTAGGAATGTCGGTGATAGATGGGGATTATATGAAGGTGATCCAGAAGATGGTGGTGAACATTTATCAGGAGCCATAGAATGGGCAAATGCATTAAGTGGAGAATTTTTTAGGGCACCACTTGATGTAATGATAGATAGGACTGTTGCTGATATTGGAAGATTGGCTAAGTTTCTTACTTCCACTAAAGGTACTTTATTTTTAGGAAAACAATTTATATTACAGGCGTTTAATCCAACTATTGAAACAAAACTTTATAATCCTTTATCACTTGGTTCGGCTGTACCATTAATTCGTGTTAATAGACATGCAGGTGGGAAACGATATGTAGATGTAGTACCATCTGATAAAGCAATAGAGGCAGTCGGAGATTTGATGCCAGATGTGTCTGTAGGTCCAATTACTATTGGTGCAAATGATATTATTAATGGAGCTTTTAATGCAGCTGGTATAGAACAACCAAGTTTTGGTCGTGTTGAAATGCAATCACCATTAGCAGAAATTGGTGGACAGAAATTACCATTAGATAAACGAGTAGCACTTTCAAATCCAAATAGATTCTTGTGGCCAGGACCGATGGGTATTTTTGTTACTACTGGTACAGATGCCGCAATAGCAGAAGCTTCAAAAATAGAAAGTTCACAGACAAGAGTTTTAAAACGAGCACAAGAACAATCTGGTGGTGGTATTAAAGATTTATTTCAAAAACATTCTTTTAATAAATATTCAAGTGATAATGTGTACTTGGAAGGTAAAGGTATATTATTTGTACCTGAAAGTGCTTCACCATTTGGTAATTTATTATCACTTCCAATATCAGTAGCACAAGCCACAAGTATGGCTACAGATGCACTTGTGAATTGGGGAAATTCTCTTTTAGGTGGAGAAAATACTAAGAAATCAGATTATACACCACCATCACGAGGTGTTGATTTAGAAAGTCCTTTACAAAAAGTTATTGGTGAGGATGTTTTTTCTTCAACTGATGTAGCAGTAAATAGAAATAAAGATTTATTCATTGGTGACCAATGGGGACCCGATAGACCTGGTGGTAGATATGAACAATTTGCTTTTGAATCCATAAATGACAGAGGATATGTTCAATTAATAGATGGTGAGGATTTAATAGTTGGAGCACTTGCAGTAAAAACACATACAAATAACCAACCAGGAGAATCAATTAAACCATTAGGTGGTGTAATTACAATTCCACAATATTCTCTTACCAAAGATATGGCAAAACCATTTCAAACACCTATATTTAGAACTGGTGTATTTGAAGGAATGTTTGATGGACCAGGTAAAGCATCATATGAAGTTTATGGGGGTTCAAGTAATTTTGATAGGAAAGATGGTGAACTACCAAAGGTTTCACAAAGATTATCATATCGATTAGCATTTTCAGATACTAATCCTGTTGTTTCACCAATTGTGGATTCGAGCAGGCGTACTGAAACTGATGGTAAATTATCCATAGAATATAATCCTTTAGCAGAATCTTATCCGAAAGAATTACAGATAAGGTCAGATAACTTTTTAGGTGATTTATATGGTCTCTTTAGAAATTCAGGGGTAGAAAATTCAAGAAAAAAATATCTTCAAAATGATGGTACACCAACAGAACCATTTATACAAGATACATTATATCTTGGTCATATTGGAAGTATATCAGTAAAGACTACTCAAATTTATGGTCAAAATGATATTACACCTGGAGTATCTAAAGAAAGAGAAACTAAATTAGAACCAGAACACAAGGAAGCTCTATTTCCATCTAAAAAGATTGGAACACAAAAACATAATAAAACATCTGCAAATAACGACAATTGGCATTTTGGTGGGAATAAATATAAAATTACAAAAGATAAGGGTTATTTAGAACAACTTATTTTATCTGATAATGATACTATTAAAAACAATGGTATGTTAGGAAATATTTATGTTAATAATACTGAAGTATTTGATAACTGGCCTAACGCTATCTCAAGTGTAGATAAGGGTACTAAATATCAAGGTGATATATTCTCATATAAAGATAAAGATGGTGGAATTTCTACAGTTTTCGATAATGATTTATATGATAAGACTGAGAACTATCTAAAACAATTAAACGATGCAAAATCAAGAGTAGGAACGGACAAAGAAGGTGATCCCACTATAACTATAAAGACATCACATAAAACTTCTGATCCTAAGAGTTCAAGGTTAGTAAACCCCGCCGGAAAATATCAGACTCTTGAAAATATAAAATTACAAGATTTACCACTTATAAATTTACAATCAGGTGGTAATTTAGGTAAAGAAGGACAGGCCTTAGGTTATGTCAATAAATCAGGTTCACCAACAAAATTATCAGATAATCTATATGGTCCAGATGATAAAATATCTACAAAGGTTGGGGAAGATTATAAGAGAAAAGGATTTACAAAAGAATCATATCAAGAAAGTATTAAAGGTGCTGAACAAACAGCAGGTGGTGCAGGAGATACAATAACTAAAGGTAGATTCACATTAAATAAAAATAATATTCCAACAGTAGTTAAGAGATTATCTACAACTGATGATAATATGGATTCAGGAGTTGTTATAGGTGATAATACACAAGAATCAAGTATAGTACAGGGTGGTATTGAAGAACGAAAGGAATCTAAGGCAATTGGTAAAGGAGCTATTCTTGATAGATATAAGACTTTAGCATATGGTAAATTACCAAAACAAGGGGAAGATGAGGAAAGGTATGATAAGAAAGAAGATAAGAGTCCAGTAAAGGAAGGTGATACAACTTCTCTTTCAACAATTAAGATTGCAAATGATACTGATACGGGATTAGGATTAATTAAAAAATCTAATGATAATAAATATAAGACTGATTTAACAGATAATATTAATTTACATCCATATGGAGATACAGATGCCAATGAAAATGATTATATTAAGTTTAAGATTTATGATTTGGTAAATAGGAAGTATATTATATTTAGGGCATTTTTAAGTGGAATAGCTGAAACAATTACACCTGAGTGGAATAGTGAAAGATACATAGGTAGACCTGATAATGTTCATGTTTATCAAGGTGTAGAGAGAACAATGAGTTTTGATTTTAATGTTGTTCCTAATTCAAAACAAGAATTACCAGTTTTGTGGGAGAAGTTAAATTATCTTGTTGGTCTTACATACCCAACTTGGAAATCTATAGGAGTTGGACAAAGAATGGAAGCACCATTTATTAGTTTAACTATTGGAGATATGTATAATGATGTTCCTGGATTTTTTAGTGGTTTGACAGTTACGGTTAATGACCAATCACCTTGGGAAATAGATAATGGATTTCAATTACCACATGCAATAGATGTAAGTTGTGAGTTTACTCATATTGGAAAACATACATTAGCATCACAAGGTAAACATTATGATTTAAATTGGTTAAAAACATATGATAATAGTAAAGAATGGACGGATGGTAATTCACATTTAGGGACAAGAAAACAAAAATGGAATACATTTTATGACGATATCTCACAAGGAGCAATATAGTGAGTAGATATAAACATACTGGAATGAAAATAGATAAGGATACTGGTAATAGAGTTATGAAAACGACACTTTATCCTGAAATAAAAATTGAAGATGGTGATCAATTTGTGTATCCAATTGATGGAGATAGATTAGAAAGTTTAGCATATAGATATTATGGAGATTCAAAGTTGTGGTGGATTATTGCGTTAGCAAATAAAATTAGAGACGGTTCATTTGCATTAAAACCAGATGAAAAAATAAGGATACCAAGTAATGTTCAAGTTATACTTAAAGATTTACGGGCAATTAATAGTGATGTGTAAAAGTTATGATAAGTCTGTCACCTATAAATAAAAACATAAGGGAAACATTAGCAGCTAAAAGTAAAGCGGTAGCCAGAGATTTTTCGGGCGATACTTTAGATACGAGAAGTGATGAAGTAGATTTACTTAAAGATACTTATGCAAAAACTGCTTGGGTAAGAGCATACTCTCCAGTTGATAGTACTTCACGACCTGTACAAGATTCCAATGGTGATTACTTTCTTGAATCAGGTTTAAATCCTGATGGATATAAAACGGTAACTCTTTTGGGTGGTAATACAGAATTTTTGGGCGGTGAAAGTACAATGCTTCATGGATTTGACCAAATTTACAATCCATTAAAATCAAGAGAAAACGCGGATGGTGATAGATCACCAAAATTAAGACCAATGCCTGGCTTATCAGATATTAGTGTAGAATATAAAGGTGGATTATCTGCAATTAGAGAAGCAACAATAAATTGGACTTGTTGGACATTTGAGGATTTAGAAAAATTAATGCCTCATTTTTTAGCTCACGGAAAGGGAATTTTATTAGAATGGGGATGGGGAATGTCATCAGTAGAACAAGAATTAATGAGTGGTTTAGATGATATGACTACTGGTAAGGCCTATTCTAATATCCAAAATAAAATTAATGAATTAGCTGGAAATTATGATGGGATGGCTGGTATAATATCTAATTGGGAATGGCAGTTAAGAGATGATGGTGGATTTGATTGTACAACAACAATTGTATCTCGTGGTGTTAATGTTATAGACCAAGATATATCAGGAACAGGAACTTCAAAAACAAATGAAGATGGAGAACAAGAACCAACTATAAAAGAATTTGTAGGTGCACTTCGTGAAACTATTCCATCGTTTTGTACAGAAGAAGATAGTTGGTGGGATTTAGGTAATCCTTTTCCAGTTAGTGATGATGCAGCTCGTATAAGAGATTGGAGTCCATCAGCAGGATTTCAACCACCTGGTGTTGTAATGGTAGTTGAAGATGGTGTTTGGACAAATATAAAAGCAGGTCCTTATGTAACTTGGGGGTGGTTTGAAGATAATATTTTAAGTAAATTTATTGGTCGTGTAGATGAAAAGGGCAATACTATTAATTCTTTTAGAAGTATAGAACCAGTTTTACATCCAGATGGTAGTGGTAAGTTTTTAAAGAATGATGGTAAATCATCTACAGATAATATACACGAAGCACGATTTCAATCAGTTATTATTAAAAATAATAAATGGTTAATTACTCCAGATATGGGTAGATGGATATTACCAGGTCAATTTCCAGCACTAAAAACGATTAAAAATTCTTGGGGTTCAGCATCAATAAACGCATTAAAAAGATTAGTAAATATAACTGAAGATTATAAACAAGTTAAAAGGTTTGCTGTTAATCAAGATGATTGGAGTGAGGGTGGATATCTTAGAAATATATTATTATCTTATGATTTAATTGAAACAGCGTTTGAAAATGCCAATACGGTACGAGAGGGGATGAATGCGTTATTTAATGAACTTAGTAAAGACCTTGATGGTTTTTGGAATCTTGAAGTTGTAGTGGACGCGTACATAGATGGTAATGTTAAATGTATAGATACAAAATCTGTAGCATTTGATGCTGAAACATTATTGGAAGATAGAGAAGGTAAAGAAAATCCTGAAAGTAAACTTTTTGTATTTCCAGCATGGGGAGAAAAAAGTATAATAAAAAATCAAACTTTGACTTCTGCAGTTCCAAATTCAATGGCAATATCTGCTATGTATGCAAGTACAGCTAAAAAGGGTAAGGAGAAAGAAGGAGCACCTCCAGAAGCACGAGCTTTAGCAGAATTACAAGGTGGTGATGCATTAGATGCATCTCAAAGAAATATACAAATGGCAGATAGGATAGGTGGAAAAACAGCATTTGGAAGTAAGAATCCTTATGGAACATTGTCAAATGAAATAGGATGGTCTGATCAAAATTTTAAAAGTGATGAGTATGATGATAAAAATACACCTAATAAGGATGAATTTGGTCAAGGACACGGAATACCATTTAATAAAATAGGAATTGATGAAATTATATCATTTTATGAGAAAAAAGAAAAATCAGCTGGTAACGATACATCCGCTAGAGAAAAGTCTTTACAAGAGAAGAAAAAAAATGACTTGGCAAAAAGTAAGGAAGCAAAAAGAATTTTTAAAACATTACATCCGAATGCACCAGGTGGAAATCAACCATCAGTAGAAGTTTCTCAACCTGCAAATTGGGCACAAAAATTCTTTAGTTTTGGTTATAACCAAGAGGATGAAGAACAAGTAAGTATGTATAATGAAACTGGAAATTTACAGGAATTACCAGCATTTTCAATGTTATTTAGAAGAACTATGTTAGATTATATTAGTGGAAGAACAGATGATCCTGAGATAACGGAAGAAGAAAGATTAGAATTAGTAGGACAACCAATAATACCTGTTGATTTAGAAGTAACTCTTGATGGTGTCGGTGGAATTATTCCTGGAAATGCATTTCATGTAGACTATATTCCACAAAAATATAAAGATTTTGTGTGTTTTCAAATTTTTGGTGTAACTCAAAGTGTTGGTGCGGGTTATTGGAATACAACCATAGTAGGAAAACCAAGAGTTGCAATGAAAAAGTTAATAATGGATTCGAGGAAATAAAATGAAAAAAAAGAAAAGAAAACGAGTCGGACAAAAAAAGGGAAGATTTAAACTTGGATCTTTTTTGGGTGGTGTTTATCAAAAAAAGTTGATGTCTAATAGACTCGATAAGGTTAATGAGCTAAATAAAATGATATCTCCAGAATTTACAGATAGAGTTGTTGATAATGCAGGAATGGTTGAAAACTATGGTGATTTTAAATATGAAGATGGTACTTTAGTTCCTATCGGAGAATCATATCATATTCATTATTCAAAAATAGGAAAGAAAGAAATTTATATGACTGGAAAATCACATGATGCAACTTCTTTAGTTATTGAAAGACTAAAGGGTAATACTGTTTTTGGTCAATATGTTAAACAAAAAAAACCAAATAAAGGGGAAACTTATTTAGGTACACATAAATTTGAAGTTACTAATAAACATCAAAAAATGGGAAAGACCTACAGATATTTTGCAAAACAATCTAATAATTCAAGGGCTCCAATTTTTGAGATATCTAAATCGGACTTTTCTAAGATATCACCGTTTTATAAAAAGATAAAAATGAAATGGAGTTTAAGTTTGAGTAAAGAATTGATGAGAAAAAAGAATATAGATGAAATTGAAAATGCTGTAGATAAAGGGTTCGGTTCATTAGAATTTTCATTAAATCCAGATGAGGGGTTTTTTGGAGAACAAGGTGCTGCAAAACAAGATACTTTAGATAAGGTTGGATATTTGATAGGTGAATCAAATACAAAGAAAAAGAAAAAAAGGAAGAAACAGAGTAAGAAAAAAAGGGTTCAGAGCACTACAACCACAACTCAGACCGCACCATCATCTGGTGGTGGAGCATATTAATTTAGATTTTAGAAAAATAAATTGATATATATTAAAAAGGTTATAGTATGATTATATGGTTTACAGGTCAGCCAGGTTCAGGAAAAACGACACTATGTGAAGCACTAAAAAAATATTGGTGGTTTATGAAAGATAAGTGTATTCATATTGATGGTGACGACATTCGAAATATATTCCAAAATAAAAATTACAATTTCGATGGTAGAGTAAACAATATTAAAACAGCTCAAAATATTGCAACATTTTTACATAATAAAGGTTATAGGGTTTTAGTTTCATTGGTTTCCCCTTATAAAAAATTACGAGAAGAATTAGTAGGTCAAGACATTTATCAAGTTTATTGTCATACAACAGAGATTCGTGGTAGAGAACATTTTTTTGTAGAGAATTATGAACCACCAACTACAAATTTCATAGATATGGATACAACCGATAAATCAATAAAGGAGTGTGTAGATGAAATACTCAATGTTTGTGGGTAGATGGCAGGGAGTTCATGATGGTCATAAGTGGTTATTTGACCAACAACTCAAAAAGGGAAAAAATATACTTATATGTATCAGAGATTGTCCATTAGATGATCCTGACGAGGAAAACAAGTATATTCCAGAGGAAATAATGGGACATTTGTCCGAAGAATATCGTGATGAGATATTAGAGGGTAGAGTTAAGTTAATGATTATACCAGATATTGAATCTATCAATTATGGTAGAGAGGTTGGATATGAAGTCATAGAACATAAACCACCTGAACATATTAAAAACATTCATGGTCGGGAGTTAAGAAAAAATGAAAATTGATGTATTAGATAAAGGTTATATTGAGGTTGTAGATTCTCTCGGAGATGACCTAACTCCAGTAAACGCAGCTCGTGTATCATTCGGTGGTCGTAGTGAGAAATTCACAGACAAAGACAGACGACTATCAAAATTCCTAATTAAACACAAACACTTTAGTCCATTTAGACATCAGCATGTAATGATGATTATCAAGGCACCTGAATTCGTAATGAGACAATGGTATAAGCATGTAGTTGGTATTGAAACCACATCTAACCATCCAACAAAAGACCACGCTTGGAATGAAATAAGTGGTCGTTATGTTGCGTATGAGGACTTTTATATACCAAATGATTACAGAGCTCAATCAGACGACAATAAACAGGCAAGTGATGGTGTGGTAGATGACCAAGAAGGTGCATCAGCATTATGGAAAAAATCACAATCTACTGCTATTAAGTGTTATCGAGAAATGTTAGATATGGGAATGGCAAAAGAACAAGCTAGAAGTATATTACCACTTACAGTTTATACACAAGTTTGGTGGACAGCATCATTTCAATCTATAATGAACTTTATTGAATTAAGAGACGAAAAAACATCACAAGTGGAAATACAAGAATATGCAAGAGCATTAAAAGAAATAATGTTGGAAGTATATCCAGAAACAACCAAACTATGGGAAGAAGTATATTGGAATGAATGAACTAAAACAATTTATTAATTATGAGAAGATGTCTCAATATGTTGCTAATATAATTGAAGATATTTTTAAAAAATCATTTAGAATGTCATTTCCAAAGTTGGTATTCCCAACTGGTTCAACACCACTTGGATTATATGATGAACTTGTAAAAAAAGAGTTAGATTGGACTAATATTACAACATTTAATCTTGATGAGTATGTTATTAATCCAAATCATTTACAGAGTTATTATAATTTTATGAGAATGAATTTATTTGACAAGACAAACATTTATCCAAAGAGTTATAATTTTCCAAATAGAAATACTCAGGCATATGAAGATAAAATCAAAGAAAATGGTGGTATTGATTTATGTATATTAGGGATAGGTACTAATGGTCATATAGTATTCAATGAACCAGGTTCTTCATTTGATTCGAGGACACGAGTAGTAGATTTATCAGAACAAACTATACACGATAATTCAAGATTTTTTGATTCAGAACAAGATGTACCAAGACAGGCAATTACTATGGGATTAGGAACTATTATGGAATCAAAAAGAATAATATTGATAGCACAAGGTAAGAAAAAGAAAGATATTTTAGATAAGGCATTATTTGGTAAGATAACAGAAGAAGTACCAGCATCGATTTTACAAATTCACGAAAATATGGAGGCAGTTTATTGTGATTGATAAAATAATGATTGTAGCACACCCAGATGATGAGGCACTATTCGGTGGTGCTGAATTATTGACACATCCAAAAGAATATAAAGTCGTAGTAATAGATGAATATCATAATGAAGTCAGACGAGAAGAATTTAGAGAATCTATGAAATTTATAGGTATAGAGGATTATGAACATTGGACTGGATTTAAAGGTGGTGAAGATTATCATAGAGAGAAATTAATTTATGAATTACTTAGGGTATTGAGAGAAAGAAATTATAAAAAAATAGTAACACATAATAAACAAGGTGAATACGGACATCCAAGACATAGGGCGTGTCATGATATATTAAATCATTTACGACCAGAATTACTATGGTGTTTTAATACAGGTAAAGAAAGATTATCTGAAGATATATTGTATAAGAAAAGAGATTTATTAAAAGTATATGGAAGTCAAAGAGATGTATTGGAATGGTTTAGTCCTTGGTATGAAAAGATTACAAAGGTAAATTAATGAACGGATGGATTTTATACAAAAATAAGGTAGAAGAATCCTATGAAACTCAAAAACTTGTAGAAGAATTTGAGAAACAAGGACTTAAAATTCGTGTAGTTAATCCACAAGATGTAGATATTTTTGTAGATAGAGATGACAGAAAAAGTATCAGAGTTGGTGGTAAATCAAGACCTTTGCCAGATTTTGTAATTCCAAGAACTGGTAGTGGAACAACTTACTTTATAAAGGCAATTATTAGACACTTAGAGAGGTTGGGAGTGATACTTATTAATGGTAGTGATTCCATAGATAATGTAAAAGATAAGTTATACACACAACAAGTTTTAGGACAATCAAGTTTACCAGTACCAAAAACTTTGTTGGTTAAACATCCTATTGATATAGATTTTGTGGAAAGTAATATAGGATATCCAGCAATCATAAAAACTCTGAGTGGTTCATTTGGTGCAGGTGTATTTTTAGTAGAAACAAAAAAACAATTAACTCAACTCTTAAAGATGGCAGAAATAACTAAACCAAGTTATAATATTATAGTTCAAGAGTTTATTAAAGAATCATTTGGTAAAGATTTAAGAGTATTGGTTATTAATGGTAAGGTAGTTGGTTGTATGATGAGACAATCCACCGATGATGATTTTAGAGCAAACATAACTCGTGGTGGGGAAGCAATACCTTATCAAATAGATGATGATATCGAATGGATATCAGGTGAATGTGCACGACTATTAAATTTGGATATAGCAGGTGTAGATTTACTATTTAATGATGGTAAGTATGTTATATGTGAAGTAAATTCATCTCCTGGTTTCGAGGGAATGGATAGATATACCAAAACAAATATTGCAGAAAACATAGTTACTTTTGTAAAACATAAAATAGGTTATAATGAAAACATTCCATCCGATTCAGGATAAAAGTGTTTATATAATATTTCAGTCAAGGGCACTTGGAGATACTTTGGCTTGGTTTCCATATGTGGAACAATTTAGAGTAGAGAATAAATGTATTGTTAAGGTTTATTTACCAAGACAAGAGATAATTCCATTATTAAAACCAAACTATCCTAATATAGAATTTTTATTAGAAAAAAAACATATTCAAAATTTCGATAAAAATGATTTGTGTTTTAAATTACCAATGAGTGCAGATGGAATAGTTAGTTATAAAATAGGAAGTGGTTGGGATGGTAGACAATACATTCCTTTACAAAAATCAGCAACAGAAATACTTGGATTGCCATTTGAAGAAAGAAAGACTAATTTGGTATTTAAAAACTATGGTCGTCCAATAAAAGAAAAATATGTTGCTATTGGTGTACAATCAAATGGCCCACAATTAAAATATTGGAATTATCCAAGTGGTTGGAATTATGTTGTTAAATATTTGAATAGTAAAGGTTATAAAGTGGTTGATGTTGATTTACATGAGGAGTTTCCTACTAAAGAAATGAAAAGTTCTTTAGTTTTTAATCAAGTTCCATTAAATAAACTGAAAAAAATAACAAATAAGATACCTAATGGTGTTATAAAGGAAACAGGAAATCCATTAGATGTTACTATTAATAATTTAGTACACTCAGAATTTTTTATTGGACTTGGTAGTGGATTATCTTGGTTAGCGTGGTCTTTGAACAAAAAGGTTATTATGATAAATGGAATGACAAAGCCTTGGTTCGAATTTCAACATAATTGTGTTCATGTTTATAATGACGAAGTTTGTAATGGATGTTGGCACAGAGATGAAACATTAAATTTAAAAGGTGATTGGCTTTTATGTCCAGATCACAAAGGAACAAAACGAGAATTCGAATGTTCAAAAGAAATAAGTCCACCAATGGTTTTTAGTGCAATAGACAAGGTTATAGATGATATTAGAAACAAAAAAAGAGTTTGATGGTTTTATAGAAAAATACAATGAATCTGATTGTATTTTAATTCCAATTCTATGTGATGTAAATAAACATCCAATAGAAAATGATTTGTGCCTTCTATATGTAAAAATATTAGATGGTGATGAATATCTTTTGCCGTTTAGACATAGTGAGTCAATGAATCTTGATGTAACAAATCTTGACAAGTTAAATTCAGACCAAAAAAAGTATGTGTTTAATAAAAAAGAATTTAATCACATTGTTAAATGGAAAAATGTTATAGATATAAATCTTCAACATTATATGGAACATAATGAACCATTATACATCGAAGATATAACGACAAATACACACGATTATTTTAATAGAAAGTATTATAAGTTGAATGGAGTAAATTGTGTAGTTCCTATATTAAAACATTTGGAATTATGTAGAAAGTTATCTAATGAATTTCAGAAACATATTGATTTACCAGTTCATCAAGAATATAATGATGATATAATTGATAATTTGACTTACTTAGAAACTGCTGGATTAAATACCAAAGAAAGTATAGTTTATAGTGAATATAATCCCTATACATCAACAGGTAGACCAAGTAATAGGTTCGGTGGTATCAATTTTGCAGCTCTGAA
>Ga0114932_10004442_pt1 | contig 13096 bp, 21 predicted proteins | sample 2SBtaG_2_FD_87286 | JGI IMG/M metagenome (GOLD analysis project Ga0114932, IMG submission 87286) | Deep subsurface microbial communities from Kolumbo volcano to uncover new lineages of life (NeLLi) - 2SBTROV12_ACTIVE470 metaG | ecosystem: Environmental > Aquatic > Marine > Volcanic ...
AGATGAACACAGACGTGTCGTTATCCTCGATCCTGACAGAGCAGGACGGACGATAGTCCTTGCCGAATGTTCCGTCGGCCTTGGCATGCGTCCACGGGGCCAGAGGGCAGTTCTTCACAGCTAATGAACCAACAACGTAAGACTCGTCGTTCTCGACCGTTAAATTATATACCAAGTGACCAGTCACCCGCTCGGAAGTGATGGACTTGATCGGGTACCAAGAGGACCCGCCCATGTGTTTGCCAGCACAGCGGTTCTGGGAGTCCCCCCGATCTACTGACCATGCGTCTCTGTGAGCGACCCCATTTTTATCTACCCTCGCCCTCCTTAGGGATCTTCGGCACACATCCCCCAATCTGGAATGGAGAAAAGGAACCTGAAAACTCAGACACTTGGACACCGTAGTGATGCCGGTCCATGATCCTTTATTGCCTTGGTAAGTGTGTCCATCTCCATCAGTATACCCCTGAAGAAAGGCACGAACTACGGGTTCACTCGACCCCAAAATAAACTCGGGAACCCGCTTGTTGGCAGCCCCAGAGCCCATCAAGTCGTTCAGCCATCGAGCCAGTGCCGCGTTCGATACCCTAACCGTCTGGGAGTTCTTCTCTGGAATATCGACAATGGTAGACCTAAGACCGAAAACCTTGAACAACAGATCCACACACTTGAGGACACTGGGCTCACCCAACCGAAATGCAAAACTAACCTGACGTACTCCCCGTCCCCCCGGAGCTATATTCGTGCAGCTTCCCTCTGCCAACCAGAGTCCCAAAAGGTGAGCTAAATCCTCATCAATCAGAACAGAAGATGGGATTCCCGGTTTAGATTCCCGGAACCCTCCCTTAGGCATTGCAGTGGGCCGGGAATATAACTCAACCGGGATCCTAACATGGGTCTGGCCTGACTCAGGTATTCGAGGGATACGCATCCAATCCCCGATGTCCAGATGGTCCAAATCTTGAATCGATTCATCACACCTAAGATCAAGAGTAGACACGTCCACAGGCCCCCCTGAGGACCGATAGTGCTTCTTCCTCGCATTGTCGAGTATGCGCACGACTGACTGCTTAGTTTGAGAGAAAACCCTATGGTTATGAGTGGCACATATACTTTGATTAAGGCCCCGAAAAGAAACTCGAACCATATCCCCAGTAAACCGACTCTGGTGAAGAGCCTTCACTCGCTGAAACCCGCTGTCGGCGGTTAAAACTCTATCCCCAATGCGAATATCTTCAATAGGAATTAGACCTTGGGAAGTCTGAACTGGCGACCCAGCAGGGAAGCATCTACACCACACATTAGGATCGGATACACGAACCTTCTCACACCCTGCCGACTCGAGAACCTTTACTATCTGATTAGAATCCACGCACTTCTCCTTGACGATTTTTGCCCACGGTACCACTCCCGTGTCCAGGGAGCAAGGTGATTATTAACACCACACGTTCGGTTCCGATACTCTGACCTTGTCACAGCCTGCAGACTCGAGGATGTTGACGATCTGTGTTGCATCCATCAGCAGGGATTCACTCTCTTAGGGATCTTCCCTATCTCCTGACGGTGGAACTCATCGGTGCCATCCTTCTGGTACCACGTCTTGGGCTGCTTCTCGTACTCCGAGGCGGGACCATCCCACCGGCACATCATCAGACCGCAGTTCTTGCAAGTCAGGATCATGCCCGACCCAAGGTGCGCCTGATGACTGATGTATTGGGTAGCCGTGCTCATTTGTTCCACGGCTTCAGGGTGGCGATGTTGCCCAGCGAGGGGAAAGTCCCCGGGCCGCAGAATCGGTAGCCACGGTCGTCGATGTAGATGATCGCCCCGGGCTTCACCTTGGGGAACTGCACCCGGTTCAGACCGATGTAGTCCTTGCTGGGAGGTTCCCAGAGATCGAGCTTGGTTGCCTCGGTCTCCAGCCACTTCTTCATCGCCGGGATTCCCCCGGACTGTCCTGATCGAGCTGACATCACTGCCACCTCGTAGACTTGGATCGCCTCGAACATCCACTCGAGCGAACCCTTCACCGGGGCGTCAGGGATCACGTCGACCCCCTTCCATCCCGAATCGTATCCGTGAATCACACCATCAAAATCAAGGCAGATCGTTGCCCGGTCGCGCTTACTCATCATGCCCTCCTTCAACCTTCTCTCATGCTCAATCAAGAGCCTCTTGTCATAAGGTCCCCAATCCTCAAGGGGAAACCCTTCGTCGTCTAAAATGGCACCTCCTCCTCATCGGCCACGGAGTCTTCGATGATCGGTTCGACCTGACCATCGTTCCACTGACCTACGATTCCGAAGTTCATCGTGTCCGGGTTGCAGTTCACCACAAACCCTTCTGGGTGCTTCGCCTCGCGAGCCTTCATCACCTTGACCAAGATCTGGTTGTCGATCTTGAGGTCGTCGGGCTGCATGAGACCGAAGAGCATCGTCGCCTGCTCCGCAATCGCGTAGCCGTAACCGATGTCTTCCATGTCGCCCTTGGTCCCCGCCTTGGCAGTCTTGCCGCCTTGGCGGTTGAAGTGAGTCGAGCCCAAGATGGACACAGAGGTTGAGTCAGCCACGGCCTTCAGTTCGTCCGCCGCTTCCGCGACTCTCTGGTAGCGATCATTGGACTTGCCGCCACGAATACGGTTCACACCATCCAAGAACACCCCGCCCGTGGGCTGGTAGGTCCTGATGGCTGAGTGCAGATCTTCCGCGCTCCGGATCTTCGGAGACCCCACCACGATCAGCGGAGGCATCTCCTGATAATCCTTCAACGTCACGAGGCGGACATGCTCTTCCGCCACGCTGCCCAGCTGACCACGGGTAAAGTCGGTGTACGAGATCCCCGCCATCATGGCGTCGATGCGTCGTCCCAATCCCTCAGCCGTCATCTCGGTCGTCACGATCAGCGGCGAGAGTCCTGACCGCCAGCTCGCGAGAGCGCAGTGCAGGAGCAGCCACGTCTTACCGACGCCGATCCGACCCACGAGGACAGCGAAGTCCCCGGCGTGAAGCCCGAACGTGAAGTCATTCACGAAACCCCACGGGAAAGGAATGCCGTCGATCTTGTTCGCCAGCCTGAGATCTCGAAGGTGCTCGTACTGCTCCCACCTCTGGCGAGCGGTATCCCGGAGGTCCATCCCGGCACCAAGACCATCGGCTGCCGCCGTGGAACCGTGGACCAGAGACTGCATGATCCGAATCGCGTCGGCAGGTTTGCTCTGCTCGATCTCTTTGATCGCCAGCGTCAGAGCTTCCTGAACATCCACCGCGAGCTTGCGCTGCTTCACCTCATGGATGTAGAAGTCCAGAGGCTCGGGCATCACGCTGGGCATCTGATCCAGAAGGACGCCAGCGACCTTACCCCGAAGGCTTTCCTTTTCGGGGACGGTGCCGTACTCGTTGAAGTGGTGCATCATCGCATTGAAGAGCACCGCCTCGTCTTCCTGCAGAACCTCAGCCCGAATCCCGGAGTCCAAGACCTTCATCAACATCTTGCGGTCACGCGATTGCAGCAGATGACCGCAGAGTCCTACCCCTATTTTCATTTATCACTCCAAGTCTTGGTGGCCACCGGGAGTTTACTCGCGCAGCTGACGTAAATCGTTGGGTCGTCTTTGATTGAGTAGAGATGGTCCTGAGGCTCATCGCAGATGAGGAAAGTCGACAGGACCTCATCTCCACGGCGTTTCAGAAGGGCTTGAAGCCTCGACCACGCATGATCCGACTTCCCGATCATCCCCGGGTTATCGAAGATCAACAGGTTGACGCTCTCCGCCCTCTCGATGACCGTTTCCTCGGTCTCGAAGTCGAAGATGTCGTCCTTCATTCCCGCCTTCACGAAGTCGGCACCGTTCAAATACAGAACTGTCGCGCCATGTAACATCGCGTACTTCGACATCACGCAGGCCATCGTCGTCTTCCCGACCCCTGCTGGCCCTCTGATCTGAAGACCGTTGCCCTCGACCAAGTCGAGGTAGATGCCGTCACAGAAGTCGCTGAGGCCCTCGTACTCGATGTCCTTCAGTGCGAACTTCCATGTCCGTCGGGGCAGTCTCGCCCGTTTGAGATGAGCGAAGGAGAGCTTCTCCATGCGCTCTTCCCTCAGCGTTTGAATGTGCGCCATTAACTCACCCTCTCAGCATCTACCCACTCAGTTCCTGCGAGGAAACGCTGGACCTCCTGATCGCCTGCAAGCTGCTCCTGCAAGGCTATCTCGCAGGTGTCGGCTACATTTCTCGACTGGGTGAGCACGGCGAGAAGAGCCTCCCCAGTGACCTTCTCAAGGAAGTCATCACTTATCAGCAGAGATCTTAGATGGGTGGCTACCACCTCGTGTTGTGTCGTTGTGGCCATCAGTCATCCCTCAGCGCGTTGGCGCGTTCCATCAGCTCCTGATAGTTCGTCTCGGGCATCCGAGTTCCCTTTTCCCAGAAGGCTCGCGGCACGTTCTCCACCACGTCGCGCCACGCATCATGCGCCATGCGGAAGTCAGGTTCCTGTCGCTCGAGGGCAAAGCGGATGCGATTGAGACCTGCCCAGATCGCCGCCTTTGCGGTGTCCTCCATTCGAAGCGCCCTACGGAATCCGAAGATCCACGAGGCAACCATCGTCAACAGGACACACAGGACTGCAATTCTCCAGTCGATCATGACTTCTTTCTCCGTTCTAAAATCTCCCGCATACTCTGCGCTCGGATGGCTTCTGCCTCCTCGGCGGTCATCGCGGCTACCGCCTCTACCCCGTCGGTCACATACTTTTCGAGGTTCGGTCCTGCCTTCTCTCCAGAAAGCAAACCGGTGTACGGGTGAGCATTGGTGATCCAAGTCTGATCTGCCCTCACACCGTCCCAGTCGGTCACCAGAGCGTCGATGATCTTCTTGGTGACCTCGGCACCCCTGCGCTTGATGGATTGGCTCACGCACCCAATCTCTTCGAACTTCTGATTCCGGGGCACCTTCTCTTTGAAATCCCTCGGCCATTGCATCTGCAGCAATCTTCGCCAGTACGCCCAGAGCTGCTCGGGTTGCCATTCATCCAGAGGGCTCGAGGAAGCTGACCTCATGGATTTGAGGAGTCCCTTGCCCTCCTTGAACCACCTCCTGATGATCGCCTCATCTTGAGTGAACTCCCTCACCAGACGGGAGCGGAGCTTGTCCGACACCCCCGGGGCAAGCCCGTGGGCGAACTCCCAGACGGTGGGTTCCTGTTGACCTTCGGAAGCGGGACGGAGTCCCATGGCTCGGAGGCGTTTGTCTGACATGAGAGGGGCTCCCTTCGAATTGGCCGCGAGAGAATCGAGCGGGGTGTGGAGATTCGAAGAATCTCTTTCTACGTATTCTTCTTCTACTTCATGGTCGTCTCGCGACCCACTCAGTAGGTCGTCTCGCGACCCACTCAGATCTGAATTACACTTAGGAGTGAGGACAATTTCATAGCGGTTCGCTTGCCGTTTTGAGACCACGATCCGCTTGATGAAACCCTTCTTTTCCAGAGCTGCCAGAGCGGACTTTACTGCCGTCCGTCCCAAATTGGCCTCCGCCATGATCGTATCGATCGAGGGTCGACACTCGTACTTCCACGCGGGACGGACGTAGGCCATCAAGGCAGCCATCACCATCATCTGAGGAAGAGTGAGCCCCCGGCCCATGATGGCGCGGGGGATGCGGAGGAAGCCCCCAGAGGAGCAGGCCTCGAATGCAACTTGGTTGGTGGATTGCGCAGACCGTGCGCGAGCAGTCATCGAACCGACCGCCCATAAAAAGAGATCGTAGCCGCCAAGCTACGATCCCGAATCTCACTGCAACGACGAACCGACACGCGGGAGGTCTTAGGGAAGCCTCTTTCGGGAAGATTCTGTCCGCAGGTAGGAACCCGGGACGTGCTGCGAGTATATGCGAAGGCATGCGAATCCGCAACACAATAGGCGGACGTTCTCTTATTTTGTGTCATGTGTTTCCCTAATTGTCGGTGAACACCTTAGGGGAAGGCGGCGTGTTCGATTACCGCGTATCAGTTTTGTCGTCGTTCGCAGAGCAACACCCAAGTGGCTTTTTCAAAGTTGGCGGAGCCACCAAGGGTCTCCAAAACTACCGCAGAAAATCTGAGATGTCAATGGTCAGCTTACATGAAAAAACGTCCCTGCGATGTTTACCGCAGAGACGCTTCAAGTGGACGCCGTAGACGCCGAGGATCAGTTCAATCCAAGCATCGTCTTCATGCCCTCGAGACGGTTGATGGTCTCGTCGATCACTGCCTTCACGCCCTCATCATTCTTTGCTTTGATGATGATCTTGGCGGAGCCATCGGTCTTGTCGACAGTAGTGGCGTAGTTGTGCTTGTTGCGGGTATTAGTCGCGGTCGAAGTATCGGACATGGTGCACCTCCGTGCTGTTAGGAAACGTGTGAAGTCACTGCGTTGAGGGTGGCCTTCACCATCTTTTCTGTTTGCGCTACAGTGATTGCGGCTGCGATCGAATCCGCTGCGTGTTCCCGGTGAGTCAGTAGCATGTCCTTGAAGTCGACTCCCCACTCACTCTCGAGTGCGGATTGCATTTCCTTCTTGGAGGTCGTTCTCTTGCCGGTGATGTGCTGCTTCAGTGTCGCGGGGAACCGCTGGAAAATTGGTATCCCGTAACGCGCTGCATGCGTCATTAGAATACCCCAACCAACCCCTAATTTCAACGCAACACTGGGTCCACCTTTTTGGGGGATGGAGATACCTTCTGCTGCGATGACCGTCGGGGGTGTATCTTTGAAATTCTCCTCGATCCAGTCGCCGACGTTCTTGCCCATCGTCTGGCCAACCTCAAGGATCACTTCTGTTTTCTTATCCGGATCGTCTTTCGACGCCTTTACAAGGAAGGTCGTGAACGCCACCACCTTCAGCTCTGGGTAGATCTGAACCTTGGACAATCCAAAGGACCGGAAACCGGTATCAGCCCCCAGTACGTAGATCCTCAGGTCGTTGTCTGAAACATCCATCTATCTTTGCCTCCTTCTTCACTACGGGAGTCGAGCATGACGAGTCCGCTCGAGTCCATCTTCGCGGCGCGTCAAGTCCTGACTCCTTGAGGATCTTGCAGACCCCCACCTTCACTTCGGTTTCCGTGGTATTTACTTGGACCCACTGATCCGTGGTTTCACTCTCGTTGCGCAACCAAAACTCACACATCCAGCACCGGACGCTTGATGCTATTCTCACCATTGCTTTCTCTTCCTCCCGCGACGAGGCTCGTGATTCTTCTTGATGCTCCTGACCTGTCGTAGAAGAGCTTTATCTCTGGACCAATCTTCAGTCATCTTGCACTGCTTTAGATCGAACATCCCGATGTGGCACTTCTCTGTCGGGATTCCCAGATGATGCGCCAGAGACTCGTAGATCTGTTTCCTCGGTGATTTGTTGGCTCCGCGCCACAGCTTGTCGAATTGCTTGTGCGCCTTCGTCCGAGCACGTCTAAGCTCACCGTTGGCAGGAGTTCCCAGAGGGATGTCGGAGTCCGCGTGGCATCCCACGTAGGCGTTGCAGTACTCGCAGAGCCAGTACTTACCGGGCCACAGATCCTCATGCTGGATGTGAGGGTAGACCTTCTTGCCGGTGACAGGTTCAGTGTCTCGTCCGCAGTATGTGCAGGGAGGGGCTGGGGTTTTTACCGACTCTTCTCCAGCCATGATGCACCCTTTTTGAGGAGGCGATAGAGAACGATGTTCCCCTCGCCCTTCTTGCGTGAGATCATCTTCTGCGCCAGCAACGCGGCAACAGTATCCGTGCACCATGATGATGCGATTGAGTAGCGAATGCCGCACTGGAGTCCGATGTCAGTTGGACCCAACCCGTCATCGCTGTCGCGCAGCACCTCGAGAATCTGAAGTCTCTTCGGTGTCACGCTGAATGTTTTCTTTCGAGGCATCAGCCACGCTCCTGCAAAACGCGCTCTCGGTAGATCTTGCAAAGAATCTCGCTCTGGCGTCGAGTGAATGTTGTTCGTTTTCTTTCGATGTAGTCTTGGATGAAACCGATCTCCCAGCCGGTGACGCCTTCGCCTTGCTCGTCGATCTCGTCGAGCAAGTCTTGGTGGGTCATGTCAAGGTAGTCGACCGTGATTCCATCAATGTGTATTCTCTCGTCACTCATTGACTCTCTCCATTCCGAGGCCTTCCCCGGGACCTGACTCGATTGGTTGAGGCTCGTCCAAGTCCGTGGGATCTGTGTCACTTGGGTGAAGCACATCCTCTTCGGGCATCCAGAGGGGATTCAATTGCTTGAGGATATGGCGCATCTGCTGAGCGCCTTTGCTTGTCGGCGGCGGGTACTGACCTTGCACTATCGGCGAAGAGAGTTCTTCCATTCTCTTCTTCAGGTTGCCCAGCCCTCGAGCTACTGGCAGGCACCGAGAGTTTCCTGTCGCCGTGCAAAGAATGCACTGCGTGAGACTCACCGGTCGAGGGATAACGAAACCCTCAGGCACCGTGGTCTCGCTCACCGAACCAGTGAGCATCTGATACTCTTCGATCTCTGGTTTGATCAGGCAGGTGATGGATTCAGGATCGAATCTTTGACGCTTGCAGATCGTGATGTGAGGGACCAGAGCGCAACCGACTGCGGTCACTCTGCCGTCAGGAGTTCTGTCAACCCTCTTCGCAAATTCACAGTGCGAACAACCGGCAAGGTTCTGAGTGTCGGGGTTGATTTGTTTGTTGACTTTGGGGCACAGGATGCTCCCGTCAAGATCACGTCGTAGGTTCATTTGGTACCAGCTTCTTCAGGACCGCGTACATCGCGACGTTCTCGCTGTCCTGTTTCTCTTGCAGGCCATCGAAGTAAGCGCGAGCGCTCACCCATAGCTTGGCTTTGTGTGTGTCCGACAAGGGGATGATATGACCTGCCTCGATCTTGCCCTCTCCCTTGAGGAAGTGAGAGCACCGAGTGCAGAGTGAGAAGAAGTTGAAGCTCCCAGACTTCAACGACAGTCCGTCGGGAGTTCGGAAGGTGTCCGAGATCTTGAACGTCTTGGGTTTCTTCGTCGGCTGGAAGCTCACGGTGACGAAGGTGTCAAGACTCCTCTGGCACGACGGGCATTCACGACTGGATTCGATGAGATCGTAGTTCACTTGAGACCCTTCTTTTTCTTGGTGATCTTCTTGGTCGCAGCTTTCTTCTTCTCGAGACGGGGAACCCATGCTTCCGCGTCAGCAGGCAGGATTCCGATGGCAACAGTGGTGCCCTCGGGTCCTACCACCTTGATGGCATCGAGATCGTTGTCGTAGATAGCTCGGATGACGGTGTCTTGACTGGAATCCTTATCTACCGCCACCGCCATCGGTGATAGATAAGCTGGCAATTCTCGCTTCACTTAAGTTCTCCATCTGTAAAAGCGTTCTTTATTTATACGATGATCATCGCAAATGTCAAGGACGCTGTTTACTTAGGAACGTCTACGGGAGCGCATAAGTCGCAGGGAGAGATGGAATTGGGTTTGCCTTGGGCGAGAGCGTTCGCCATGCCGTCAACGGTAAGGGCGCTGACTACGCCCCGACCCCAGCATTTTTCGCAGAGTCTGCGCTTAGCTCTTACCCCTTGGTCTCTTAGGTACTTCTCAGACTCGTCGCAGAATCCGAAGAGGTTGTCAGCGAGAATGCACTGGTAATCCATGAGCGCGACCTTGCAGGCGATCAAAGCGCGGAGCAGACCGGAGGGGTCTGAGTTCATCTGGGTGTAGTACATCCCGTCCATGAAGGCTTGGTTGGTGCAGTCGAATCCGAGGGATTCCATCTGCTGGAGCATGGCGTTCACGAGGGCGCGAGTCTTGTCGATGTCTCCGAACAGGACCCAGTTCTTGCCGAGTTTGTGGAGTTCGCCGAAGCAGCTTGACAGCTTGTCGAGGTCCTTCTTCCCGTCCCAGAGGAGTCCATTCCACTGGCCGTTGAGATGGTAGACCTTGCCTCCGTGCGCGACGTAGGTGACCTCAGTGTTGCGGAAGGTGTCCATCACTTTCTTGATCACCGGCTGCGACATTGGTTTGTCGCTCGGCGTCAGGCGATAGACGGTAATCGAGCCCCCAAGGTAGGATGCCTCAACGGGTTTGGTCTCGAGCACGTGCAGTTGTTTCGTTTTCTTCTTTGCCACGAGTTCATCTTAGTCCAGACCGGTGCCACATGACCAGTGAACAAGAGCGAAACATGGTCGATAGGGTTCATTTGAAGCGAAAAGTGCGCGGTTGATGGGGTTAATACCCGGGCCCACAGGGTACCCGCAGTAAAAGTCGCCCACCCTGAGGGGCAAACTACACGCGGCGCAAAGATGACCCAGCGAGCGAGACTGTTTCGTGATGGGACCGAACTTGTTCAATACGATGTCGACGTTGCGGGTAACTTGGTCGGTCAATTTCGTGATCCTCCGATGTTCTCGATGCGTCCGAGAACCCTGCCGTCAGGGGTTCTCATCTCAAGGGTGCCGGGAGGCAAGGTTTCGTCCATGTTCAACTGAAGATCCCACCTCGAGAAGACCTGACAGTCCACCTCTTTCCCAGAGTGGTACCGCTCAGCTTTGGTGGCCTCTTCCTTTATTCGAGTGGTCCGAGTATCGAAGACGCCCTCGAACTCCTCGCTGATCTTCTTGATGGTCTGGAGGTACTTGTGGAGTTCATCGAGCCTCGTCCTAAGCTGCTTGATCTCCCGGTCCTTGCGGTCGCAGTAACAGCAGTCGTCGGAGTGCAGACCGTGGTAATACTGAGTCTCAGAGTAGTAGAGACCCTTCTCCACGGGTTGGTAGGTGCATCCCCGGGTGCTGGCGCAGTTTTCGCAACCCCCCTCGCACTTTCCACAAACCCTACAGATCATCTTGTCTTTGTATGGTACGAAGTGACACTCTTTCATCAGCTCGCTCATAGGACGACATCCCCTAACCGGAGCTGAAGCTCAAGGCTCTCCCGGCGCATGTAGAGGACCTGCTCCACGGGGTCTTTGTCGGGTCCGAGGATGTTCATCAGGTTGCAGAACTGCTTCGCCCTGTCCTCAGTCCAGCCTCTTCCCATGTCGTGCTGAGTCTCCCCTCCGTAGGCGAGTCGGTACGCAGGACCTTCAGGTCCATGATCTGGCAGGGCCTGCCACGCTTGGGAGTATCCGTCCTCGGTCACGCCCCAGTGGACGCTCCCGCACTTGGTGCAGACATCTCCTTGGGCTGTGACGAGGTACTGGCAATCAGGATGCCTTTGATCGTTTGAGTTCACGTTCGCGTCTCCTCTCTTCCCGGACCTTCGCCCAGTGCTTCTGCCGGGGAGTCTCCCACGGCATCTCCCCGCACTCGATCAAGTGCTCAGTGGCCCCAGCGATCGGAGGGGAGGCCTCGTACCGGCCGCATCCACGGAGGATCTCAGTCCCTGTGATGCGATCCGAGAGGATGATGCAGCTCTTGCAGATGTTGTACGGAACCAGATCGCCATCGAAGACGGTCACGAGGCAGTTGTACTTCTCGCCCTTGCGGATCGTCTCACCGCAGTCAGAGCACAGGTGCTCTTTGCGAGCCTTGGGCCACGTGTCCTTCAGGAAGGTGGCGGGTTCGAGGTCGTAGAAGCACATCAGCGATTCAGCTCCTGACGACGGATGGGGTCGATGTTCAGGCGCGGATCGACGAACCCTCTGGGCGCAACCTTGTCGTTGATCGAGGGGAACCGAGTCTTCTTGGGCAGAGGCTCCACCTCTTCGATTCTCTTTGACAGGGTATTCATCGGGGAGTGCAGCTCGTCGATCTGACCCTGAGTGGTGGTCTCTCGCCAGTGCTCGCAGCGGTTGCAGATGCACTCGAGCTTGGAGACTTGTCCCATGCGAGCGCGGCAAGGTCCAACCTTGGCGGCGGAATTCTCGACGCTGTCCATGGTCTCGCGGAAAGAGAACGTGCGGTTGAGGTCGATGATCCCGTTGTCCGCCATGATGTCCTTGAGGGTGCGGCCTGCCGCTGGCTGGTCTGGGACACGCATGTCCACATTGACGTAGTTGTACTCGAGGTTGTCGATGACGGTGATAGGAGCGTCGATCGTCCACTTGAGAGTGTCGTAGTGCATCTCCACCCGCTTCGCCTTGTGGAACTTCAGCACCTCTTCTAGACTTGGGTTCGATTTTCCCAAGTCCCTCTCAACGTCGAGGCAGTCTCTGGTGAAGGTGCTCATCTGCTGGTGGGTGCTGACGGCCTTGCCACCGAGGCTGACGGAGGACCTGCCCCCGAGAGTCGACATGGACTTGTAGGGGTTCGGGGTATTCACGAAGGGACTCGCGATGATCCCACCCTTGGCGTAGTCGATGGGATCTTCCGGATACTCCTGAGGGAACATCTCGTTGATCGTCTTGCCCTTGTTCAGGACTTGCTCCAGCTCAGCCTTGCGCTTCTTGAGCATGTCCTCTGAGGTGGACCGAAACAGTCCCTCGGTGAATGATTTTTCCTTGGCATGTCGGTCCTCCTGTCCAGTTAACGAGATGATCGTCGCATTATAATACGCGCAGACTCTGCGCACAAGAGATAGATGTTGCTGTTCTTTCCTCAGGCGCGATAATGGTCGCACGGACCACTCACGAAAGGAGATCACATGCCCCAAAATCACACTATGGGAATCCGGGTAGTCAATCCCCATTCTCAAAGCTATCACGGTACCGTGAGTACCGGCATGCCTATTCCCCAAGGCGTATTTTTCGACGGCATCGAACTCAAGGCGGTCAGTCGCGCCACCGGAAAGGAGCATGATGTCTCCTACCTGCGAACGACCACCTACGACGATGGCTCCACTCGGTGGGCCTTGCTGAACGTCCACGGGGACTTTCCCTCGGGCGACAGTTTCTTCGACATCGTTCCTCAGCCCACGGTTCCCCGGAGCTATCAAGCGGAGTTCCCCAGCGAAGCATTCAAATGGCTGGATGTAGAACTCGGGTTCGCCATCGACGACGGCACCAAAGAAACCGCAGAGACCGTCAAGCTCGGAGACATGTTCGGGGATCTCAGCACCCTCGACATCCACTTCCAAGCTCACAACTTCATCTGGGTCTCCCAGAAGAGGGACCTCGCTCATCTCGGTCTGGAACTCACCGTCTACCTGAAGGCTCATCGCGGCGAAGGG
>Ga0114932_10004443_pt1 | contig 13096 bp, 9 predicted proteins | sample 2SBtaG_2_FD_87286 | JGI IMG/M metagenome (GOLD analysis project Ga0114932, IMG submission 87286) | Deep subsurface microbial communities from Kolumbo volcano to uncover new lineages of life (NeLLi) - 2SBTROV12_ACTIVE470 metaG | ecosystem: Environmental > Aquatic > Marine > Volcanic ...
AACCGATCTTCGGCCGCGTACGGAAAACCGGCGTAGCCGGCATCTGCCTGCGAGCCGTTGTCAAACAATCCGTACGTGAGCCAGATTTCCATGCCAAGTTTGTGAGCCGTCTCAACCGCGACGCGATTCAACTTTGCCTTGCGATACTGGTTGTCCTTCCACCATTCCCAAATCCGCCAAAACATCCGGTTGTCTTTACGGATGATGAACTGCTTCCCCCAGACCTCATCCTGTCCGCCACGCCACCAGATTCGATTCACTCGATATCGCTTCAATGCCTCAAACACGGCATGGACGGTTGCCGTCGAATCCAGGGGCGCAAACTCAAGCACATCCTGATTGTCCCCCGTACTTAGGTAGACCGTTCGCGGATTGCCGTCACCTGGCAGTGAAACCATTGGTTTCTGATCAGCAGCCATCACTACCGGCGAGAACAACATCAAGATCATCGCCGGAAAAACACAGCTACGCATGACAGGTCTGCCTGCTGAACGAATAAGAAGCGCGACGGAATTCAGGGACTGTTCCAATCCTCTCGCCCGGAAACGGAACCTCGTATGATGCCGTCGTTTTGTTAGAGCCTGAGCCAAAACCAATCCTCTTCCGGCAGGTTTCTGAGACTGGAAATCACAGTCGTCGGTCGATGTGACCGACAAACGCCGGGGCGAGCCCTGCACTACGGGCCGACGGTGGCCTTCGAGACGATTATGTCGGCTGACCCAATTCGATGGTAGCGATTGATTTCCGGGCCTGGGATTCTCACGACTGCACCGTCGGGCCAGTTGATCTCAATTTCCTGAACCTGCGTTGAACTTCCTAAACCGAAATGTGCGACCGATGCGTGCTGGGAAACATACGAGTCACCGGAAACAATGGCGGCCACGTGGTTCCGGCCGGTCGTCTTCACCGTGACTCGTGCACCGAGTCCGGGACGCGATGCGCCGTCCAGCCTGACGCCAATCCAGTTGGCATCTGAGGTATTTCTGTTCTGCAGAATATGAACGGATGGGGTCCGCTTGATCGGTGCTCGGTAAAGGACAACCAGGTCAACACGTCCGTCGCCATTGAAGTCGTCACTGATGACATTCCTCGAATCGAATTCCGATGCGACTCCCGCCAAGAATCCGACTCCCAAAAATCCTTTTCCATCCTGATTCATGAGCAGTTTGTTGTGTTCGAATCCGTTCCAGGAGATCCCCTTCTTCCGAAAATTCAGTGCCGACGAAAGCTTGAAAAATTCGCCCAATTCCTGATCCTCAGTCGACGATCCCGTGTAAATGTCGTGACACCAAAACTCGGTGCAGTAATCCTTTGCTGTAATTTGACTCTTATGACCGTTGGCAACGAAAATGTCTCGATCTCCGTCGTTGTCAAAGTCGAACGATGTCGATCCCCAGGACCAGCCGGTTCGTGCGACCTGGTCATTAAACGGCGCCTGATTAAAATCCTGACCCGAGGCAAGATACAGGCGATTCCCATAACCCATTTCCGGTCGAATCGACTGATATTCCTGAAACTTCTCCTGCCCAAGACCCATCGCGTGCAGCCGCTTGGCCGTTGTCGAAGACATGCCCGTCATGAAGAAATCAAGCTCTGAATCCAAATTGTAATCGGAGAAACTAAGAGACATCCCGAAGGCATGACGCTTGTTGATTCTCGTGTCAGTGACGTCACGAAAACTTCCGGTCCCATCGTTTGTGTACACGTCAACACCCGCAAAATCGCTAACAACGACGAGGTCGAGATCCAGATCGCCGTCCAGATCAACAAGCGACGCGGAGTACGTGCGGCGATTTCGTTTCTCAGACAAACCGCCGGATTCCGTGATGTCTTCGAAGACACCACTCCCGTCGTTGCGAAGCAGGTAGGCAGGATAGCCATCGTTGGCATCGTAATACGGAGTCGGCATCTGGCCGCCGCTGTACGGTGATTTGTACTGGCCAATCCATGCATCAAGATCACCATCGGCGTCAATGTCTCCAGCGGAGATGACCGTTGGCTCACGAAGATCTTTTGCCGTGAGAACAATGTCAGGACGTTGCGAAAACTGTCCCGTCTCATCGGCTGTGTAGAGAAAGACCGTTCCACTGCGGCTTGACCCTAAGAAATCCGTTTTCCCATCGCCGGTGAAATCGGCCATCACGCTGGCTAAGCTGGGCCCGCCTGGCGGGAACTCAAAAAGCTGTGCGGGATCGAATTGAAAGTCTCCCCGATTCCAAAACAACAGGTTTTCCGCAGGCGCAATCAGCTCCGACAATCCATCGCCATCGACATCGTTCGCGATCAGTGGCGACCGATTTTTCAGGCGGATGTCGAGGACGGCGGCTTCCTCGTATATTGGAAGAGCCTGGCGACTGAGAATCGTGACATCGGTTGCTTCGACACTGCGAGCTTGAGGTTGATTGTCTGAAGAGGAAAGGGGCTTCCAATGCACCACCAGTTTTCCTCTGATACTGTACCGGGTCTCCTCGGGAGTGTTAACAAGGTCTAAGACGAACGACACAACCGAACGCGGTGCCTCCGGATCAGGTTCGAAGCGACTGTGATGAAATTCGGACTGGATCATTCGCAAACCAGAGTCTTTCTGATCGCTAAGCCAACTCCTCCACTGATCCGGATCGAACGTCATCGTGCCGTTGTCACAGCGAAACGCATCAATCATGTGATCATGTCGCGTCGGTTCGCCTGGCAGGCCTATCGTCAGGTCCTCAAATGCGAATTCTGCCAGATCACCGATCTTGTCCTTGCTGGCGCGCAAATTGTCCCACAAGTCAATGAAGGGCTCCTCGTATTTCTGAGCCGTTACTTCATCCGACCAAACTGTCGTATTCAGCTTCTTGCGTTCCTCGACGATCCGACCAATGACGGCTACGTCAATGACGCCGGGATCAACAGCGGATTCGTCAACGACAGGTTCGTCAACGATGGATTCGTTTTCGTGCGTCGTTGTTTCTGTTGCGTTCTGACGTCTGTTGAAAACGTAGATGACGGAAATCACAATCACGAGAATCGTGATTCCAATGCCGACGCTTTTCGGTCCCTGTCGTGCCATGACTCATAGCTTTCGCGTTGTCTTTTTCGCTTCAATCCACCTCTGAAGTTCAAAAATGGCGAACAAACAGAACTGACAGTGATTTTGAATTTGACACCGGAATTCACTCTATAATGGAACAATCGCTAATTCAATGACTGCAAGCGTTTTCCGGCGATGGCGGGTGAATTCGGAACGTGTCGGATTTGCACCCGACCGTCTAGCAATTCAGGACTTGTCTTACCGCCAGGCGAAGTTACTGTTTGACAGAGCTGGCGAACCAGGTTCCACCGTGAAGTGCAAATTCCGCGAATCAAGCAGCTTCCAGTTGACTCGACGGAGCGTCCGTTCAGGCTTCGGAGGATCCATTTCAACCTGCTGAACACCGCATCGATCGGGTTCAGGTCCGGACTGTCGGGTGGCAATCCAGGCCCTTTCTTTCAATGATTGGTTTCCTGGCAGGCCGACGAGCTTCACAAAGCCAGGTGTCGTGTCGACGTATGAGTTGCAAAGCATGTGGCGGCACGTGATGATAGTCTCAAGTTCACTTGTCTGATCAACTCTCACGTCCAGGACAGAAGCAACCAGGACGTTTGCCGAAAAGTACGGTGGCTGTCGCAGTGCTCTTAAGGCTGGATTGTTCAACTGGTTTATTCGGCTGACCGGGAGAATCGGGAATGAAACGACTGATCCTGCTATTTGTGTTGGGAGCAGTGGGTGGATGCGGACAGGATCCCCCCGCAGTGACGGAATCCGGCCCTAAAGAAAATAAAGAGAATCGCGACAGCCATCAGCGAATGCTCGCAGCGCTCAGAGAAGTACGAGCCCGCACCGCAGACGAACACCCTTATCTGGGCGACAGCAAGCGACGACAGCTCGCTCGGCAGCTGTCCGGCCTGCCAGCCAATGCACCGCCGTCCGCCTGGGTGAAATCACGTTTTCGACTTGCCGAAGCGCAACTGAAGGCAGGAGAGACGCAACAGGCGGTCGACCAGTTCCTGGAAATCTCGCGACTGGTGCAGGAAACGGGGAGTGGTCTGCCGAACGCCGGCCAGGTGCAGAACTTTCTTGACCTGAGGATTTCGGTCGCCTATTTGCGCCTGGCAGAAGACGAAAACTGTGTGAACTGCCGCGATGCAGACTGCTGTATCTTTCCGCTCCGGGGAGGGGGAGTGCATCGGAACAAGGAGCCTGCCAGAAATGCGGTTAAGCATTTGACGCCGTATCTTGAGCGGAACAGCGGCGATGTGACTGCAACCTGGTTGCTCAATGTGGCTTACATGGCGTTGGGGGAGTACCCCGATGGCGTGCCGGAAGCGTGGCTTTTGCCGGAAGATCGAATGGCACCGAAAGCTGACTTTCCGAAGTTCACCAACATCGCCTTAAAACTGGGGCTGAACACGTTCTCACTGAGCGGTGGAATGATCGTCGACGATCTGAATGGAGACAATTGGCTGGATGTGGTCACTTCGTCGTGGGATACATCCGGGCAAATGCGGTGCTGGCTGAACAACGGGGATGGAACATTCTCCGACCATACAGACAACGCGGGGCTGACTGGTCTGTTCGGCGGTTTGAATATGATCCAGGCCGACTACGACAACGATGGCGACGTGGACATTCTTGTTCTCCGCGGGGCGTGGCTGAGAGAATTTGGCCACCATCCCAACTCACTGTTGCAGAACGATGGCCTCGGACGGTTTCGCGACGTGACATTCGATGTCGGACTTGGTGAAAATCACTACCCAACGCAGAGTGCCGCCTGGGCTGACTACGACAACGACGGCGACCTGGATCTCTACATCGCAAACGAAACCGGAGATTCGGAACTGTTCAAAAACGACGGGAGTGGTCATTTCACGAATGTTGAACGCCAGGCGGGCGTGGCGGGTGGTCGCTATCCGAAAGGTGTCATCTGGGGCGACTACGACAATGATCGCTACCCTGATTTGTATGTCTCCAATCTCAAGGGGCCAAACCAGCTTTATCACAACAACCGAGACGGCACCTTTACTGATGTTGCGTCAGAGGCAGGGGTTCTGGAACCAAACCGCAGCTTTCCCACGTGGTTCTGGGATTTCAACAATGACGGGGCGCTCGATTTGTTTGTCGCTGCCTATTGGACAGGCGTTAACAATTTTGCTGCGGACTATCTGGGCCGTTCTCATCAGGCCGGCACAGATCGACTCTATCAGGGCGATGGCACGGGGGGGTTTCGGGATGTGACTGAGGAAATGGACCTTGCGAAAGTCACGCTGCCGATGGGCTCAAATTTTGGCGATGTTGACAACGATGGTTTTCTTGATTTCTATCTTGGCACGGGATACCCGGACTTCGCAGGCCTCATGCCCAACCGCATGTTTCACAATCAAGGTGGTACTCGTTTTGAAGAAGTCACCTCGGCGGCCGGCCTTGGACATCTGCAGAAGGGGCATGGCGTCGCATTCGCTGACTACGACCATGATGGGGACCAGGATATTTTCATTGAGATGGGCGGTGCCTTTCCTGGAGACGCCTTTTCGGACGCGGTGTTTCAGAATCCGGGTTTTGGCAATCATTGGATCATCGTCCGGCTGATCGGCCGAGAATCGAACCGAGCGGCCATCGGAGCTCGAATTCGAGCTGACGTAACAGAATCCGGAAAACAGCGGTCGATCTACAAGTGGGTCAACAGCGGCGGCACATTCGGTGGTAGTCCACTTCGCCAGCACATAGGACTGGGCACGTCAAAACGCATCGAACGGCTCGAGATCTACTGGCCCACAACTGATTCGACGCAGGTGTTCAACGACCTCGAGGTGGACCGAATGATGACAATTGTTGAGGACGAAGACGACATTCAACTGGTGCCAGGTGGTCAGACATCAGGAAGCGGGGTTGATCCAGGTTCTGCCCACTAAAGCAGGTTACAAATTGAAGTGGAGGAAATGCATTTTGATTTCGAGATTCCCGGGCGCGACGTCGACGGCAGTTTCCCATACTGCTGGTGGTGCTTCCATCCAGAATCGCCCATCCATTGAGATCCCCCAAGTCACCGTCCGCTGCCTGTGCGGGTGAGAATGGCCCCTTCACCTAACGTCTGCGAAAACGTCCCTGTTCCATTCTGAAGCGTAATCAGGTCAGCTTTCACGGGGGTGACGCCGGCTATCAAGACCGCATTAGCGACAAAAAAAGACAGCGTTTGCCACATTGCCTGTGAGCTCCTCGTTCGGTCAGCACGCTTCGTAGTTTCAGTAAACACAGATAGCTTTTCTGCAGGCAGACACCGCACCATAACCTGGCTTAACTCTGCAAACACGAAAAAAGCCGCCCGAGTGAGGCTGCTGACGCAGAATTGGTTTTACTGAATCATAGCCAGCCAAAACGCACATCGGAAACCGAGCTCCGGCCACATATAGAAAGCCGGCGGCGGGAGCTGCGACCCAAGGTGCGAACTTCGGTTACTCAGGCTGATGGCTCGCGTCCGGCTTAACGCTCAAAAACTTTGGAAAGCTGAGACCAGAGAACGACCAAAATCAGCGGGTCGCCGGGGCACCACTTGGTTCGCCGCGCTCGAACAGTGGAAACCAGCTCGTCCGGCGTTCCCTATTCTACCGAATCGGTTTGGGAAAGAATTCTCATTTCTTCTCTAAGTTTTGCGAGAAATGACGCTCTCGCCTCATCACATTTCTCGCAAACGTTGACGGTTGCAAATTCTTCACCCTCGATTGGTACACAGAGTCTGGAATTGATAACGCCGCAGTTGGGAAACAGCTCCGCTCGATCTGCGAAATCAATCGCCAAGTACCCGTAGTTGACTGGGAGAGTATATTCCGCCATTACCTCTCCGTGTACGTCGCACACGGCTGCCGGCTTCGTTGGTTTCGAGCATCCAACTGATGCACCCGCCAACACAGCAAGAATCGCAATACTGAAAGGACAGTTCATAATCAAAAACTAACCGTACGGCGAAGGTCTTGCGACAGTTGTCGCCAGCGAACGTCACACGTCACCGGGTACTCGCGAAAGATTTTTAAATTCAAAACGGCCCGATTCGCGTACTCCGGTGCACGCGAATTGTTAGCTGGCCTGGCTACGGTGCCGATGGCCCGCCGTCGGAATCGCCAGCCGTAGATCCGGGCCGCGCAACCAGATTTGTTTCATCATCGCGATCGAACTCAAGGAACGGGAGGAGCGCTGTGTCCGCAACGGCACTCAACGGAAGATCCGCAAACGCCAGCCACCCGATGAACGCTGGACACTCATCTGCGTATCTTTTATATCGCATGGCACCAACATCCCATGCAACATCAGCATCGGATGTTGTGGCTTCGTAGGGGCGGGACGCCAAGCCATTAGTCACCAGTGTTGTTGTAGTCGCGCATCCAGCGAGTGGAAACCCCGCGAGAAGTGACAGGAAATATGACATCTTCATGGTGACTGACCTTGGGAAGTGTTGACGTTGCGGTCATTACCAGGATCCGTGAAATCCGTCAACATCGCCTGCACGCCGACGTTGGTAAGCGGAGGCAATGGGACATTGAGGGGGCAAATGGTCCGTCGTTCCAGTGCGACCTAACCTGGTTTAACTCTGCACACATGACAAAAGCCGACTGAGTGAGGCCGTTAAGGCAGAATTCCGTTTACTGAACATAACCGGCCAAAACGTACAGCGGAAATCGAGTTTTGGCCACATACAGAAAAAGAACCGGTCGACCAGTGGTTGACTCGCCTCTTCACACGACGTCCGTTTCGACCAGACTCGAAGCCTGTTGAGAAAGAGAAAATGAACGACCAAACGACCACTTAGAAAGCGGATTCATTCACGTCGACGGGTGAATTGAGTGTGTTCCTTTTCGAGGTTCCCGCCGTGGATTTCAACAGGTCTCCTCTGGCTTTCGTCCATTCACTCCAAAGCAACCACGTCGCCTGGGGCTATCGTCCCCTCAGACACGACGACGCACGTGACACCAGCCCTCCAGTCGGGCTCCAGTGCCGCACAAAGGCCAGAAGCTGCGCTCTCCATCCGCTCGCACGGATCGCACTCGCCGGTGACCTCAAGCACCACCTCGCCTATGCGCAGACGTACGCCGGTTTGTCCGGTGAGGTTCACGCCTTCCACAAACAGATTTGCTCGACGCGCCGTCCAGTCGAGCGATTGTCCCAGCTCCCGGCATGCCGCATCCCAGCCTTCCCGAGTCAGCACAACGACGTTTCGCCCGGAATTGCTCCCCCGGAAGTCGTCTTCCACTCCATTCGCCTGCGAGATGACCGCCCGCTCATGCTGCTTCATGGGGCCCCTGGAGTAATCTTTGGTGCCGATGGCGAGGAGTGTACCCATTGGCAAAGTCGATCCGGTGTCAGTGAGATTTGGCGGCTTGAGTCAGACACTCACCCAGCCTGAATTGAGCAGGATTGTATCTGGGCACGTGGAGTGAAGAAAGGCAGCACCACACGACCACGGAGGGGTGCGCTCATGGATTTCGGTGAATCACGAGCGGAGTGAGTTCCAGTAGGGATTCCACTGTTTGCTGTACATATTCGCGCAGAGCCCCGCCAATCGGTTGACACGTCGAACTCTCCATCGTGCTCCGGTTTCCGACGATACTCGGCGCTGTGATTACGACGAATTCGCTTCTCTAATCTCTTCGACATTCAATTCGCTCCTTACGTGCAATATAACACGCTTAAGGTGCGCCCACTATTCGCAGGGAATTCCAGGTAACAGCATGCAACTCGAAGAGCTTACAGCGTATTACCCTGACTTGTGGCAGCGAAAAACGTGAAAGAGCCGAAATCTCTGCACTCCCACGAGCCAGTACGGGCTACGACATTTGGAAATTGTCCGGTTGCTTTCTGTAGACGGCAGTGAGAAGCGGTAGCGTCTGGCAGGCGAATCGTGCAGCACTCTGGCTGGAAGGGATCTCACAGTGTGATTGGCTGGTGCCTGCCGGAACAAAAGGCTGCTACCTGTTTGTTTTTGCAAAGTCGGGCAGCGTCGCCTTCAATGTTTCAAGGGCAGCATCTGTGATCTGCGTGTTGGTGACGACGAGCCGTTTCAGACGGGTCATCGTTTTGAGGTGTTCCAGGCCTGCATCTGTGATCGATGTGTTGTTGAGGTAGAGACCCCGCAGACCAGTGAGTCCCTTGAGATGTCTCAGCCCCGCATCCGTGACCTGAGTATCGGCGAGATTCAACGTTCTCAGGCTGGTGAGTCCTCGCAGGTGTTCTAATCCAGCATCAGTTATCTGAGTGTTGAAGAGGTAAAGCGTTCTCAGACTGGTGAATCCTTTCAAATGTTCCAGTCCTGTGTCTGTTATCTGAGTGTTGAAGAGCCTGAGCGTGCGCAATCTGGTGAGCCCTGTGAGATATTCCAGGCCCGTATCCGTGATCGATGTGTCGTTGAGGTAGAGATCCTGCAGACCAGCAAGACCCTTGAGATGTTGCAGACCCGCATCTGTGATCGGTGTACCGCTGAGATTGAGAAATTGCAGGTTGGTAAGCCTCTTGAGATGTTCCAGATCCGTATCTGTTATCGGCAGGTATTTGAAGTCGAGCCCTGTATTCTCCGGTGAGAACGAACCTCCCAACGACTCTATTGCAGCTCTGGCCTTGTCTTCTGCGTTCAGTTCTTCAGGCGCTGTTGGTTCTTCAACTCCCGCGTCACAACCCATGAATATCAGCAGAGGCACAGCCATCAAAAGGCGTGTTAATTCAGACCTCACGGTTTGGCCTTCGTTTCAGATGTTTCATCGTCACCGACGACGTCGTAGTTCTACTCATCCTTCTTTTCCTCCTTGAGGTCATTCAGGACCGATTGCAGCTCACTTTTGATCTTTGCTGCTGCGGCTGATTCCACTACGGGTGTCTGTTCCAGCAGATCATTGGTCATATCATAGAGCCTGCCATCTCGATACAGTTTCCATCGCCTGGTCCGGACCCAGGATTTGCCCGCCCACTCCGTGTAGATCCATTCCCTCGGAGTACCACTTTTTCCGTGCAACTGCGGTGCAAAGCTCGTGCCGTCAACCCTGACAGCGGGCAGGTTGGCGCCGGTGAGTTCAGCCAGCGTTGGCAGAAAATCGGTGAAGTCGATGAGGTCGTCACAGATTGTCCTGGCTGGTGTCGTGCCCGGCCAGTTCGCAATCAGGGGTACGTGCGTTCCCGCGTCCGTAAGCATTGCCTTACCGCCCTGGACGACTCTGTCCACCATTTGGCTGCGGACGTTTGTTGGCGAACCATTGTCGGCCGTAAAAAGAATTATCGTATTTTTCCTCAGCCCGGACTTCTCCAGCGCAGCCACAAGCTCACCTATCTTCCGGTCCATATTCTCTACCATTTCTTTGAATGATTCCCATCTGCCGTTGGGACCTTTGGGTTCTCCTCGCTTCGGAAAATGCGTCAGACACATGGGGTAGCAGGCAAGGAACCGGCGATCTTTGTTCGTTCTCATGAAATCCGTGAGGAAGTTGGTGAAAACATCCGGGCCGTATTGCTCGAATGTGCCGCCGAGAACCCTGTCGTTGCGATAGATCATGGGCTTCCAGTAGCGTGGCCCCTCATGCCATGCCCACACGGCACTTTCTTCAAAGCCCATTTGCGCGACATGCTTCGGATTGTTCTTGAGCAGGGCCATCTGCCACTTGCCGGCCAGAGCCGTCCGATACCCCGTGGAAGCCAACACGGAACCGAATGTGATCTCGTTCGCCGGGATGTGTCCCCATTTTGTTGTCGTCCGAAACGTATACCGTCCCGTCATGATGGTCACTCGGGACGGAGAACATTTGGGGTTGCTGTGGCAGTTCTCAAATCTCATTCCCCCATTGGCAAGCGCGTCGAGATGCGGCGTCGCATAGGACGTGCCGCCGTAGCAGCCCAGGCATTCGTATCCCAGATCATCAGCCATAATGAGGAGAATATTGGGCGCATTCGACGTCTCTCCCGGTGCGGCAAAAAGAGGTGTGACCGCAAGACTCAACACCAGTGCACATCGACCAATGCCTTTCAGTAATTCTCTTCGTCTCATATTGCTCACATTTCTTATTGGCGCCCAACTGACAGCGACAACCGGATTCGGCAGGAATCCGAATTTCAGTCGACCAGGAGTTGAGCAGTCGGATCTTCCAACCGCATGTTTGAGAATTGAAGTCTATTGACCGCAGTGGAGTGACGAAAGGAACGGAACGACACGGTCCAGCACATCCCCATGCACCAGTTCGGAGGGCTCACTCCCATGCAAACGGCCGACAGGACTTCATATCGTCGCTGGAAATTAAGCGGAATGAGGCCTCGATGGCCGGACTCCGCTTAATCATCAACATGACCGGCCACGCACGGGTGACATCGAATCCAGATTTCGACCGGATCGCGTGCGCAGGTTCATTTGTTTGATCTGTGGCTCTTTCAATGACGATTCGTCACCACACGAATCACAAACATCTGCCTGGTGTCGTTCTTTGCGATGCCTGGCACGAGGATTGCGTTGTTGGTTCGGTTCCATCGTGGGGCGGGGTCAATCCGTATATCGCCGCGATACCGCCCTTTGTAAAGACCTTCGCTACGGGCAAGGGCGCCGTCGCTGCGCCGATAGACTGCGTAATAGTTTTTGTTGCCGTTCCTGTACCCGTTGACGAACCATCGACCGTTGGGAGACAGTGAAATATCGCCCTCCGGATTGGGAAACATCTCGGGGGTTCCCCATTGTCCGACCACCTTCTTCTTGTCCACATCGTAGAGAATCTGGTTCCGGCCCTGCCGGCCAATCAACAGGCGGCCTTCAGCCCACTCGGGATGCCCGCCGATGTGTGTGTCGTGCAAGGTCAGGCCGGTGCCGTCGGCGTGAATCGAGAACGGGATGTTGATGCGTTTGCCGCCCTGGCCACTCCATCCGCCTCGCACGAAGAAGTAGATACGATCACAATCTCGACTCCAAAGCGTGTGGTTGATGAATAATCCTGTGTGGTTCAAATCCGGTTCACGCTCCTTCAACTTCCGTTCAAGTTGGCGGTAGGAAACCAACAGCCTCTTCTTGCCCGTCTTGATGTCGACGATAAATATGCCGTCATTTTCCGGCGCAATTTCATCTTTTGACCAGTCCATCGCGCCCGGATAACCAGTCACAAACCGCAGTCGGGCCAGACGCCCGTAGTTCAGGCCGAGCCATGCTGATCCGTCCGCTGCCACGCCTCCGTTACCGATTGGCGTGTCATCGTACCGGTATTCCCGCAGACGCCGTTTCTTTTCAAAGTCATAGAGCACCGTGAAAACCCTGCCGCTCGTGACATCTCGATCGTTAAAGAAGAACTGTGTCTCGGCGGCCAGAGGGTTCCAATAGAACATCGTGCCCTGTTGCGGATTCCACGCGTGCGTTTTGTCAATTCGTAAAACCTTGTTGTCATTATGGGTATCGATGAGGATGATTGTGGCCGCATCTTCGGGTTCGGGCATGCGATCGATTCGTTCGATTTCCATCCCGAGAATGTATCTCCCGCTGGCGTTCCACGGGATCGTTCGACATTGGCCAATGTACCCAAAGAAGTGATGCTTCGTGCCGGAGGTCACCTGTTCGATCTGCAATTGAAACGAGGGCGATTGTGCTCGGATACGGGGCGAACACACAACGAACAGGACAACGCACACACCGATGCCGGAACAGTGAAATAGACGGCTCACGCCAGGGAACACCGTTCGTGCCACATTCTTACGTTGTTGCATTGAGAATAAATCCATCTGCTGCTCTGGTCGTGGACCGGAAAGGTGAGCGACCCGTCTCATTCTTCTCACAGCCTGCCGCATCACGTGGAGTCGAGCGACGCTTGATAATGGCCGACGACGCGACAGCGAAGGAATATCCGCTGTCAGGCGTCGGTCTCGAACGATTTATGGGGCGACGGAGAAATCACGACAGCTTCCGCACTGGATCTCCGACTCGGACGACACCTGATTCTACAACCTTTGCGTAGATTCCACGTAAGCAAAGCTGCGTGCCCCTGCGAGAATGGACAGATTTCATCGCGTGTCAGCCAATCCTTGCAACGAACTATTGACACCCGAGATGGGGAATGCTTTTTACCTCAATAACAGCGG
>Ga0114932_10004444_pt1 | contig 13091 bp, 10 predicted proteins | sample 2SBtaG_2_FD_87286 | JGI IMG/M metagenome (GOLD analysis project Ga0114932, IMG submission 87286) | Deep subsurface microbial communities from Kolumbo volcano to uncover new lineages of life (NeLLi) - 2SBTROV12_ACTIVE470 metaG | ecosystem: Environmental > Aquatic > Marine > Volcanic ...
CTGACGGTTCCAACGGAGGAGAATTCGCCGTCCGGGCCGGCGACCGGAAACTTGCTCATGATCACCGTCTGCACGGTGCCGTCCGGTCGCGGCAAATCGAATTCTTGATGATCGGTGGATCCCGTCGTGAGAACCAAACGGTCGGCATTGGTGATCAGTTCCGCCACATCGGCCGGCAATATCTCGAAGGATGTCTTGCCGACGACGTCTTCCAATTTCATCCCTTCACGGTCCAAGAACGCCTTGTTCACCATCTGATAACGGAATTCCGAATCTTTCAGGTGAATATCCATGGGCGAATGGTCGAGAACGCCGCGAAACCGCGCTTCGCTGGCTTTCAGTTCTTGCGTGCGTTCGCCGACTAGTTGTTCCAGATGCTCTTGATAACGCTTAATTTCGGCTTCAGATTCGGCCTGGGTTTCTTGCAGGGCATTGAAGGCGCGAACCAGTTCTCCGATTTCGTCCGCCGTATCCCAGGGCACCGGCTCGCGAACGTTTTCCGTACGCAGCCGTTCGATGGAGGCCCTGAGTTCAGTGATCGGCCGGCCGATGATTCGCCGCGTGACCACCAAGGTGACAATGATCAGGACGAAGACGAGAACCAAAACAACCAAGGCATCAAGAAGCAGGCGTTCCTTCAATTCATCGAGAATGCCGTGGGTATGGAAGGACACTTCCAAGCGGCCGATGACTTCGCTTTGCGTCCCGGTCTTGTAGATGATCTCATGGCTGCCCTCGATCAGATCAACTTGGCCCATTGCGCCTTTCATGCTTTTGTGAGCAACCAGCTGGCCGTCGGCGTCCAGGACCCGGGCACCGTGAAAATCCGGGTTGCGGGCCATGTTGTCGAGAAGCGCGCGCACGGCGTCATGGTCGAACTCCCACAACGGCTTGACGAAAGCCGCACTTTCGATCGTCGCCATCTTGTTCAACGTCTCCGCCAGCACGCCGCGCCGGTTTTCGTAATGAAGATATTCCAGGACCGCGAAAAGGATTACCACGCTGATGCACACCAGGGGCAAAAACATGGACAGCAGCTTCGTGGTCAACGACGTGACCACGGCGCCTCCCCGTTCCGTTGAGCTGTCCTGTTGTTTATTCATTGACGAACACCGCTTCTCAGAACCTCACCCGCGCCACTGTGACAATTGCCGCCGGGCCGGCATACGATCAAATGTGGCACGCTCAGTCGCCAGTCTCAATGACCTAGGAAGATGTTGTCGCTTCTTGCGGGCATCAACCTCAAGCCGGGAAATGTTTCAAAACCATTCACCATGCGTCCATCCGCCTCATAAGATGGCCCCGATGGCGACAACCTGTTAAAATCGAAGCGATGGCATTTGGCGAATTGGCGGCGCCGTGGACGTTGCCGGCAACGAGGGTTCACGTGGCAAGCTGCGTAACTTTTGGACCGAGCGGCTCAATGAATCGACGACGTGCCATGTTTGCTCAAAGGAAAAGATTTCTGGCCCATGGATAATTTCGCCGAAAAGCCGACCGGCACCGAGCATGGTTCAGGGCCGCCAGACGCAGCCGAGCCGGTCGCCGGCTTGGCCCGTCTGTTGCCGCGGCTTCGGACACTGCAAGCCCGGTTTCTGGCCGTCAACGTGCCGCTGGTCATTCTATCGCTGGTGATCGTCCTCGGATTGCTCGAATATTTCTCTTATCGGATATCGGTTCACAAACTGCATGAACGCATGGACACAATGGTCGCCAGTCAGAGCGGTGTCATTGCAGAATCACTTTGGCACCTGGATCACGAACGCATCAAGGTGATCCTTGATGCAATCGTGGTCGACGCCGACGTCATTGGCGCCATCGTCGACGATGAAATGGGCAACCCGCTGGCATTCGTGGGCATGGTCGACGTCGCGAAAATTAGCCCGCGGCTGGTTCACGGCAATGATATCATCTTCGCCTCCAAGGAGGGTCCAGAGAAGATCGGCCACCTTAGAATATTGCACTCCCTGGACAGCGTCGAGGCCGAGAACAGGCAGCGCCTCATCTGGGGTGGCGTATTGGGTGCGCTGCTGACCATTTCCGCGGTGGTCAGCGCGCTGTTCGCTAATTGGCGGGCGATCGGCCTACCCCTCGGCCGCCTGCGCAGAGCCATGACCACCGCCGAAGAGAGCGGTACCCATGCCACCGTTGAATGGAACGTCCGCGATGAATTCGGCGAATTGGTCCAGGCCTTCAACCGCATGCAGACCCGCCAACAGATTTATGAAAAGGAATTGCAGGAAGCCCACGATGACTTGGAACGGAGGGTCGATGAACGGACCCGCGAACTGACCCTGGCCCGGGACGAGGCGGAAACCGCAAACCGTGCAAAAACACAATTCCTGCAATCCATGAGCCACGAATTGCGGACCCCTCTCAATGCCATTCTCGGCTTTTCCGATCTTATCCGCCTCTATGACAGCAATATCATCTCCGTCGAACAGCACCGCGAGTACGCCGGCGACATCAACAAAAGTGCGCATTTTCTTCTGAAAATTGTCAACGATCTGCTCGACCTGTCTCGGATCGAAGCCGACGCCCATAAACCCGATGATGATCATGTCGATCCTGTTGCCACATTGAGCGAGTGCCTGGACATGGTCCGCTCCAACGCGCAGGCGAAAGACATAGAGATCATCGGCGACTTTCCCGCCGCGGTGCCGCCAATCATTGTCGACGAACGTATGATCAAGCAGGTATTTCTGAATATTCTGTCGAATGCCGTGAAGTTCACGGACCAAGGCGGAAAGATCGAGGCCGATATTCAAATTCAACAGGCCGGCGGGATGGTATTCCGGATTTCCGACAACGGCCGCGGTATTGCACCCGAGGATATGGACGCCATCTTCAAACCTTTCAATCGCGTCGCGGACCCGCTGATCAGCCGCGAAGAAGGCACCGGGCTTGGTCTACCATTGGCAAAATCGTTGATCGAACTGCACGGTGGAACCTTTGAGATCGAAAGTACGCTGAATGGCGGCACCGTCGCCCGGATTTCCATTCCGGACGATCGGATACTCCGCGATAAGGCCAAGACCTGACACGGCATCGAGACCCATCGCCGCCCGATATCCACCACCTCAACACCAGCTTTGCCTTGGCTCACCGTGGATTATTTGGCAGACAAGGCACCACCAGGGCTTCCGGCCTGGCGCCGGGCAAGTAAAGCGGACTTGAAAATGACCGAAATGAATGCGAACGCCGACGAAACGGGCTCGGACTTTATTCGAGGGATCATCGCCGACGACGTCGCCGCCGGGCGCCAGGAGATGGTGGTGACGCGGTTTCCCCCGGAACCCAACGGATATCTGCATATCGGCCATGCCAAATCCATGTGCTTGAATTTCGGTGCCGCGGCGGAATTCGGCGGCCGCTGCCACTTGCGATTTGATGACACCAATCCAACCAAGGAAGAGCAGGAATTCATCAACGCCATTGAGGCCGACGTCAAATGGCTGGGCTTTGACTGGGGCACGCATCGATATTTCGCTTCAGACAATTTTGAACAGTTGTATGCCTGGGCCTTACATCTGATTAACGCCGGCATGGCCTACGTGGACGATCTGTCGGCGGACGAAATGCGGGCATACCGCGGCACCCTGACCGAGCCGGGAAAAGACAGCCCTCACCGAACTCGGTCCATTGCAGAGAATCTGGATTTGTTTCAACGCATGCGGGCCGGAGAATTCGACGAAGGTGCGCGGGTGCTTCGGGCGAAGATCGACATGACGTCGGGCAATATCAACATGCGCGACCCGGTGCTTTACCGCATTGTCCGGGCCGTTCACCCGCGCACGGGCGACGCCTGGTGCATTTACCCCACTTATTATTTCGCCCACGGCCAGTCGGATGCCATCGAAGGCGTCACCCATTCGCTATGCACGCTGGAATTTGCCGATCACCGCCCGCTTTACGACTGGCTTGTGGAAAACCTGCCGACGCCGGCAAGGCCACGCCAGTATGAGTTCGCGCGCCTTAACCTAACCTACACGGTGCTGTCGAAACGCCGGCTTACCCAGCTGGTTGCGGATGGTCATGTGGCCGGCTGGGACGATCCGCGCATGCCGACCATCGCCGGCCTCAGGCGCCGCGGCGTGCCGCCCGAAGCGCTTCGGGATTTTGCCGCGCGCATCGGCGTAACGAAAAGCGATTCCGTCGTCGAAATGTCGCTGCTTGATCATTGTGTCCGGGAATTCCTCAACAAGAAAGCCTTGCGCCGCATGGCGGTCCTGGACCCGCTGAAAGTGGTGATCGAGAATTACCCCGAAGGTGAAACCGAGGATTTGGAAGCCGTCAACAACCCCGAAAACGAGGCCGACGGCTCCCGCATGGTGCCTTTCGGCCGCGAACTTTGGATCGAACGCGCAGACTTCATGGAGGACCCACCGAAGAAATTCTTCCGCCTGGCGCCAGGCCGCGAGGTCCGGCTGCGTTATGCCTACTACCTCACCTGTACGGACGTCATCAAGGACGCCGGCGGCACCGTCACCGAATTGCGATGCACCTACGACCCGGCGACCAAGGGGGGCGATTCACCGGACGGACGGAAGGTCAAGGCGACCCTGCATTGGGTTTCCGCGGCCAAAGCCGTGAGCGCCGAAATTCGTCAGTACGAACCCCTGTTCAACGCCGAAACCCCGGGTGCCGGCGAGGCTATGGTTGATGATTTAAATGCCGACTCGCTGGCGGTCTTGGAAAATTGCCAGTTGGAGCCGGCCCTGGCCGACACGGAAGCCGGCAGCACCGTTCAGTTCGAACGTCTGGGGTATTTTTGCCTGGACCCGGATACGACACCCGATATGGCGGTCTTCAACCGCACCATTGGCCTCCGCGACACCTGGGCGAAGGTCCAAAAGCAGGGTAGCAAATGACCGGCGGCCCGGGGCCCGCCTAATCCAAGTCGCGGGTCTGTTTTTCCGCCCAGGCGAGCAAACCGCCAAAGCCGAGGAAAATCATAATGGAGATCGTCACGAAAATCGTTGCACCGGTGGTCATGGGCTCTTTCCCGTTCAATGTAACGTGCATGGAAATTAGCCGCCAACGCGGACCAGGGCTTTGACCCAGATCAAAATCATCCTCATCAATATTGCCGCGCTGGCCATTGGAGACGATACGTCGATCGATAGAGGCAGCCGTCATGGACCATGAATTCATCAACGACATCGCCTTCACGCCCAGCGTCAAAGCAGAGCAGGAGAAGCACGGATCGCGCGCCGGGAATCAACGCATGGCCGAAAATGGCGGCTGGGCCGATACGGTCAATGGCGACCTCGCCGGCTTCATCGCGGAACGGGATTCGTTCTATCTGGCGACGTCGAATGTCGATGGACGGCCCTACATTCAACATCGTGGCGGGCCGAAAGGATTTTTGAAGGTTGTCGATGACAAGCACCTGGCCTTTGCCGACTTCGGCGGCAACAGGCAATACATCACGCTGGGCAACCTCCGGGACAATCCCCGGGCCTTTATCTTTCTAATGGATTACGCCCATCAGCGACGGATCAAGATCTGGGGACGCGCCCGGGTCGTCGACGATGATCCGGCGATACTCAATGATCTAGCCGACCCGGCTTATGCGGGGAAACCGGAACGCGTCATTGTCTTTACGGTGGACGCCTGGGACGTCAACTGCCCGCAGCACATCACCAAGCGCCATGCGGAGGCCGACCTGGAAGGCCCGATCCGTGAGTTGCACACCCGCATCGCGGCATTGGAGGCCGAAAACGCGGCCTTGAAAACAGCCCTGGGCGGAACTGCCGAATAGCTTCCGGGATTTCTGTTAACACGCGTTAAGATGGTTCGCTTGAGCCGTTTATACCCTGGAATCACGGCCGCCGCATATTCCCGCCATTGAACTGGGAACAATCCCACCCGGACCAGGGAACCAAACAACAATGGCGGCAACCCATGTCATCTGTTCTCACCGGCTCAGTCGCCCGGCATTGGCCGCGGCAATGCTTCTGTGCCTGCAATCATATGCGGTGCGCGCCGATGGTCAGGAACAGGCCTATGCCAACCCGGCGACACGCGGATCGCCGCTGGAATTGCGCGGCACGGCCTGCGCTGTGGACGGCGACACATTGGTTCTTAACAGCCATGTTTCGCGGGGGCGCTGCCAGGGCGGCGACGTTGTTCATCTGCGTGGCACCGACGCGCCGGAACTCAACCAGCAATGCCAGGACAGTTTTTATCTTAATGTTGCTTGCGGGCGCCAGGCCCGCGCCAAGCTAAAGACCAGGATCCGCAACCGCACCATCGAATGCCACGTTTACCGGATCGCCAGGAAGCCGGAATTTACCGGCGAGTGCTTTGCCGGCGGCGACAACATCAACGCCTATATGGTCCGGCGCGGCTGGGCCATAGTGGCCCCGAGCCGCGCGGCCCGATATTCGGCCCTGGAACAGGACGCCCGCCGCCGCCGGGGTATTTGGGGGACACGCTTTGTGCGCCTTTGGGAATGGCGCGGCCGCGGCTCCTAGGCTTCGCACCAGCAAAATTTGGGCTGTCGTGGCGGGAGGCGCGCACGACCATGCGGACATGAACCGTATCACCTTGAGCTTCGACAACGGCCCCCATCCGGCGGTCACCAACGCCGTCCTGGATATCTTGGCGGCGCACGGCGTTTTGACGACGTTCTTTGTCATCGGCGAGAAACTTAATGCCAGTCCAGCCGCGCGCGCCAGCGTCGAACGGGCCCACGCTGCCGGCCATTGGATTGGTAATCATTCGCATTCCCACCGCACCCCGTTGGGCCGCCTCGATGCCGACACGGCCCGCCGCGAGATCACCCAGTGCCAGGACGCCTTGTCCGGATTTAGCCATCCCGACAAACTGTTTCGGCCCTTTGGCGCAGGCGGCAACATGGGGCTGCATCTTCTCAATGACGGCGCGCGCCGGACCTTAGAAGACGGCCGCTACACCTGCGTCACCTGGAATGCCATCCCCCGCGATTGGGATGACCCGAAAGGCTGGCCGACGCGGGCCAAAGATCAATGCAGGCAACAGCCGTGGACACTGATGGTTCTGCATGACCTGGAAGGCGCCTGCCTCGAAGGCCTGGATGGGTTCCTGACATGGCTCAAGGCAGAAGGCTTCGACAACCGTCAGGATTTCCCGGATGAATGTGTCCCCATTCGCCGCGGCAAAACCGACGTTTCCGTGTTCGACGCCAACACCTTGTCGGCGTGACGTGACAGGTCCCGGCCGGCGGCCTAATGTCGCGGCGGATAAGATCATGAGCAGTGCAATCGAGCCTCCGCAATTCCTCACCGGAGCCGGCGAAATCGCCCAGGACTGGGATCGTTTGGCCGGCCACCTGGCCAGCCACGGCCTGAGCTTGGACGCCGATCCGGCGCCACGCCAGTTTTCGTCCGGCTTTGGCAATCTGAATTATCTGATTTCCGTGGGCGGCGAACGCCGAGTCCTACGGCGGCCGCCCATGGGCCCCATCCAGCCGGGCGCCAACGACATGGGCCGCGAGAGCCGTATTCTGCTGCGGTTATGGAAAGCCTTTCCCCTGGCGCCCCGCTGTCATCACTTCTGCGACGACGCGGCGATCCTGGGGGCGCCTTTTTTTATTATGGAATACCGGCCCGGGTTGGTAATCAGCGGGACCATGCCTGGCGACCTGATGTTGGATGCCGGCGCCGGTCTGGGGCGGATGATGGCCGAGCAATTGGCCGCCTTTCACGCCGTCGACCCGGCCGCCGTCGATTTGGATACCCTGGGCCATCCCGAGGGATTTCTGGCCCGCACCCTGACGGGCTGGACGAAGCGCGCCGTTGCCGCCTGGGATGGCGACGGGCCGGCGAATCTGGCCTATCTGGCCGACTGGCTGGGTGCCAGGCTTGTCGGCGACGCGCCCGCGACCCTGTTGCACAACGACTTCAAGCTGGACAACATCATCCTCAATCCGGACACCTTGGCGCCCATTGCGCTGATCGATTGGGACATGGGCACGCGCGGCGATCCGCGCTGGGACCTGGCCGTGTTGCTCAGCTATTGGACAGAGGCCGGCGATCCCGATGTCATGCTGGAATTGGACCAAATGCCAACGGCCGGCCATGGATTCCCAGGCCGCCAGGAGATGGCCCGTCTCTACGGTGCGTTCAGCGGCCTTGCGATGGATGGCTTTCCGTTCATTCGGGTCCTGGCGGTGTTCCGGGCCGCGGTGATCTTCCGGCAACTGTATATTCGCTATCTGGGCGGCGGCACGGATGATCCGCGCTTTGGCCGCTTCGGAAAATCCGCTGACGGCCTGCTCGACTTCGCCGTCGACATCGCCAAGGAAAAATATTTCTGACCAGGAGGTTCCCGTGATCGGCTTTACCCTGAGCGACGACCAGATCGAATTGAAGGACCGGATAGAGGCCTTCGTGCGCGACAAGATCATCCCCTACGAGGCCGATGAACGGTGCACCCCCCACGGGCCCACCGACGATCTACGCCTTGAACTGAATGCCCTGGCCCGCGAAGCCGGCGTGTTCGTGCCGCAACTGCCGGAAAAATGGGGCGGCTTCGGCCTCGATCACGTCGGCACGGCCGTTGCCCTGGAAGCGGCGGGATATTCGCCGCTGGGCCCCATCGCCATGCATTGTGCGGCGCCGGATGAAGGCAACATGAACCTGCTCGACAAGGTCGCCTCCGTCGAACAACAAGAACAATGGCTGCGCCCCGTGGCGGCCGGCGCGCACCGCTCGTGCTTCGCCATGACCGAACCGGGCGGCGCCGGCGCCGACCCGACCTTGAAAACCACCGCCGTTCCCGACGGTGACGACTTCGTCATCGACGGCCGCAAGTGGTTCATAACCGGCGCCGAAGGTGCGGGCATGATGATCATCATGGCCGATGTGCCGGACGGCCACGGCGTCACCCCCGGTGCGACCATGTTCCTGAGCAAGCCCGACGTGCCCGGCATCAACATGGTGCGATCCATGAACACCATGGACGAGAGCTTCACCGGCGGTCATTGGGAAATCGAATACGACGGATTGCGGGTGCCGAAAGAAAACGTCCTGGGCGCCGTCGGCGAAGGCTTCCGCTACGTCCAGGTGCGCCTGGCGCCGGCGCGCCTGACCCATTGCATGCGCTGGTTGGGCGGCGCCGGGCGGGCCCATGACATCGCCCTGGATTACGCCCGCAAACGCGAAGCCTTCGGCAAGACCATCGGCCGCCACGAAGGTGTCGGCTTCATGCTGGCCGACAATGAGATGGATTTGCAGCAAGCCCGGTTGCTGATCTGGTGGGCCTGCGATGCCATCGATCAGGGCGGCAAGGGCCGCCACGAATCCTCCATGGCGAAGACCGCCGTCTCCGAAGCGCTGTTTCGGGTCGCCGACCGCTGCGTGCAGATCCTCGGTGGGCTGGGCGTCGCCGAGGACACGGTGGTGGCGCAAATGTTCAAGGAAATCCGCGCCTTCCGTATCTACGATGGGCCGTCGGAGGTGCACCGCTGGGCCATTGCACGGCGCATCTTGAAGGATTGAGGTGATGCGGCGCGTGCCCATGGCCGATTACGAAGGCGCTCACGGCGCCTTTGAGTGGGTCATTCCGGACACCTTCAACTTCGCCGCCGATGTCGTCGATATCTGGGCCGAAGACCCGGACCGGCTGGCCTTGGTCTGGTGCGATGATCAAGGCCATGAGGAACGCTACACCTACGGCGACATGGCGCGGCTGACCAGCCAGTTCGCCAATCTGTTAGCTAGCCAAGGCGTTGGCAAAGGCGACCGGGTCATCGTCATGCTGCCGCGCATCGCGGCCTGGCAAATCGCCACCGTGGGATGCTTGAGAGCCGGCGCCGTGCCCATTCCCTGCGTCACCATGCTGACCGAAGGGGATGTGACCTATCGCATCGATGACGCCGAGGCCGTGGCGGCGGTGACGACCGCGGAGAACACTCACAAGATCGCCAGCGATGCTGAACTGAAGGCCCGCATCAGCGTCGGTGTCGGCAGAAGCGACGGCTGGATCGATTTCGGAACGGCCCTGACCCAGCAATCCGATACCTTCGCGGCGCCCCGCATTGAGGCGGAGGACCCGGGTATTCTCTATTACACTTCGGGCTCGACGGGAAAGCCCAAGGGTGTCCTGCATTCGGCCCGGGCGCTGTTCACCTGGCGCGTCTCGGCCTGGTATTGGCTGACACTCACGGATACGGACGTCATGTGGTGCACCGCCGATACGGGCTGGTCGAAGGCCGGCACTTCGATTTTGTTCGGCCCCTGGTCGACGGGCTCGGCGGTGTTGTTCTATGACGGCCCTTTTGACCCGGGGCGGCGGTTTGGCTTGCTGGAGAAATACGGCGTCACCGTTTTCTGCGCCGCCGCCACGGAACTGCGTCAGCTGATCCTTGAGGACGTCTCACGTTTTGACTTGGAAAACCTTCGCCTGACCGTATCGGCCGGCGAAAGCGTCAATCCCGACGTCGTCATCCGTTGGCAGGAGATGACCGGCGGGCTTTTGCTCGACGGTTACGGCCAGACGGAAACCCTGATGACCGTCGTGAACTATCCGGCCATGCCCGTGAAACCCGGTTCCATGGGCCGCCCCCTGCCGGGCACGGAGGCCGCCATCCTGGCCGAAGACCGTGATGAATTTCTGCCGCCCGACCGCCCCGGGCGGCTGGTCATCAAATGCCCCAACCCGCAAATCATGCTGGGCTATTGGAAAGACCCGGCGCAAACCCGAAAATCCCGCACGATTATCGACGGCACGGAATGGTTCGTCACCGGTGACACGGCCTACCGGGACGATGACGGATATCTGTTTTACGACGGACGCGATGACGACGTGATCAATTCAGCCGGCTACCGCATCGGTCCCATGGAAGTGGAAAACGCCCTCATGGAACACCGGTCCGTGATGGAATGCGCCGCCGTCGGCAGCCCCGACAAGACCCGCGGCGAAGTGGTCAAGGCCTTCGTTATTTTGAACGACGGCTTCGCCGGCTCCGATGAACTGATCAAGGAATTGCAGGATTTCGCCAAAACCGTCACCGCCCCCTACAAGTACCCGCGCAAAATCGCCTTCGTCACCGAGTTGCCGAAAACGGTGACCGGCAAAATTCAGCGCCGCAAACTGCGTGATAGGGAGTTCGCCAAACCCTAGCCGCACCTTCAGCGGCGGACAATTGCGCCGGGGCGTTCCGCCTTGGATTGCCGAGGCCCCAATGTTAACATTGCCGCCCTGACGAAAACCCCTTCAAGTTTTAGCCCAGTTGGTTGCCATGAGAGAACGGCACAAGAACTTCCTCACTTTCCTTGTCGCCCTGGTTCTCTCCTACACGGCCCTTGAATTCGCCGTTTGGCGGCCGTTCCTTGAAGAAGTTCCCCTGACCCTGCACACAACGCTGGGGCGGCTCCAGTATCTGGCGCAAACGTCGAAGGCCGACGTCATTCCGAAGGATTACACGTTGATCATCGGCGATTCCCTTGCCGAAGGCCTGGGCGATCAGCTGTTGCAGGTCATTCAGGAGCGCAAACCGAAATACAACGCCGCACATTATCTGCATGACGCCACGGGCCGCGACGTTCTCACTTTCGGGGTGCGGGGCGGCTATCCCTCCGACACCTATGTCTTCAACACGTACCGAAATTGGGGCGGGATTAACGTTTATGCGGGCATCGAATTGGACCAGCCGAAGGATGTCGTTGTCCTTTATTCCGGCGCCACGGATATCAATGACGAGATGACCAACATCAATTTCTGGCTGCCGAAAAATTTCGACCGGACACGCCTCAAGGACCCGAAATACATTGCCGAACACATGGCCGCGCGGGCCGAGGTCGGCCGCAAGGCCGCGAAGCGGCGCTGGCACGTGTTCCGCAACGCCCACATGCTGGACACCATCACCAAACTGACCAAGCTGTTGTACAAGAACGTCAAGAAAGGTGCCGATGTTCTGCTCACTGATGAAGACCCGGCCTTCCGCGTTGGCAAGGCCTACGTCCCAAACTGGTCACGCCACAAGGGATCGCCGGTCAAAATCCGGGTCGGCGGCGAAACCAAGACCTACCCCCAGAACACCGTTGAAGCTTTGGCCTTTCATAGCGCCGAAGAAATCGAACAGGCATCCCTATTCTTTGACGCCTCCCTGGTGGAATTGAAAAAGCTGTTCCCCCAATCCCGATTGTGGGTTGTCTACACGCCGACCCCGATCAACGCCTATCATTTGGAGAGCCCCACCGTCATGCTTCGCGATCGTATCCGGTTCGCGGATACGGAAAAGGCCGGCCCCTTGACCGAATTCAGTGCCCAACACCTGGCCCGCCAAAGCGACCGGATCTGCCGCCGGATTCGCGCCGGCACGCTGGCCTCCGGGGGCCGGTTTATCGATTCGCGGCCGCATTTGCGGGACGTCTCGTCGCGGATCGGCTACGTGCATGGACCCAACGACGCCGGGCACTTCAACAAACGCGGATACACCGCACTTTCCGAGATCATCCGACGGGGCATGAAGGATGGAGCCTTTGACACTTGTGCAAATCTCGCCGCCCCGGGCGGAGATGGGGCGGGCCGACAATGAAAAAGATGGCAATCTTCTCCATGGGCGCCTTTTTTCTGGCCGGTGTCGCCGTGTTCCTGAGCCTGGAAATTTTCCTGCGCGTCGCCTTCCACAACAGCATGAATTTTGATCTGGAAATGTGGAAATACGCGCGCACCCTGAAGCGGGTCGCCGCCAACACCGACATCGGCCACGAACATGTGCCGGAAGGCGCGGCATTTCTGATGGGTGCGGCGGTGAAGATTAATGCCCACGGGTTTCGCGGTGACGCCTTCCCCGAAGCCAAACCGGAAGGTGAATTGCGCGTCGCCATGCTGGGTGATTCCCTGACCTTTGGCTGGGGGGTCGCAGCCGAACACACCACCTCGGCGTTGCTGGAAAATTCCTTCAAATCGCAGCCCGGGGATCAGGCCGTCCGGGTCATCAACATGGGGGTCGGAAACTACAATACGGCCATGGAGATCGCGGCCTTCCATGAGCGCGGTCTGGCGTTGCAGCCGGATTTGGTGATCTTGAATTATTTCGTCAATGACGCGGAACCGACGCCTCGCCATGGCGGCCCGCGTCTGTTGGACTGGTCCTACGC
>Ga0114932_10004449_pt1 | contig 13079 bp, 9 predicted proteins | sample 2SBtaG_2_FD_87286 | JGI IMG/M metagenome (GOLD analysis project Ga0114932, IMG submission 87286) | Deep subsurface microbial communities from Kolumbo volcano to uncover new lineages of life (NeLLi) - 2SBTROV12_ACTIVE470 metaG | ecosystem: Environmental > Aquatic > Marine > Volcanic ...
CTGTCGTGAGCGTTTGGGCAGAAGCGTTAGCATTACCTCTTCATCTATATCCAGCCCACCAGTGAACTGACCAAAGGCTGGCATCACAAATACATTTTCGTTGTTAGTAAAGCATTTGCCTGAATAACGACGGCGAGCAATGGTTGTTCGTTTGTTGGGGTGGTAGTGGCCGATTACCTGTGCGCGCTGTTCACCCTCGTCCGGTTCGTGCCTAAACACCATGCCATCTAGCACTATTTCAAAACATGACGTCCCCGGAATGCCCTCTGGCAAATCCGGGTCGTGATTACCTTCTACCCACATCCACTCGTTCACTTTATTTACTAATCGACAGAGATGCTGACGGTCCTCGGTGGTCATGCGCGACAGGCTGTGTTTATCGTGAAAACTGTCACCTAAGCTGATTACTTGCGATGGCTTATAATCATCGATGATGCTTTCTAGACGCGTTAACGTGGCGGTGGAATCTAAACTCGGCAACGGGTTCGCATAGCTGCGTAAATAACTGCCTTTTTCTAAATGCAGATCGGATACCACCAACCAATCACATGCGGGTAAATATGCCACACCGCGCGCGTCTAACAGCCACAAGTAGTCTGCATATTTTGTAATAGTGATATGGCGCTGGCTTACTTTTTCGGTCAGCCATGCATCGCTTATTGCCAAAATTTCCTCTTTTGATCTTTGTTTGTTAGTTTTTATTACTGGTTTGAAGCTGCTCGTTCATTTAGCGGGATGAGGCTTCGAGCTTCCGCATTCTGACCGCTCTTATTGGTTGTGCAAGATGACAGGTGTTAACTGCGTTGCCAAGATATGAAAGCGAAGCTTAATGGTCGTGTTTATCTCTACCTTAGTCGACGCTAGCCCCTGATAGCAATGCACGAACTTCATCTAACATAGTTTCAGCTTCGGCATATAAATTAGCTTGCTCAATAATAGCCTGCGCACCTGCGCCTTTCACTTGTTCGCTACGTACATCTAGTACAATGGGTATGGCCATAGGCGACGGTTTTTCAAGGTTCACTAACGTCGCTGAATCTACGTAGCGAATAAGTAAATTAGCGAGTCGTCGTAAATCCAGTAGCTCACGCTCTGCATCGGCCCGCGCTACTTTAAGTAAAATGTGGTCGCGGTCGTGTTCACGCAATGTATCGTAAATAAGGTCGGTAGAAAACGTTACCTGCTTCATGGTTTTTTGGCTGGCGTGATAACGCTGCTCTGTCAGGCCGCTTACCACCGCCACTTGCCTAAAAGAGCGCTTGAGCATAGGTGCTTGTAGCATCCAATCTTCTAATTCATCACCTAAAATATCAGGCTGAAATAGCTGCTGCAGCTGTACTTGATTAATAGCATTTACCGATGCCACCGACAAGCCATAATCAGTCACGCTGAAGCTTAAAGGTTTAACCCCCATTTTTTCCATTCGCCGCGTTAGCAACATACCTAAGGTTTGGTTCGCTTTGCGACCGTCGAAGGTGTAGTACAAGGTGTAGTGCGCCTGCCTAAATGGAAACTGCTCCACCAGCACCTTTTCAGGGCTAGGTAACTGAGAAAACGCCTGCTGAAGTTTAAGCCATTCTTGAACTTGCGCGGGTAGTGCTTTCCATGACTTCTGAGTAGCCAGAATTGCCCGTACGCCTTCCGCCAAATAGGTAGATAGCGGCATTTGGCCACCCGCGTAACTGGGTATTTTTGGCTCTTTGGCTTTAGCCGGCTTCGCATGAAGCTGCATGTCGCGAATAGCTTCAAAGCGCAGCACTTCTCCGCCAAAATAAAAGGTGTCTCCAGGCGTTAATTGCTGAGCGAAATACTCTTCTACTTCGCCGATAATCTTGCCTTGGTTTCCTCTGCGTATACGCTTTACTTTAAGTCGCCCCGCTTCAACAATAGTACCTATGTTCTGCCTGTGCCGTTGAATAACGCGGCGATTAGCTGGCGAGAAAGTGCCATCGTCGTTTTTTGTTAAACGCTGATACCGCTCATAAGCATTAAGGGCACTACCGCCGTCTTGGGTAAACTGCCATAGCTTATCGAAATCATCTCTATCTAGCCCTTGATAAGGCGTCGCGGTAAGTATCTCCTGGTACAAGGTATGAGGGCTATCAGCTTTGCTACACAAACAGTTCAAGATGAATTGTGGAATAATATCTAGTGCGCCCGGCTGTGGGCTTTCACCATCTAGCTCGCCTTTTTCAATAGCGGTGATTGCTGCCTGGCATTCCAGCGCTTCAAAGCGATTTGCGGGTACTAGTAGCGCTTCGCTAGGTTCGTCGAGCCTGTGGTTAGCCCGCCCTATTCTTTGCAACAGCCTGCTCACGCCTTTCGGCGCGCCCACCTGAATGACCTTATCTACGTCCCCCCAGTCGATACCGAGCTCTAGCGCCGAGGTACATACAATGGCCCGCAGCATACCGCTGGCCATCATGGCTTCGGTTTTGCGGCGCTGCTCTTTGCTCAAGCTGCCGTGATATAGCGCAATGGGCAGCGCTGCTTTATTTGCTTCCCACAGCATTTGAAAGAGAAGTTCTGACTGGGCACGGGTATTAACAAAAACCAATGTGGTTTGGGCATTTTCAATCGCTTGGTAGATATCGTCGATAGCATAGCGTGCCATAAAGCCGCCAAAGGGCATGCGTGCTTTAGAGTGCAGCATTTCGACTTTCGGCTTTTCACCCGCTTTTACTTTTATAATATTGGCGGCACCGTCACTGCCGGCCAGCCACGCGCCCAACGTTTCGGGAAAGGCTACAGTGGCAGACAGACCAATGCGTTTACAATGGGGAGAGAATACGCTTAATCGGGCAAGGGCTAACGATAAAAAGTCACCGCGCTTGTTTGCCATTAAGCTATGGGTTTCGTCGATAATAACCCGTTTGAGTTTACCAAATAGTTTGTCAGCATCGGCGTAGCTCAACATGAGCATGAGCGATTCAGGGGTAGTGAGCAGGATGTTTGGCGGCTTTTTACGTTGACGCTGGCGCTTGTGCGAAGGCGTATCGCCAGTACGTGTTTCTGCCGTTATCGGGAGCGCCATTTCTTCAATGGGCTGTAACAAATTACGATGGATATCTTGCGTGAGTGCTTTAAGTGGCGAGATGTAAAGGGTATGTAGGCCGTTGAAACCACCCTTTTCTTTTCCTTTCTTTGCCTGCCTATCTGTAGCCTTTGTTTCGACGTGTTCGTCAGTTTCTCTCGAGCCAGAAAGCTGTCTCGTTTCAGAGACCTCAATTGGCGCCCCGTCTTCTACCGTCTCGGCCAGCTCACTCATACCATATGTCTCAGCAAGCTCACCCATACCATATGTCTCAGCAAGCTCGACTAGGCTAGGCAAAAAGCCGGACAGGGTTTTGCCCGCCCCTGTTGGCGCTATTAATAATGTACAGTCGTGCTGGTCTTTTTCTGTCAGCATGGTTTGCTGATAGTCGCGTAATTGCCAGCCCTTTTGCTTAAACCATTTCGAAAAGGCCGCGGGAAGTGATGTCATTTACAGTTCTTGTTCACATTTTTAGCGTTTATACGACCAACCCTTAGTTAGGTTTACTCATGATATCTTTAGTTTTTAGCATTTGAGCGGCGTTAAGTGGTCGTTTTGGGGCCGTAAATACGTAGTAACAACAAACTTTTGTTAACGGATACGTTTGATAGTGCATCCATCAACTTGGCTGAAAGCTGACGATACCGGCCTTTATTGTGAGCCTGGTGAGTTTTACATTGACCCAATGAATGAAGTAGCAACAGCGCTTGTCACCCACGGGCATGCAGACCATGCACGGGCAGGCCATAACAGTGTGTACGCAAGTTCAGAAACACTGGCTATTATGCAAACTCGCTACGGTGAAGACATGGCGATTCACCAGCACGCTGTAACGTTAGGAAAAACTATTGAGTTTAATGACGTAAAAGTCACGTTTTATCCTGCAGGCCACATTCTTGGGTCTACACAGATTCTGATTGAATATGCAGGCTACCGCGTTGTGGTCTCTGGCGATTACAAACGCCGTCACGATCCTACCTGCCCTCCGTTTGAAGTTGTCCCTTGCGATGTATTGATTACCGAAGCTACTTTTGGGCTTCCTGTCTTTAAACATCCACCTATTGAACATGAAATTGAAAAGCTGCTTCATTCATTACGCGTGTTTCCCGAGCGATGCCATCTAGTAGGCGCTTATGCACTAGGTAAATGCCAACGGGTTATATTAGCGCTACGTGAGGCGGGTTACACCAAGCCAATCTACTTACATGGTGCGCAGCTCAAGCTGTGCGAATCATACAAGCAATTAGGAATAGACTTGGGTGAGTTAATTCCGGTGTCTGAGGTTGCAGATAAGAAAACACTAACCGGTGAGATAGTCATTGCGCCCCCTTCGGCACTCGCCGACAGGTGGTCACGAAGCTTGCCTAACGTGCGCCCGGTTGTGGCGTCTGGTTGGATGCAAATTCGCGCTCGCGCGAAGCAAAAAAATGCCGAACTACCACTTATTATCTCTGATCATTGCGACTGGCCCGAATTGCTGCAAACCATTGAAGAAGTCAACCCGAAAGAAGTGTGGGTGACTCACGGCAGAGAAGACGCCTTAATGTATCAGGCAGAAAAAATGGGGTTTAAAGCCAGAGCATTATCGCTAGTTGGTTATGATGAAGAAGAGCAAGGAGGCGATTAGTGGAGGCATTCAGTAACTTACTTGAACAGCTTTATTACACCGCTGGAACCAAGGCAAAAGCACAGCTTATCGCTGACTACATTGCCAATACGCCAGATCCTGACCGCGGCTGGGCCATCGCCGCAATGGCGGGCACGCTGCGCTTCGACTTTTTTAAGCGCAATACGGTAAAGAAGCTTATTACCGAACACACTGACCCCGCCCTTTTCGCCATGAGCTACGATTATGTCGGTGAAGTGAGTGAAACCGTGGCCCATCTATGGCCCCATAGCGAGCCTACAGACTCGCTTCCAAGCCTTACGGAAGTGGTGGAAACGTTTGCGTCGGTTAGCAAGCAAAAGGTGTCTGACACCTTGGCCCATTATCTAACCATAATGACCCCTTCCCAGCGCTGGGCGTTACTGAAACTAGGGACGCGCGGTCTGCGCATAGGCGTGTCGGCTCGCTCTATTAAACAAATACTCGCAGATTACGGCAACAAAGATATCAAGGACATTGAAACCTTATGGCACGCGGTAACCCCGCCCTACGTGGATATGCTTTCATGGCTAGAAGGCAAAGCCGATAAACCCGATATTGAAAACGCGGTAACCTTTCACCCTGTCATGCTCTCTCACCCCATTGAAGATAGCGACATTGACGCATTCACTAAAGACACATGGCAAATTGAAAACAAGTACGACGGCATTCGTGTACAGCTCGTTGTTAAGTCAAATACAACCTTTGATGATAGACACAATAACAACCGTGCGCCCGATGAAGATCAGCCCGAAAAGGCGCTCTTCTCTCGGACTGGCGATGACATCAGCCACTCATTCCCAGACTTACTTGAAACCATAAATGGTAACATGGTGCTAGACGGTGAATTGCTTGTTATCCATAACGTGGAGGATCGCTATGACTCAACCGAAGGCTCAGCTAAAACAAGTGCGAATAATGAGAAAACGCTGATTGATAAAAGCGGCTCACAGGTTTCGCTCGCCACACAGCCGGATGTGGACACCTTCAACGCGCTTCAGCAGCGCCTTAATAAGAAAAAACCAAGCAAAGCGCTACAGTCTTCCGCTCCTGTAGGGCTCATTGTTTACGATGCCTTAGAGCTTGATGGTAAGGATCTTACAGATAAAACATTAAAAGAGCGCAGAGAGCAACTCAATAAATGGTTTAACGAAAACACGTCTCCTCGTTTGTTTCTATCAGAAACCCTTACCGCTACCTCCTCTCAAAGCCTTCGCAAGCTTCACGCTCAAGTTTGTCAAAACCGTGCAGTTGAAGGGCTGATGATAAAGCGCCTTGATAGTAAGTACATTCCCGGCCGGCCGAAGGGCAAATGGTTTAAGTGGAAGCGCGATCCGCTGGTTGTTGACGCGGTTATGATGTACGCGCAGCGGGGGCACGGAAAACGTTCAAGCTTCTATTCTGATTACACCTTTGGCGCATGGGAAGACAACCAGCTACTGCCTATTGGAAAAGCGTACTCCGGGTTCACTGACGAAGAGCTTAAGAAGCTTGATAATTGGGTAAGACGCAATGCCGTCGGCCGCTTTGGGCCAGTAAGAGAAGTAAAAAAAGAACTGGTGCTTGAAGTGGCCTTCGACGCTGCTCACCCTTCATCAAGACATAAATCGGGCGTCGCGCTGCGCTTTCCTCGCATTCACCGTATTCGCTGGGACAAGCCCGCTGATGAAGCTGACACCCTAGCCAACGTGAAAGCCTTGATAGAGCAATGACACTAAAAAGCTTTCTAAGTAGCGCAAAATCGCAGAGAATGGCTTAAGCAATAGAATCAGGCTTGGACCTGAAAAAAACAAAATAATAGGAAGTCGCCATGCCTAAGGCTAGTGAAATTAAAAAGAATAACACCGTGGTATTTGACGGAAAAACTTGCATTGTTCGCGATATTGAACGCTCTGTTCCTCAAGGCCGCGCGGGTGGCAGTATTTATCGTATGCGTATGTACGACGTGGTCACCGGTGCAAAATACGACGAAACATTTAAAGACTCAGACACGCTGGATATGGCCGACTTAATACGTCGCCCTGCAATGTTTTCTTATATTGACGGCGAAGAGTATGTGTTCATGGATAAAGAAGACTATACACCTTACCACCTGAACAAGGACAGCATTGAAAACGAGGCGCTGTTTATCAACGAAGATACCGATGGCATTCAGGTTGTCATCGTTAGCGAAGTACCGGTTGCCTTAGACTTGCCCATGAGCGTTGAGCTTGAAGTGGTTGAAACCGACCCTTCCATCAAAGGCGCGTCGGCAACATCACGTACCAAACCGGCCACACTTTCAACAGGGTTGGTTGTGCAGGTGCCTGAATATATCAGCACCGGAGAGTGGATTAAGGTAAACACCGAAGAGCGTAAATTCCAAAGCAGAGCGGATAAGCACTAACCTAGACTCAAACGGTGAGCGCGTTAGCCTACCGCTCTTCGTGCCGTCAGCACGTGTTGTTAGAAACAAAAACGCAGTCTTCTGTTACTAGAAAAAATAAACCCCTCCGAAAAAAGAGGGGTTTACCATCAATCTGAAGGGTTCAAATTTGAACCCTCTTTTTATTGTGCAACCGTTTATTAAATAACTTATTTAGCGATATTCGCTTGGGTCGGCAATGCACTGAAGGCACCGTACTGGGTTACCGTGTAAGCCCCACAGCGAATGGCAAATTCGGTAGCTTCGCTTACATTTTCAAAGTTTTCTGCCCAAGCGTCGAACTCATCTGCGTTTTTCACTTTCGTTGAAAGGAAATACAGAAAACCGCCAATGAACGAGTCACCCGCTGCGGTGGTGTCTTTTACATCCATTTTTGGCGACGCTAGCGTGCCGCTGAACGACTTAGTGATATAGTGAATTGGCTCGCCGCCATCGGTAACCAGTACAACTTTAACGCCACTATCTAGCCACTGCTGCACTTTTGTATCTGCATTTTCTTCACCATAAAGTTCAGCCAGTTCTTCACGGCTTGCCTTTAGAATAGACACTTTCTTAGCGGCTTCGTCAATGCGGCTTGGCGCGTTCGCTGTATCATCCCAAAACGCAGGGCGGTAGTTGATATCCAAGCACACCATCATGCCGTTATCCTTCGCCTTGTTTAGAATAAACTCGGTACCAGGAATAAGTTCTGGTCCAGAAATTGAGCCTGAGCAGAAGTGAAGCACGGTATTTTTGTCGCAATCAATAGTCGACAGGTCTTGCTCTGAAATGTGCTTATGCGCGGCATTATCAACGTAAAAGTCGAACGAGCGCTCACCGTCTTCATCAAGGTTTACAAACGCAAGCGCGGTATTGCCTTCTTGGGTGGTCCATACAAAGTCAGTGTTTACTTTGTAGTGCTCAAGCATCTCTTTAAGAAACGCGCCAAAAGTATCGTCGCCTACTTTCGATACCATTGCACTTTCACCGCCCAGCTGCGCTACCGCTACCGCTACATTAGCAGGTGCACCACCAGCATAGGGTTGAAAAGGTTTCATGGCTGGTATGTTGCCATCTTTGGGCGCCGCACCTTGGCTTAACATATCAATAAGCACTTCACCTAAACATAAAATTTTCATACCAGCCTCGCTTACAAAACTCAAAAAATGGGCATTTAACGTTGCGCGAAAAGCACAAGGTTAACGAATCGTTAATTAATTGGGGCATAGTATTGTCGAAAGAACAAATTAAATCAACCCAATTGATTTAACATTTTGCGCAAGAATTGTAGGATGTGATAGTGTTTGTGTTTACTTAATAAAGAAAGTTATTTCTGAACAACCACCTACACCACTTCTTATATTTGATACACGACTGGGTTGTTATTAAACTCTAGCTTCACTTAACGAAAGATTGTAATTACATTGAATATTGAACCGGCTTTTCACTTGCCATCCCAAAAAACGCCATTGCTACTCGATAATCGCTCTGCAAATGAACGAGAGATTCTCACTCTTATTCGTCAACGTGCCGCACTGCCAAAAGCAGAAATTGCGCAATTAACGGGGCTGTCTGCACAATCTGCTACCGTAATCATTAAAAAGTTAGAAGCTGATGGTCTAGTTAAGAGACTAAAGCCGATTAAAGGCGGAGTTGGCCAGCCCAAAGTGCCATTTGGCCTTAATGAAAATGGGGCGTTTGGTATTGGGCTTAAGGTTGGTCGCCGTAGCTTCGATATGACGTTGCTCGATTTAAAAGGTAGCGTAAGGGCAACGCTTCACGAAAAGTTTGCGTATCCAACGGTAGGTAATTTACTCACTTTTGCTCAGCGTGCCTTTAATGTTTTGGTTAAAAATTTAAGCGATGAGCAACAAGGGCTGATCAGGGGCTTGGGCGTTGCCATGCCTTTTGAAATCTGGAGCTGGGCAGAAGAAGCCGGCGCACCACAAAAAGAGCTAGAAGAGTGGAAAGAGTTCAACCCGCAAACCGCACTTGAAGATTTATTAACCCTACCCGTATTTATTAAAAACGATGCTGGGGCCGCGTGCAGTGCCGAGATGTCCTTTGGCAACCCTGAAAGCTACAATAGCTTTTTATATATCTTCGTTGGCACCTTTTTAGGTGGCGGGCTTGTTCTTAACAGTCAATTGGTAAATGGGAAAACGGGTAACGCGGGAGCAATAGGCTCGCTACCTTTTTTCAACGGCAGCGAACAGCGCCAGTTAATTACCCAATCTTCACTCTATTTATTGGAACGAAAACTGATAGATGCAGGCTTAAATGGCAAGCATATCTATGAATCTCCCTCTCATTGGCTTTGCGACGAAGATATTGTAAACAGTTGGATTAGCGAGACCGCTAAAGGGCTAGCATTTGCAACACAGTGCGCAATGAGCCTTTTAGATTTAGACGGCGTAATTATTGACGGCGCAGTGCCTAGCGACGTAAAACGCTTACTGGTTAAGCAAACACATGAAACTATGCAGCAATTGGATATGCGGGGCATAGCAGAGGTTCAAATTAGCCCGGGCTACGTGGGCGGCAAGGCGCAATCTATTGGAAGCGCAAATTTGGCACTTCAAGCTAACTATTATTAATCATTCAGTAACACAGACATACTGTTAAGGTTTTCATGACGGCAGGTGATAAAGCAATTCAAATTTTAGACGGTGGAATGGGCCGGGAACTTAAAAAAATTGGCGCGCCTTTTAGACAACCAGAATGGTCTGCACTGGCGTTAATGCAAAGCCCTGAGTTAGTCAGTGACGTCCATACCCACTTTTTGAATGCAGGTGCCACCGTTATTACGACCAATACCTACGCATTGGTGCCGTTTCACATTGGTGAGCAAACCTTTAATGAGCAGGCATTCAAGCTTGCCGAAACAGCAGCTAAGCTAGCAAGAGATGCCGTTAACGCCCAGCAAGGTGAACAAGAAGGTAAATTATCGGTGGCGGGCTGTATTCCCCCCGCTTTTGGCTCTTACCGCCCAGACCTATTCGACGCGAGCAGGGTAAGTGAGATTCTGATGCCTCTTATCGAAGCCCAAGCGCCTTATATCGACGTATGGTTAATTGAAACTGCTAGTTCAATTGAAGAGGCCGAAGCCGTTGTTTCACTGATTAAAACGCTGTCTTCCCGCCCCATCTGGCTATCGTTTTCTCTGCACAATAGAGCGTCAACAGATGAGCCTGTTACCCTTCGCTCTGGCGAGCCTTTAGAAAAAATAGTGCCAGTGCTGCGCGATGTTGAACGTGTACTTTTCAACTGCTCACAGCCAGAAGAAATGGAAAGTGCGATTACCATTACACGCAAATTGAACCCCAACATTGCTATTGGCGCCTATGCGAATAGCTTTTCAGAGAGAAAACGTAGCCACCAAGCTAACGCACTTTTATCTGAACTACGTGATGACGTTACCCCCGCACGCTATCTTGGTTACGTTAAATCTTGGATAGCGGCAGGCGCGAGCACCGTTGGGGGCTGCTGTGGTATTGGCCCAGAACATATCAAAGCAATTAGCGAGTTTCTTGAAACGCAAACGAACTAATTGCTAGCGGCATTAACTCCGCTTAAAGGGGCGGAACATCATGGTGTAAACGCTATTTCGTAACAACGTTTTTCGCCCCTTTTATCAACGCTTCTTTATCGATTTTGTTCGGCACTTCCACACCTCGGCGTGCTGCAGGCCTCGCTTCAATACTGTTCTTCCAGCGAATAAGATTGTCTAGCCCTTCAATGCTAACACCAGACCACTCGTACGTGCGCACCCAGCACCAGTTAGCCATATCAGCGATGCTGTAGTCATCGACTAAGTATGCTTTGTTTTCAAGATGGCCATCGAGCACCGTAAATAAACGCCGCACTTCGTTTTGATATCGGGCGATAGCTACGGGTATCTTCTCTTCCAAGTAGCGATGAAATACATTCGCCTGGCCCATCATGGGGCCAATACCGCCCATTTGAAACATGAGCCATTGAATAACTTGGCTCTTGCGCTTGGCGTCACGCGGTAAAAACATGCCCGTCTTTTCTGCCAGATATATCATGATAGCGCCCGATTCGAAGACTACATGCCCATCCTCTTCTCTATCAACAATGACAGGAATGCGACCGTTGGGGTTCATGGCTAAAAACTCAGGGGTTTTCTGCTCCCCTTTCATTAAGTTGACGCCATGTGCCGTGTATTTGAGGCCCATTTCTTCTAAAGCCACCGAGGCTTTCCACCCATTCGGTGTCGCTGCTGTGTATAAATCTATCATTAGGCGTTTGCACTCGCTCTGCTGCTTACCGCCTCGTACCAGCGCGTTAAGTTTACGTGCTCGTCCTTCATTCGAATTTTAACCACTCGCGCAAAATCCATAGCACACAAGGCGGTAATGTCGGCTATAGAGAACCTATCGCCCGCTATAAACTCTTTAACGCCAAGTCGGCGCTCGAGAATATTGAGATATTTCGACGCATTAATACCCGCCTCTTTACCAAACTCTGGTACTGGGGTCATGCGATCTTTAAAGTAGCCCGTTGTATGCTGAAAGCACATGCCAACTTGCATCATAAACGCCAACTCTACTTGTCGCTGCCACATAGAGATGGTTGCCTTTTCTACTGGCGTCGTCCCCATTAGTGGTGGTTCTGGTTGGAGTGCTTCAAAATAGGTACAAATCGCATCCGTTTCGGCAATACAGGTACCGTCATCAAGCTCTAAAATAGGTATTTTCCCTAAAGGGTTTTTAGCTCGCATTTCAGCACTTAAGTTTTCGCCTTTTTGGATATCGACCTGAACGTAATCAATATCAATGCCCTTTTCGGCTAAAAACATGCGTACTCGACGGGGATTCGGCGCGGTTTTCGTTTCGTAAATTTTCATAGTTTTTGTCTCGAGGCTTATTCACGCGTTATAGGGTGTAACAGCAAAGCTTAGAGTAGTAACTGAACTACTTGGTTTCAAATCACTCTGTATCTCAGTAAAACTATTCAGCACCTTTATGGTTATACCTCTAAAGCGACGTCAGTACTTTCAAGCGCTTTATCTCGTTTACACTAAACTTTTGGCTTTGATAGTCGGCTAATGCTTCTTCAAACGCCTGCGCCGTCAGCGACTGCTGCTTTAACGTGTCTCGGTAGCGCTCAAATTCTGCCACACGACTTTTCCATTCAGCCTGCTGCTTCCACGTCTGCGTTAATCGCTCTGCTACCTCAGGGCCAAACTCCGCTGCTACTGCATTATAGCGGTCGTTTAAACTCCCATGCGCCCGCTTTATCTCGTTAATGCGATGCATATTAAGCGTAGGCTGAAACACTCTCCTTTCTTCGCTATTGCCTGCTTTAATCGACTCAACAATCAGCCCCTTGCGCGCCTCTTTGGATAAATGACTTTCCTGCGCTAGAGTAAGTCGGACAAGGGCCGATTCGTCTACTTTCGCATCTCGGCTAAATAAATAGTGATATTCTTTTTCTGAAAAATATGCGCGCCGAAGGTCTTCCCGCTCATCTAATTTATATGAAATATCTCGCAGGCTGTGCGTGGCAAGATCAACGTCTAATTCTGTTGACGACAACGCCACTTTATAATCGACATAGCGAGAAAACAAATCAATGGCCACCTGCCGCGACGATACCGTAAAAGACACCTTAGCGTGCGATGCATAGGCGCGCTTAATAACGTCAGGTAAATCACTGGTTCTTTGGAATATGAAGCGGTCAAAAAGATCTTTGGTTGTATAGCTTAATTCAAAAACAATAAGCCCTACATCGTCTTGCAAGACGGGGTGTCGACGAATGCTAGTTTGCTGCTTTGCTTCAGTTTGGATAGCTGGTTGCGCACTGTCCAAAGTACTTTTGGCAAGCGAACTTTCTTTTACCGCGCGGTGTATTTGATTGCCCCTTACTTCTGGCGAACCGTCAAAATAAAAGGTATAGCTTAACGTGACAAGGAGAGCACTAAGCCCTCCTATAGCCACTATATAACGCTTACGTAAAAGCTTCACTACAGC
>Ga0114932_10004451_pt1 | contig 13073 bp, 25 predicted proteins | sample 2SBtaG_2_FD_87286 | JGI IMG/M metagenome (GOLD analysis project Ga0114932, IMG submission 87286) | Deep subsurface microbial communities from Kolumbo volcano to uncover new lineages of life (NeLLi) - 2SBTROV12_ACTIVE470 metaG | ecosystem: Environmental > Aquatic > Marine > Volcanic ...
GGTAGTTGCGCCTGTTTTGGTAAGAAGTTAAGCTCTCTAGCATTAGCTTCTATTTTTTGTTTCAGTCCCTTTGAAATAAGTGAACCTACTGTATCTGGTTCAATGCCTTCTTTATGACAATACCATAGTACAGCTTCCATATGTGTCAAATTTTTATCTTTGACAATATTTTCAATTTCTATGGTAAAAGTTTTTGGTGAGTTTAATGCCATAATAAATCCTATAAGTTGGGGAGTTAACCGTGACTCCCCACGGATGTATTACGGCATCACCCGTTGTGTTCCCTAGGCTGGGGGAATAATATGATTGTCTAAGACTGCCTCTAACTCCACACAATTCCTTTCATGTGTTACCCTCAGATAGTCAGATTGTTACTCTACACTTCTTTCGGCAAGTGACATGCGTTGTCATGGGATAAAATTATACTCGCCTTAGTGCGTTAGTATAAAGTAGGGTTATTCTGTTACAAGGAAACCCCAAAACCCTATCTAATTACGCAGAGCGTATAGCAGCGTAACCAGCAGCAACGACTGAACGAGGCGCAGTACCCATACGATACTTCATATAGGTTTCACCGTCATAAGACGATACACGCTTATTCAGATAGATTGAAAAACCTTCTGAACGAAGTTTGCTGATTACCGCACGAACATTCTTCACGCCATAGCGTGCTGAAATCTGTTTTGCGGTAAGTTCTGCACCGTTAGAAAGTGCTGTTGCGACCTTAGAGGTCTGGGTAGTACTAGTCATAATCAATTATCTCCTTATCATGACAAATTTGAATTACCACTGTGGTAATCCTTAAAGTGGAGGCTTCTGTTGCCAGGTGCCTCCGAACCCCGATCTGATTACGCAGCTAGTGCGTAATCCTCAATTGCAAAGTTATCGTTTGCATTTACTAATTAGACTGATAACGAAGTCAACCGATAGTTCTCCACTTCTCTATTCAACGTCAGTCGAACCTATTTCGCCCCCGTCAAAAGAAGATTAACCAAATTATACCCGATAAAAGAGCAATGTCTGCACATATGCTCCAAACGATATATGCTTTAAACATCCACTTACTTACTTCTCGTACTAGAGGGTTCTTCATCTTGACCCCCTAATATAAACTTATCCACAACAATCTCCTTTTGGTGGAGGCGGGGGGTATTGCACCCCCGTCCTGTCCGAATTTCGATCTGTTTCATCAAACTATGTCTTATTTATACCACATTAAGAGTTATTTGTCAAGGGCTTTTTCAGTATCATCGTCATTTTTTGGGTCTTTTTTTGCAACGTCTTCATCACCCAAAACAAATCCAAAATCATTCTCTCTTAAAAATGCACGAATTTCTGTAATAGGCCTAGACCATGCAATATGAGGTATAATCGATCCCCACCCATAAGCACCAACCATAGATGGCACGCCAATCATTTCATACATGTCTCGTTTCTTACTGTATGCCCATAGGGAACCACCGCTATTACCAAAGATAATAGGTGAGCTGGACAAATATAAAGAACGACCTTTTACATCTTTTCCGTTAATGCCGCTAAGCAAACCTTCAGTTGGATAGGGTGGATTTCCCATACCGCTACCAACTGCCCATGTTTTTTGAAATAAGTATGGTCCTCCTACTTTTTCTGGCCAGAATTTAGCAACGCTCTCAATTACACGTTCCTTATCGTCTAGTCGTAAAAGGGCAAGATCACGGTCCTTATCCCAAGCAACAATACGTCCTACTCGGCCTGTGGTTCCTACTGCTGTACTATAATCATTATAGTCCCACAGTCGAATATGTACAGGTCTACGAGTTTCTTTTTTTACCGTCTTCCCCTTTTTCGGGTCAAACTCATCTGAAATAGAAATTGCAGTGGAAACTACATGATGATTAGTTAAAACAAGCGACCAAATTCCTTCATCTTTCCATGAGTCGTGCTTTCTGGAGTTACTAAAAATGATTGTACCTGATCCAGCCCCATCTCGCAAATCTACCATAACGGTAGGATATAACATTTCCTTAATTTTCTTGACAGGCGCTTCCGTGGCCTGTGCTATAGAATTTAGTGGAAACAATACCATTATTGCTAACAATAAACCTAGTCCTAATTTTTTAACCATTTTGTCTGCTCCATTCTTCAATTGCATCTGATAGGTCTTCTATATAATCAGACTTATCCTTTATAAACTCTTGGACTGTGCCATCTTCTGTTACCACTAAAATTACTACTTGATCGATTCTTGTTCCCGTTCTTTCATGAAACATTTCAGCATATGCAGAACCTTGAATGTAGTAATTTTCATTCCAATCATCACTACGTTCTTTTGTTGATGTTTTAAAATCTATAACAGAGGGCACTCCCATGTAGTCCGAAATGCAATCAACTCTTCCTGCTACTTTATATTTATCACTATATAAACTCGCTTCTTGAGTATAGATGTTGTCTATATTGTGTAAGACTTTTTCTCTGAGTTGTTTGAATAAACACCAAGGAAGAAAATCTTTCTTGTGTTCATCAAATTTATTGGGAAAATTCGATTGCATATTATTTAGATAATCTTCACACATCTGGTGAACTTTAGTTCCCCTGCGAGCAGCTTTACCAGCAACATAGTTTGCAACTTCATTACCAACCTTTTTACGCCACTCAAACAATCCTTCTTTTTTACGAATTGACAGAACAGTAGTAATGGATGGATAAAACTTTCCCTCTGGAGTTTCGTATAGGCGAACTCCATTCTTATTTGTTGCTGTCAATTGTGGCAACTTCACTGGTACATGATTAAACACTATCCCAAACTTCTCATTCTCTCAACAAGCCTTGATGCCCTATTTCTTACTTGATTATACCAACGACTATTAACCATCTCATTTGCAGCTCGACTATAATTTCCTTCTTCAACCGCAGCATTCATATTTTTAAATTTACCCAATCGAGTTCGGCCCATATTGAACATCATGTTAGCCAGAATTAGTTGGCACTCTTCTGGTAAACCACTAAAGTTATCATAAAGATTATGGCAATCGTTCACCACTATTCTAATATCAGATTCGAAAGCCTCAACAACTCTTTCCTCTGATACTTTAGTACCTACTCGTTTTCCACTCTCAGGATCATCCTCAGTAATTAAATGGCCTATGCCAAATGTAGGGTAGCCAAGATGGTCCTTGTATATTTTATATTCACAGCCTTCATCAGCCGATAACTCTTCTCGTAATTTATCTAAATTCATTGTTCTATTCCTATACCCAATTTCATTTTATTAATTAAATAACTGCGAACAAAACCAGAGCGAACAATATCACCTATTGTAAACTCTAGACAATTGAACTCTTCCATTTCTTCCAAAATTCTTAGAAAGTCGTGTAGGCCATTTTTTTCATTCTGTTTGAGCAAATCAGTTTGGTCAAAATCACCACAGAATATGATTCTTGAATCTTGTCCCACCCTTGTTATAATTGTATCCAACTCATGGAAATTTAAATTCTGACATTCATCTACTATAATGATTGCGTTGTCAAATGTCAATCCCCTTAGAAAAGAGGTTGACAAAAAGAATAGAGAGCCCTGTCCCTTGAGTCGATCATATAGATTGTTAAACGATTGCTCATTAGGCATCTCAAACATAAATTGAACCATGTTCTGGTATGGGACTTGATAGAGTGCAGCCTTATCTTCCTCATCACCCGGCAGAAATCCAATCTCTCTGGTAGGAATAAGTGATCGTACCAATACAACTTTACTGTAGGGCTTCTTTAAATCCATTACATCTTTCAATGCAAGATATAAAGAAACAAAGGTTTTCCCTGTTCCAGCAGCTCCAAATAAAAATTGGTTTTGACCCTTTTTCCACGTATCAAAAATTATTTTTTGATTATCAGTGATGTGTTTGATCGCAACTAAATTATTATGATTGATCTCTTTATTTTTTTTACTCGCCATTATAATTCCTGTTTAAACGAAGAGGGGGAATAGCCGGGGGCAAGAGTTCCCCCTCTTCTGATGCATAGGCGGATTGACTTCCCAGCTTACTTAGATGCAGTGCATCGGTGCTGAAGTATGAACTTCTCGCCTGCAACTTACTATTTATATCGTTTAATAGTCTCCCTAGCCTTGATTTCTGCGTTACTTTTTCCACTACCGTACCTATCTGCAAGAGGTGAATTAGGATGTGCAGACGCTATTCTTTGCATATTTTCCGTAAATCCACCATCTACCTTGGGTCCAACACCCATTATATGATCGCCAGTAAAAGCTACTGCTACGGGAACTTGACGAACATGACTATTGCGTTTAAGATATGTTTCTCTCTCAGTCATAGACAAAAACATATCAAATGTCTCGCCGGTATCTTCATTAAAGAATGTATATGTTGGCATCAAAAATCCATTTTTATTTGCCGATTATCAGAATCAGCAATATGTTGTTTTAATTGAGATTTCAAGTCATGAATCTCATCGTTTAATTCACGTATTCTGACAAAACACCACTGCACGGTTTTTTGCATTTCTGCAATCTCTCTTTTACACAGGTCTTCTCGACTTATGGCGTCCGTTTCGGCATGCTGCTCACGCAGCCGTCGCCCCATGTAATCCCAATAAGGTTCTCTGTTCATTAAACCACTCCGGCCGACGTTCATCTGGCCATTTAGCAAAGTCTGATTTCTCTATTATATAGTAAGTCTGGTACGCCGCCACAGTGTCATCACTTTTACAATAATCTGGCATACACTGCGGCGGGTCAGTAAAATCTCCATGAGATATGTTTCTAGGAAATTCCCAAAGAGCATGGGTCAATCGTTCTGAAGCATGGTGCTTACCATAACGATAGGTATACTCTTTCATAAGATTATCATACAAATTCCACAACCATTCGTAATTCTCAGAATTAGTTCTGGCCCATATAGTGCATGGGTGGTTTTTGTGAGCCATCTTATATAGACCCTTGGAATCTGCAATCTCATCACCGTCAAGAACACGATGTGCTGTAGATAACATCTGAGCAGACTCAAGAATCATTTTGACAACATGCTTGTCGCAATGCATCTGTGCTGCAATCTCAGGGTCACGATCTAGATAGAATATATTCATTCTTCTAAACACTCCTTCACTTTCTCTGCAAGATTATCATAGGTAGCATAACAACCACCTACCCATTCGCCATCTTCAAACTCATGAATGGCAAGATTGCCACCTGGCTTGGTTTGTCCATCAATAGACAATTCACCATCTGCCATTAACGATATTTCAATATAACGGTTCTTCATTCTTTCCACCTATAAAAAATGTGATCACCGATTTCGGTGGTCCTCTGTTTTGTTTTTGCCCATCCAGGCGTTATGTAATCTGCATGATAAAACAACGCACCGTCTGTAATATCCACGAACAACATTTTATTATACAATACTTCTTCAGATATTTCAAGTAACTTTTTGAATTTTTTTTCGTTATGCGGGGTATCACTTTTTCCGTCACAATACCATGAGAATTGGCATTTATTTTTTATAGGAAAATAGATTCCATTACGTTTCCAACTTTCCCGAACAGGGCCCTGATAGATAACCTAACAAATATTATTAGGAAATCGTTTGTCTCTAACTCTATTTAAGACAACCGCAGATACAGCAAGAATTCCTGCGGTTCCTTGATTCCTGGCTTCATGATACATATTGAGTGCAAGGCAGTGTACTGGATTAACATTCGAATCCAATATACGTTTTACGAATTTGGTTTGTGCTTGAGTTATAATAGGGATAATAGATAGCATCCCTACCACAGCGATGGGTTTGAAATTCATTTTAGGCTTCTTCCATCATATCTTCACGATCAGCTATACCAATATCGTCACACATTCTTATGAACAGTCCTAACTGGCGACCATATGCCTCAACTTCCCAAGGATAATCCCAATAGTCCAAGTCGTTCATGTCGTATTTCGTTTTCATGAACCGAACTTTGCCAGTGAGCGCATATTCATACATTTCACCCTTTGCCCACTGCTTTACGTGAACCATCTCATGAGCAAGGGTAATGAGCAAGTTACGAATTTTCACGCCGCAATCAAGTTCAATAGTGAATTCTTTGGGCCGATAGGATTCATCTTCCCAAATTGCAGTTCCTTCGGTATTGTCCTTCTTGAACATACCTCGCTTCAATTTGATATTGAGTTTGAGATTATTGATGAGTCTCTTACCCATCAACTTCTCAGCATAGAACCAAGTCGCAGCCGTAACCAACTTGCGAGTTGCCTTGTTTGAACCTGTGACGTTAACTAACATTATGTGTATATGTTACCATGTTTTTAAGGCAATGTCAAGGATAATCGTTCACTCTAAGTCTTTGATTCTAAACGATTTTTAAAAAAAGTTCGATAATCCATCCATCCATCATCGGTTTGAAATCCCCAAACCCTTGTTCTACGGCTGTGCCAAAACAGGGTCCAACAAGGTTTGTTCTCCTTTAGTTCCAACCAGTGCATATCAGTAGATTTCTTTCTCCTCATGGTTCCAGGCGCACACCAAGAGGTTCCCTCTGGTGTATGTTCATAGTATCCCCCACTGATAATGTATGTTCCCCAATTCCACGGATGATCGTGTAAAAGTGGCTCATCTGACATCATGATTTTATGCAGATATACATTAAATGGCAACTTAACATTCTTCTCCATGTGATCAGATTTTTCTCTAAAAACAAGATGCCAACGAATCATATATGGTTTGTTATGAGAACGATCACGAATTATCCGTTTTCTTGTGAGAGGCATTGAAATTATACCCTAAAAAATTCAATCAAAGCATTTAGTTTATCTGCTGCTTCGGCAAGTTTCGTAACCTCACCATCTACAGCAGATACAATATCAGGATGGTCCCCAATTCCTGTTGGATTGGTATTATACACTTCTATGTTTGCAAGAGCAGCTGCAATATCTGCTTCATACTTTTTGCGAAGTGCCTGTAATATTTGAATACTAACTGATCGTTCCACTTCTTTCTCCATTATTCATATACTCTATTATGCGTATTATTGACTCTAACAAATGTAGTGCATTTTGTCAAGTCCTTTAGACGTTTTGCTCCAACATAGGTGCAGGCTGATCGAATCCCGCCAAGAATATCAGCAATAGTATTCTGCACAGGTCCACGATAAGGCACAGCGACAGTTTTACCCTCTTCACCACGATACTCTCTATTCGGGTGGCCATGACGTTCCATTGCAGTATTAGATGCCATGCCATAGAACTCCATGCCCACTGGTTCTGAATTGTCATCCTCAAAAATCAGTTTTCCATCGCACTCATCATGTCCAGCAAGCATGCCCCCAAGCATAACAAAATCTGCGCCAGCAGCAAATGCCTTCACAATATCACCAGACGAATTACAGCCACCATCTGCAATAATATGTCCACCAACACCATGTGCGGCATCAGCACATTCAATAACCGCACTTAATTGAGGATACCCTATTCCTGTCTTGAGTCGAGTGGTGCATACGCTACCCCCACCAATTCCTACTTTGACGATATCCACTCCAGCAAGTATTAGCTCGATTGTCATATCAGGTGTAACCACGTTCCCAGCAATCATAGTAGAATGAGGTAGATGATCTCTTAGGCGTTTTATTGAATCTATAAAATTGATGGTATAACCATTTGCCACATCCAATCCAACAAATGCAACATCGGGGAAGGTATTTGCGACACCAACTACCTCTAATATTTCTTTATCAGAAATGCCAGACATGACACAAAGGTACTCTCTGCGTTTAGTCTTAGTCCACAGTTTACCATCTTTATTCTGGTGTCGAGCTATACATGTTATTGTGCAAAATGGACTTATCTGTTCATGCATATCAAATGTACCAGTAGTATCCATATTACTTGCCATAATAGGGATGCCAGTCCAATCCTTGCCGCTATTATAAAAGGTATAGGTTCTGGTTAAATCAACATCAAATCTGGATGTAAGAGTTGATCTTTTAGGACGAATTAAAACATCAGAATAATCTAATTTAATATCGTCTTCTATAATCATCCGTTGGCTGCTCCTGGCAGTTGGTCATAAGTAGCATCCTCAATAACCATATAATTGTCATTCCAGTTAAAAGCTTCTTTCACGACATTAGCAGAAAGGCCCTTATATTTTTGATGCAAAACTTTGTCTTTTGCCGCAACAACAATTTCTGCTTCATCAGGATGCAATCCTTCTAAAAGTTGAACAAACATCATCTCTCGTTTATTCTGACTCAATGTTGGATTACCACCTTCAATATAATGGTATAACTTTCTTGCTTCATAAGACAACACATTATGTTCTGTACCCTCTGGAGCTTCATTAGGAATAAATGGAACTTCACCGAAAGGCAGGGCCCATTTAATATTAGGATCAAATGAAGATTTGATTATCTGTCTAAGAGCATCGGTATTGTGCTGCTTTAGAAAGTTGACTTTATCCTTCTTGGATTTAATCTTTCCTAATTTGGTTAAAATTTCAGAAAATAGTGGTGTATAATTGTCGGGCATTAAAAATCTCCTATCGATTCAGTGAGGCTCTTCAACCTCTTTTGTATAAAATAGTTAAGTAGTTTACTACGATCCCCTTCTGGTGAAGAACGATATGTCTTCAGAATTTCTTCTGATAATTCTTTTGGCGTATAGGTGAGATCAATCAATTTCCTATTTCGTTGATAATTTCTCTTAACCTCATCATTTGGCGCAACATCTTCAAAGTCATGGTCCACCCATGTAGCTATCTTTTTCTTACCTAATGGTTTCTGACGTAAGCCATCAGTAAATGTATTATCTGGGGAAAGAACATTTGGTATGCCATCACTCGCATCCCCCTTGAATACATGCTCTTTGAGATATCCATCAGGATTAGCACCATTTACCATCTTCTTGGTAATAGGGCTGTACTGTTTGACATTAGGGAATCTTTGTAATTGAATAAAGTCTTTGTCGCCAGATAGTATCATAATTTCTTCAGCATATTCAGAGCAAATTGTTGCAATTATATCATCAGCCTCTGCACCATATATCTCTAAAAATTTGTATGGCATATTAGTTCTGATTTCTTCTTTAATTGTATTTAGACACTCAAAAATAGAGTCCCAATCATGAGAAGATTCTTTTCTACTCTTTCTACGATTTGCTTTGTAGTTGGGGAAATAGTCTCGTCTCCAATAATGTTTAGAGTCATAACATAAAACCAGTTCACCAAATTCTGAAGAAAATTTTGTACGATACATTCGTAGGGAATTAAGTATCATATGCCGCACCATGCTATCATCTGGTACTGTGTTTTTACTCATGTGCAAATGCATCATTACACTTGCTACTGATATTTGATTCATGTCAACTAAAATCATTATGCCACCATATGAGCATTAAAACTCATCATCCTTCTTTCCCCCTCAACTCTGAAAGGGTATACAAAATGTTTTAACCATGCTGGAAATACGAGAAATTTGCCTACTTCTGGTTTAAACTTAACATTATCACTACGAAAATCTTGGGCTTCTCCGAAACAAAATTCAATCAAACCTTTAGCGGGATAATGATCTGCAAAATCTACTTTCCACTCATCTGCCATGCCATCGGGAATCTTTAGATAAATGCCCGCAGAAAAATCTCCCGTATGATGATGCCAGGGATTAAAGTCTCCCGCATACTGACTCACAATCCAACTCTGCGTTAAATGAATATTATCTAGCGTTGGTTTTTTGTTTTGACCTGCTATTTTATACCAACCATTTGCTCTGTTATTTTCTATCGCATAATTCAAATAATCTAGACATCCCTGTTTCATAATATTGAACAGGTAATTTTTATCACCTTCATTAGATATTGGGATTTGAACTTCTTTATGCACCTTGCCCACTAACTTATGCGACCAATCCCACTTAGCACTTTTTTCTTCATCAGATAATACTTCATCACCAGCCTTATTAATAAGATCAACAAACTTCTGTGGTACAGTTGTCTCTAATATTGCTGGACTAAAAGATTCATGCCATTTAGGGCCCATCATCATCCTCTTGTATCGCATCAGCCATGTCATCAAGCTTTTTCATATCTAAAGTAAAGAGTGTATTTTCATCTGCTTCAACTGTTATTGTAGATAACATATCCATAATTCTATTCATAGGATGGTTTAATGACATCTCTTTATATATAGAAGCTTTCACAGATTCAATTACAAATCCCATACTCTTGACAAAAGTTTTGCCATTAACGTCAAATCCATTTTCATGCATGGTATGAATTAATTGTACCATTAAAATTTCTGTAAGATCATCTGCAAATGCAAGATTTTCTTGAACTTTAGCAGTATTTGTATCAGGCAACTTTACTTTTCTTTTTGACTTTCCCCACGGCCCTTGAATTATTTCTGCGCTTGGGTTTTCGTTCTTTTCTGACATTCTCTATTCCTCTGTCTTCGTTGAACATTTCTTTGGTGTATACACAACCTATATCGGGATACCAAGTACCAACATCTCGTTTAGGATTACCATCTTTATCATATGCCATGGCAATACATCTCCGACCCATTTTTTTCTCTTGATGTTCCCCATAGAAATTGTCTACCCAATCGCCGTCACGTAGATATCTCTGCATATTACGAATATACCCTTCATGATCTGCGAGTCTCGCAGTTGCACCTTTTACATTCTGTCTTACAGCAGCACGTTCAGCAGTTGCAAGGTCTTTCTGTGTCTTAATCCACTGTTTAACTTTTTTCGGATGGGTGGGGTGAACGTCCGGCAAATCTCGTAAAGTTTGATGAATCCCACTCTGGCCATAATCAGGATTTTTCTCTGCACGCTTTTCCCTTGCCTTCTCTAGACGTTTTGCCGCAGCAGCACGTTGTTTCTCGGTCATAGGTTTGCGTGGCTTCCGTTTCTTAGGAGCCTGCCAATTGCTGTTATCAGTCTCAACGACTATTTTACGTTTTGCCATAATAATATTTATCCTTTAGAATCCAAATTCTTCCAGTTTCTTCTGTGTCTCTTTTTGAGCCCTGCGTCTTCCAGCTGCCTTTGCTCGTCTACGTTTTTCTCCTTTAGCAATAAAATACTCTCGATTTCTCAACTCATTAAAGATGCCATCTTCTTGCAATTTCTTTTTTAAGACACGCATAGCACCTTCTACATTATTATTACGGACTTCAACTCTCATCTTCCAATATCCTTTACATCTTCTCTAGAGATTACTTGATATGCACCTTTATTATATGCTGGTGCAATAGTGAAATTATGGGGAATTATGTCCTTCTTTGAAACAACACCTACTGGTATCTTGTTAGACATGGCGGGAACGATGGGGCTCGAACCCACGACCTCCGGCGTGACAGGCCGGCGCTCTAAACCAACTGAGCTACGCCCCCGTGTAACTCCCATTTTCTTGAGAAATTTCTCATGTTGTCGTTCTGCTTCTATGAGAGAAACAGTTTTCTTTTTCACCTTACGTTTTTTAGAACCTGTATTGGTGAAATACACAGGCATAATATGCATACTCATGTATTAATAACATCTTCCATAACGAGCACACTGATAAGCTCGCTGTTCTCGTCGCCTCTGTTTTGCTCGGTCACGATCAGCAACACCTCTCTCGCACGAACTTCGTACACCAGCATTTCTGATATTACCACAGGGCCCAACATTTCGGTAGATCACTACGCCTGAACTTGTGTTATGAGGCTGGTCCATATGACGACCAACATTAGCACCTGTCATGGCTCCAATAACCGCTCCAAGTGCTGTCGCAGCAGTTTTGCCCTTTCCACTTCCAAACTGATTACCAATTACACCACCAGCTAAACCCCCAACCAAAGTTCCTGCATTTTGATTGTTATGTGCCACACAGCCGGAAAGTGCAATTACACTAACTGCTATGATTAGAAACTTCTTCATTTCTCTATCTCCTTCAAAGATTCAACAATTGTATCTCTTGCACCTGTGTCAAGAAATGCATCCCGTGCTTTTGATACAAGATCACAACTCACTATAAGATATCCAACAAGTACACCAATAAGAAATTTAACCATTGTAAGACTTTGCTTCCCTTACAGCATTAGCAATTATTTCAGAAATAGGGACAATTTCTTTTTCCCCATCTTTATCCATTTCAGTCATGATATAACCATCACGCTCAAGTTTATCCAACATGTGTGTAATTATATTGGTTGCTACATTTTTTTCGGTTATGATTTTACCGAGAAAATAAGAACCAAGCATACAGCCAGTTGCAAGCAATGTATGTGTAATGGGGTCCATATCCCTATTTATCCTTTAATTCAATTATGTTCTAACTTTAACACATTAAACATCTTTTGTCAAGAGCTATTTTGGCTCTTCGGTTTATAAATTGTTATCAATTCATCTTTTCCTTTAACTTTTATCTTATCTACCTCTTCGGATTCGATATCAATCTGGTCTTTTGTGTAAGAGGAATAGAGCGTGTTAACAATACTGCCATCTTCTTTTTTGTAATTTCGTGTCTGTGCTTCTAGTCTAGCGGCCAGATTAACAGCATCACCAATCACAGAATAATCAAATCGTGTGTCACTACCCATATTACCTACAATGCATGTTCCTGTATTCACACCGCTTCCTATGTTAATCTCTGGGAGTCCCTTCTCCTTGAACGATTGTTTCAAAGCCTCTGTCTCTACACTACATTCAATAGAGGTACGCACTGCCATCTCTGCATGGTTTGGACAATCCATCGGTGCGTTCCAGAAAGCCATGATACAGTCTCCCATATATTTATCCACTGTACCGCCATTCTTTAACACAATTTTGGTCATACGATTGAGGTAATCATTGATACATTCAACTAGACCTTCGGGATCATCATTGTTCTTGTAATGTTCTGATATGGGTGTAAACCCTACAATATCCATGAACAGGAAACTCATCTCTCTACGTTCACCACCTAATTTTAGCAGTGAAGGGTCTTTCTGCAATCTTTTAACCATCTCTGGGGCAAGATAGTGTTCAAACTGTTTCTTGATCTGTTGTCGCAATCTATACTCTTCCATGAACCTGAGAAATGCAGCAATCGACCATGCAACAAATACAGTAAGTACAGGA
>Ga0114932_10004452_pt1 | contig 13071 bp, 21 predicted proteins | sample 2SBtaG_2_FD_87286 | JGI IMG/M metagenome (GOLD analysis project Ga0114932, IMG submission 87286) | Deep subsurface microbial communities from Kolumbo volcano to uncover new lineages of life (NeLLi) - 2SBTROV12_ACTIVE470 metaG | ecosystem: Environmental > Aquatic > Marine > Volcanic ...
CTTACAAAGAAAACTGATAGTAATAAGTATAGACCTATTAAACTGAATACTATTTTCATATTAATATCCTTATGTATTGTGCTATCATGTAGCTTGTTATAAATCCTATTAAGAAACATATTAATATTCTTTCTATTTTACTCATATGAATTTACTCCCATATTCTGTATGTATAGTTTGTAATACTAAATCTTTTTGATCTTCATCTTCACATTGTTTAGCTAATTCTAATTGAATGTGTAATGACTTGTAACGTTCATCTGTGTTATAAAGCCATTGATGTATTGCTTCTGGTAAGTTCTTTATTGCACTTAACATAACTACTCCTTTGTTTTTTATTTGATTTATTAGTTAAATCGTTTGTTTTGTTCTCTTTATTGAGAATATAAATCGAAAGACAAAGGTGCTGAGAATCTGGTCTAGTCAAGCTTGGTGTTCGGCTACGAGCGAAGAAGCTTAAATCTTTAAGCTGAGCGAGTTTAATGGGGCGACACATAGCTTTACTTGAGATTCGAAGGGCCTTAACATTATTTTTTCTCACGAGAGAGATAATAGTCCTCGTCCGATTGCGACACATTGTTAATTCGTGAAATAATACATAGGGATGTATATGATACAGCAAGGTCTAGACCGAAGCTGTTATCGGCTATAAATTGATAATCATACCTATGTGAAGGAGCATTGAGAATGTGTTGTTTTGGCGATACGAGGACACAGTTAAAGACGCTTTAGCGACTACATATGGTATTTAATTTTAGATATAAGCAGATATACAGAGATGTGAATCATGGTTAGGCAATTAACTATTGACAACGTTATTTTAGAGACTAATCGTGTTATAGGTTATGAAGAAGAAGAACGAGTTGACAACGAAACAAAGAGACTTAGTTGATACAATCGTAACTACAGGTTGTACCATTACAGATGCGTCACAAAAGGTAGGATATGCAAAGGGTGAAGCTGGTCGAGTAGTAGCTAGTAGAACGCTACGTTTACCCCATGTACAAAGGTATATGATGGAACGAGTAGCGAACACAATAGGATTAGGAGCAGTAAGTGCATCAAGGAAGTTAGTTGAGTTATCCGCTGACGCCAAGAGTGAATACGTACAGCTAGAAGCGAGTAGAGATTTACTAGACAGGGCTGGTATACGAGCACCAGAACGCATACAACACGACGTAACTGGGGACATAAAGATAAATATTGATCTCACATAAACCTTAAGCCCACAAATAGAGGTAGGGGGGGCAAAAAACAGGTAAGTCTATACATATATATATCTTAGACACACATTATAGGTTTAAAAAAGCACGTACTCCAGAAGGTTTGATTAGTGTACACGAATGTGAGTACCAAAAATATTAATTCTATTCTAGAAGTACCTAATGTCGACACCAGCATGGCAACGAAAAGAAGGCAAGAATCCTAAAGGAGGACTTAATGCTAAAGGTAGAGCTAGTTATAACAGGGCTACTGGTGGTAATCTTAAAGCTCCTACCAAGAAAAAGGGAAGTAAAAGAAGGAAGTCTTTCTGTGCAAGAATGAAGGGGATGCGTAAACGTCAAAAGCCAAGTAATAATACTGGAAAGGATAGACTATCTAAATCATTGAGGGCTTGGAATTGTTAATGTGAGTATATAATAAATTTTTCTTTTGATAGAGTGGTTTTTTTTTCACTTTACAAAATGGACAAACTTATGAAAATAGAACAACAATTAAAAGATTTAAAAGAACAGAATAAACAGCTATTAGAAAGCTTAGAAAGACACCTAGAAGAAAAACAAGACTTAAGAAAACAACTGTATAAAGATAAGATAAGTAATGAGTTTCCTCCAAAGCATCTCCCTAACGGATAGAAGAAGATTAAGAAATGGAAAGAGATTATAAAAAAGAATATAAAAAGTTCCAATCTTCAAAAAAGATGAAAGCTTATAGGGGAAAATTAGTTAAATATAATAGAGATAAAGGTACATATGGGAATGGAGATGGTAAAGATGCTACCCATTCAAAAGGAAAGATAACTGGCTTTAAATCTTCTAGTGCCAATAAAGGAGCTAAAGAAAAAAGCAGAATGAAAGGTTCTAAAAGAGCTTTTGCAGCTCGTAGATCATGAGTTTTTTACAAACAATATCCCTCCAAGATAGAAGAAGATTAAGAAAAGTAGTAAAGAAAGTACATTTAAAGAATTACCCCACAGAACATATCAACGACTACGAAGCTGATAAACTTATTGAAAGCTTCGCCCCTAATGTTGTAGAGAAGTTTCTTAAAATGGCTGTGGATTCAGGTAAGACCGAGTGAGTGAGTTTAGTTACAAGCCCTACGGAGAAATATTAAAACAATTTATGAAGTCAGATGACTTCTTTAGAGGAATTAGAGGGCCAGTAGGAAGTGGGAAGTCCGTTGCTTGTTGTGTAGAAGTATTTAGAAGATCATTACAACAAAAACCTAATCAAGAAGGTATAAGAAAAAGCAGATGGGCAGTCATTCGGAATACCAATCCACAACTTAAAACTACTACAATTAAGACTTGGTTAGACTGGTATGATGAAAACCTATGGGGAAGATTTAGATGGTCTGTTCCCTACACACACCATATTAAAAAAGGTGATTTAGATATAGAGGTTATCTTCCTAGCATTAGATAGACCTGAAGATGTGAAGAAATTGCTATCATTAGAGCTGACAGGGGTATGGGTGAATGAAGCAAGAGAAATACCGAAATCTATTATAGATGCTTGTACTATGAGAGTAGGTAGATTTCCGTCTATGCGTGAAGGTGGTGCGTCTTGGTACGGAGTTATATGCGATACTAACGCCCCTGAAGAAGATCATTGGTGGCCTATTATGGCTGGAGAAGTACCTGTGCCTGACCACATATCAAGAGATGAAGCATTAATGTTAGTTAAACCTGATAATTGGTCTTTTTATAAACAAGGTGGAGGTATGTTAGAAGAACGTGATGAACGAGGCGATTTAACTGGCTATAAAGAAAATAAAAGTGCAGAAAATAAAAAAAATTTAACGCCACAATATTATAATAACATCATAAAAGGTAAGACTAAAGGTTGGATAGATGTATATGTTTTAAACAAACTAGGTTCATTAGAAGATGGCAAACCTGTGTATCCAAGTTGGAGAGAAGAAACACATTTAGCTAAAGAACCTATATTACCTGACCCTAATTCTACAGTATATATTGGTATTGACTTTGGATTAACTCCTAGTGCTGTGTTTGGACAACGATTAACTACTGGTAGGTGGATTATTCTCCATGAATTAGTATGTTTTGATATGGGAGCTGTACGATTTGCAGAAGTGTTAAACCAAGATATAACAAAATATTTTAGAAACTATGAATTAGAAATATATGGCGACCCAGCAGGAGATTTTAGAGCTCAAACTGATGAAAGAACTCCATTTCAAATGCTAAGACAAGCTGGTATTAAGGCAATTCCAGCCCCATCTAACGATATTGCACTCCGTACGGAAGCCGTAGAGAGCCTTTTAAACAAAATGGCGGATGGTAAACCATGCTTTTTGCTTGATAATCGCTGTATAAACCTCAAAAAAGGGTTTAATGGTGGCTATCATTACAGAAGATTACAAACATCTGGGCAACGATTTGATGAAAAACCTAATAAAAATAGATATTCTCACGTACATGATGCTTTGCAATATTGTTTAATGGGAGCTGGTGAAGGTAGAGCTTTAGTTCATGGTAAAAAAAATATGAATCCTGTACAAGCTAAAACAACATGGAATGTATTTGACAAAACAGAAAAACCAAAAAGGAAATCGTGGAACGTATTCGGTCTGAATGGCTAATCTTTTTTTATACTCCGTTAAATCCTTCTTGGTATACTAAATGGCGAAAGAAAGGGTATACCCATGTAGGAGCTATATCATACCAACCAGATTTTAAATGTTGGATTATGGTAGAAGGATTATATGGCAGATTAAATATAGAGTTAATGAGTAATAAAGAAGTAGAAAACGTATTAAGCTACGTTAAAAGATTACATGGTATTGTTATTAAAGGAAAAGAAAAAGATACACCAAACTTTAGAGGAGAGTGGTGGGTCAAAGAACATAGCTGCGTAAGTTATATGCAACGATTAATAGGTTTACGTAAATTTTGGATATTTACTCCATATCAGCTATTTTGTGCGTTGCGAAAGATTGGATTTACTATTTTTGTGGACGCTACAATTAAGAAAGGAAGTTCTATGCCTAAAGTTGGTAAAAAAATGTTTTCATATGGTTCTAAAGGAATGGCAAAAGCGAAAGCTGAAGCTAAAAAATCAGGTAAAAAAGTTACCATGACTAAGAAACCAAAGAAAAAGTAATGGCTAAAAAAGGATTATACGCAAATATGAACGCTAGAAAAAAAGCTGGTACTTCAAGACCTAAATCTAAATCAACAGTTACAGCTAAAGCATATGCAAATATGAAAGCTGGTTTTCCTAAAAAGAAAAAATAATGGGCATTTTAAAAAGACCTAAATATCAGGAAACAGAAACTGATAAAATGATTAAACGTCAGTTAAAAGAAGAACAAGATGAACGAATTAAAAAAGAAGAAGCAAGAGCTGAACGTAAAAAAAGAATTGCTAAAGGTATGGTAGGTTCTCGTTCTATGTTTTCTAAAGCTGGTGGTCAGGGATTTTATGATGATGAAGGGAATATGATATCTTAATGGGAGATAAAAAATCAACAAATAGTAAAGCTGGAGCTGGAGATAGATCAAATAACCAAACAAATAAAGCAACCGAAGCTGTTAAAAAGAAAGTTAGTTTTACACAAACTAAACACCCAACAGAAGGTATTGTAAATTCTTTTACTTTCAAAGATGGGAAAAAAAATGAAATGTATGGTGGCCAAGTATCTATGGAAACAAATAAATATTTGGAAGATATTGGCGAAGCAAAAAAAGGTTCACAAAATCCTGATGGTTCTTACAATTATTTACTTACATCAAAAGGTTGGAAAATGAAATATGGTTCATATACTGCTGGACAAACACAAACTGGTTCTGCTATGGGTTCTGGGCAAGGTGGAGTTATGGGTAATATTCCTATTTCAGAAAAAATGTTTGAAAGACAAAACAAAATTAAAGCTTTAATGTTAGGTGGTTTATCTTTAATGGCTGGGCCGATTGTTGGAACACCTATGAGAATGGCAGCAGCAGATTCACTTAATGCAAAATATGGAGATTATAGAAAAAGTTTTACTGCAAATTTAGCTATGGGAAATACACAATCTACAGCAAGTAAAGAAAATACAGAAACAGCAAATTTAGGATTTGGAACTACAGATACAGAAGTAGTAAATAATAAAAAATCTAAAAAATCTAAAGACACAACTAAATATTTTGCTGGAATAGGACAAGACGAATCTACAATGAAAAGGACATTTTACACATAATGGTTTACGAAGATACAACAGAAATTTTATCTGAAGATAGTAGCAAAAAAGTAGATGTTATTATTAAACGATATAAAGAAGCTGAAGCATTAAAAGATAATTGGAAAGATAAATTTGAAGAAGCATATGAATATTGTTTACCTCAAAGAGAATCTTTTTATGAAGAAAGTCCAGCACAAAAACGTACTGATAAAATATTTGATGAAACAGCAGTAGTAGGTATACAAGAATTTGCAAGTAGATTGCAATCAGGAATAGTTCCAACATTTGCAAGATGGGCAGATTTAAAAGCTGGAGTAGAAATACCAGAATCAGATCAAGAAGATGTAAATGCATCATTAGATTCAATTACACAATATGTTTTTGAAGTAATAAGTAATTCAAATTTTAATTCAGAAGTTCATGAAACTTTTATGGATTTAGCAGTTGGTACAGGATGTTTATTAGTAGAAGAAGGTGATGCTATTAATCCAATTAAATTTAATGCAATTCCATTACCTCATATATGTTTAAGCAATGGCCCAACAAATAAAATAGATGCAGTATATAGAAAACGTAAATGTAAATTAAATGAAATTGAAATAATGTATCCAAAGGCAAAAATACCTGAAAGTGTTATGTCTACAATGAATCCTGAAAAAAAATGTACAATATTAGATGCTGTATATAGAGTTTATGATGAACCTAATGTAGAAAAATATAAACATTGTGTTGTTTTAATGGATAAAAAAACAATAGTTTTAGATGAAATGTTTGAAGGTGTAGGTTCTAATCCTTATGTTTGTTTCCGTTGGAATAAAGCGTCAGGCGAAGTGTATGGACGTGGCCCAATCTTTAATGCCATGTCTGCAATCAAAACAACAAATCTAACAATTCAATTAATTTTAGAAAATGCACAGATGTCTATATCAGGAATATATCAAGTAGAAGATGATGGCATTGTTAATCCTGATAACATACAGCTAGTACCTGGCAGTCTAATTCCAATCGCACCAAATTCAAGAGGATTACAACCTATTAATGCTGCTGGAAGATTTGATGTAGCTCAATTAGTATTAGAAGATATGAGAGCTAATATTAAAAAAGCTTTATATATGGAAACACTTGGTAGACCTGAAGGTACACCAATGACAGCAACAGAAGTAGCTGAACGTATGGCTGATTTATCAAGACAAATTGGTTCATCATTCGGTAGATTACAATCAGAATTTGTAATACCTGTATTGCGTAGAGTTATAAGATTATTAAAAGAACAAGGTAGAATAGAATTACCAGTTGTTAATGGTAGAGAAGTTAAAGTAAGTGCTGTATCACCACTTGCGAGAGCTCAATACCAACAAGATATTAGCGACATAAACAGATTTCATGAAATTATTGGCACAACGTTTGGCCCACAAGTTTTAAATTTAATAGTAAAACAAAATGAGGTAGCTAAACATATTGGTAATTTAATGAATATTCCTGAAAAGTTATTACGAAGTGAAACTGAACAGGAAGAACTAGCCCAGCAAATGCAACAAATGCAACAAGCAGCACAACAAGGACAACTAGGAGAAACTACAAATGACATGGGAACAGATCAAGTCGCCTAAAGAAGCACCAACTACATCAATAGACGGATATAAAAGATCATCTGAAACAGAAAAATTATTAAATAAGTTAGTAGCTTCTGTTTTTAAAGGTGATGATGGTAAACAAGTATTAGGATATTTAAAGTCTATTACTACTGAAGCAGTAGCTGGGCCACATATGACTACAAATGAATTATTCCATTTAGAAGGAAGAAGATTTTTGGTAGCAATATTACAAAATAGAATTAACGCACATCAACAGGAGAAAAAATAAATGAGTGAAGAAGATAACAAACAGGAAACGACAACAGAAGAATCAACCAGACCAGAACACATATCCGAGAAATTTTGGAATCAGGATACTGGAGAGGTAAATGTTGAATCGCTAAGTACATCATATAATGCTTTAGAAAAAAAATTAGGACAGCGTACAGATGAATTAACTAAACAGATACGCACAGATATGGAACAAGAACGTAATGCTAAAATTCCTGAAAAATATGAAATAACTATGCCTGAAATACCTGAAGATATTGATATGGAAGTACACGAAGATCAACCTTTATTAAAATGGTGGGGTGAAACAGCTAAATCAATGGGATTATCACAAGAGCAATTTAATGAAGGGATTAATCAATTTGTTCAAAATGAAATTAATGGATTACCTAATATTGAAGAAGAATCTAAACAATTAGGTGATAATTCAAAAGATCGTATTGAATCTGCTAATTTATGGGCTAAAAAACATTTATCTGAAAATGCTTATAATACAATGTCTAAATTATCTTCTACAGCAGAAGGTGTAAAAGCAATAGAAGAAATAATGGCGTTAAATAAATCAAGTGTTATGCCTAATTCTCCTACTGCTGTTGAGGCAAAACCTTCTCTTGAAGATTTACGTTCAATGATGAAAGACCCTAAATATTGGAAAGATGGAGAAAAAGACCCAGCATATATAGAGCGTGTATCTAAATTATTTGGTCAATTATGAGTGATTTTGGAAGAAACAATAATTTAGTTTTAGTTATATGGCGTGATACACGAGAGGTTGAATCAGGTACTTGGCATGATATGTCAGAAGTTATTAAGACAAATTCTTCTATTATTCATAGTATTGGATGGATAGTACAAGAAACAGATACGGATTTAAAAATATCTGCTGACTTACCTGAAGATATAATTGATACTGAAGTAGGACGAACAACAATAATACCTCGTGGATGTATAGAGAGTATTATAAATGTGCGTTGCGAAAAAGAAGATGTTTAGTCATTAATCGCTTCAAGACCTTTAGAGTACGCAAATTGCCCATTAAGGATAACTTTTTAGCAAACTTAAAAGACAATCGGTTAACCTTAAACAATGGAGAAATAAAATGGCTAGTACAATAACTAACGCCTTTATTACTCAGTTTGAATCAGAAGTACACATGGCGTATCAACGTATGGGTGCTAAATTAAAAAATCTGGTAAGAACTGTTAATGGTGTAAGTGGCTCTAGCGTAAAATTCCAAAAAGTTGCAAAAGGTACAGCGACTACAAAAGCACGTCATGCTGAAGTAGTAGCAATGAACCTAGCTCACTCTAATGTGTCTGCGACTTTATCGGATTATTATGCGGCTGATTACATTGATAAACTAGACGATTTGAAGATCAATATTGACGAAAGACAAGTAGTTGCACAAAATGCAGCTTATGCACTTGGTCGTAAAACTGATGACATCTTGGTTGATGTTATGAAAGCTGGAACTTCAGTCGCAAACAATATTAATTCATCTGCTACAGGAATGACATTAATTAAAGCTAAAAATATGCAAAATATTTTTGGTACTAATGATGTACCTGATGATGGACAAAGATATTGGGCAGTAGGCCCAGCTCAATGGGGTGACCTAATGAGTGTAGATCAATTCTCTCGTGCCGAGTATGTGGGAACTGAAAACTTACCATTTACAAATGGTGAATCTACTGCAAAAAGATGGATGGGTTTCTTATGGTTCGTTCATTCTGGTTTGACTGTTGCAACAGACAGACAAACTTTAGCTTGGCATAAATCTGCTATTGGACTTGGCATAGGCCAAGATGTCAAAACAGAGGTAAACTATATACCTGAAAAAGTATCTAACTTAGTAACTTCTTCTCTCTCTATGGGAGCAGTAGCTATTGATGGTGACGCTTTAAGGGTACAGCTTTGTGCAGAATAGGAGAGATATATTATGGCTTATGCAATAGACAATCCTGTTAAAAAAATCTCACAAATGGGTGATTCCAATGCAATGTGGTATTACACAGATGGAGATGCAATCGGAGATATAGATAATGACAATTATTTTATTTTGTCTTACAGAGAATTAACTGCTGGAGATATTATAATTGTTAATAGTGGTGGTTCAAACGCTGTCGTAGATATTTTAATAGTATCTGTAAATGATGGTGGTACAAACCTAGACACTGTTATACTTGCTTAAATGTGACTAAGGGGGGCTTTGCCCCCCTGAGTTTAAATTATTATGGCAACAACAAAAGTAGATATATGTTCCACAGCTCTAATAATGATTGGAGCAAATACTATTACATCATTTAGTGATGATAGTACGGAAGCTAATGTATGTAATACAGTTTATGAAGATATATTAAAATCTTCTTTAACAAGACATAGATGGAGATTTGCAACCGAACAAAAACAATTAAGTTTACTTACAGCAACACCTACTGGTAGATATGCATACGCATATCAATTACCAACTGACCCAGAATTATTACAACTAATTACATTAACAGTTAATGATTTAGTTATTCCATATGAAAGATATGGTGATAAAGTTTATTTAGATAACTATGGTAGTACATCAAGTGTTATCTGTGATTATATTTTTAGACAAGATGAAGGTGAGTTTCCTCCCCACTTTATTTTAGCTCTACAATATCAATTAGCTAGTTTATTTGCTGGTTCTATAGCTAGAGATTCAGGTATGATTAAACAATTTGCAGAAATGGCAGAACGTCAATATTTAGTAGCTAAAAATATTGATAGTGCAGAAAAAACAAACAAAGCTTTAGATCATTCACGTTTTATCAATTTAAGAAAATCTACTGGAGGTTAATTTGGCTAGAACATTAAAAACTGTTCAGTCTAATTTTAGTGCTGGGGAATTAAATCCATTATTACGTACACGTACAGACACAAAAGCTTATTTTTCTGGTGCTAAAACTCTTAGAAATTGGTATTTGCTAGATAGTGGAGGTGTTATGCGTAGACAAGGTACTTCGTATAAACAAACATTAGCTGGTGAAAGTAGATTATTACCATTTGTATTTTCAGATGATGAAGTAGCAATATTTGTATTATCTAATAATAGATTAGATGTTTTTGATGAAGATGGCGCATCTGTACAATCAAATTATACAACTAATTGTAATTGGACAACAGCTCAATTATTTGAATTAAATATAGCTCAATTTGGTGATACTGTATTTATAGCTCATAGAAATAATCCTACTGTAAAAATTAAAAGAACAAGTGCTACTACTTTTACTGGAACTGTATTTCCTTTTGATTCTTATTCATCTGGTTATCCTAGATACCAACCTTATTATAAATATGCTGATAGTGCAGTAACATTAACTCCAGCAGCAACTTCAGGCTCAACTGTTAATATAACAGCTTCTAGTGCAATATTTGATTCTGATTCAAACTGGGTAGGTAAAACTATACGTATTGGTGGTAAAGAAGTAGACATAGCTTCACGAACAAATACAACAGTCGTTGTAGGAAATATACGAGAAACATTAGCTGGTACAAGTGCTGAATCTGATTGGGATGAGCAATTAATATCTTCTCATAGAGGATATCCTCAAGCAATAACATTTCATGATAACAGATTATTTCTTGGTGGAGTAAAATCTAAACCTTCTTCAATTAACGCAAGTCAAGTAGGAGATTATTTTAATTTTAGTGTAGGTACTGGTTTATCTAATCAAGCTATAGATGTTGCTATTACTGGTGACCAAGTAAACGAAATAAGACATTTATTTTCAGGTTCTAATTTGCAAATATTTACGGATAGTGGTGAATATATTATACCAACATCATCAGATACTTCAGCTATTACTCCAAGTAATATTGTATTTAGACGACAAACACCTTTTGGTTGTTCTCGTACTAGACCAATATTATTTGATGGTGCTTCTATTTTTACACAAAAAAATGGTAAATCTGTTAGAGAATTTATTTATTCTGATAGAGAAGCTGGATATGTTTCTACTAATATTTCTGTATTAGCAAATCATTTAATTGATAGTCCTAAAGATATAGCTATGTTAAGTGGCAGCTCAAGTAGACCAGAACAAATTGCATTATTTACAAACTCAGGAACAACATTAAATGGAAAAATAGCTGTTTTTCATTCTATACGTGAAGAACAAATTGCTGGTTGGACATTATGGACAACACGAAATAATGATTTTTTTCATAGCATTGTAAGTGCTAATGAACATTTATTTACTATTTGCAAACGATCTTTAAATGGAAGTACAACATATACTTTAGAAAAATTTGCAGAAGATGATTCAACGAGCCTCGATTGTGCTACTACCTCCACGCTCTCCCAACGTGGTACTCCCCTAGTAAAAGGTGCTTCACAATTAGGGCTTACTTTAATAATGGATGGATTAACTTCTAATCCACAAATTCAAGAAGAATTTACTATTGCTGGTGTAACAGGTACGTACAGAATAACAGCAATTACTAATAATGGTAGTGGTACATATACTGTAACACTAAATACTGCTTTGGCTTCCTCCCCAGCAGATAATGCCTCTATTACGTTTACTAAAGGATTTTTACATACTGTGAATGGTATTTATACTAATGAATCAGTTAATGCAGTCTATGGTAATTCGTCTTTAGGGGCTTTTACTGTGTCAGGAACTGACACATTAACGTTCACAGTAGACCCACAACCTACTGGTGTTAATGTAGGATTTAATTATACTCCTGAATTAGAAACTATGCCAGTTGATGTAGAAACAGATACTGGGCCATTAACAGGTCAAAGTCGCAGAATAGTGCGTTGCATAGTTGATATTGAAGATGCTTTAGATATATCATTAAAATCACCAGCTAATGCAAATTCGCATGAGTTGGTAATATTACAAAGTGGATTTACAGTAGGTAGTGATTTGACAAAACAAAGTGGAAAAAAAGAGTTTTATTTTTTAGGTTATGATAAATCGCCAACAGTAACTATAACTCAAAATGACCCTTTACCTTTAAAAGTTTTAGGTATGGCGTTGGAGGTGCAATTTAAATAATGGCAATCGACCCAATTACAGCAATGTTATGGATGCAAACAGCACAAACTGTTATAAATTTTCCGTTTGTAAGAAAGCAGCAAAAACAAACATTACAAAAATTACACACTAATAGATTAATAGCTCAATTAAATGGTGAATCAACAGCAAATCAAATAAATGATATTGCAGAAGAAACTTTAGCTAATAATCTTACTGTAGCATCAACTGGTGGTTATGCTCCAATGGATAGTGCATCTTTTGAAGCAATACAAGATAGAGTAAACACACAAAGAGATAAAGATATTTCTATGAATAAAATTTCTACAAATATGGCAGTTACTGACATTAACAATTCATTAAAAAATTTAAAAGATCAAATGCTAATGAGTGAATTAAATTTAGTAACGGATTTAGGTTCAATTTATTATTCGCATAAAAATTATACTAAAAACAAAAAAATTGAAGATGTATATAGAAAACAACAATTAGAAATATTAAAAGAACAAAGTAAACAATTAACAGATATAAAAAAATCAACAACAATGAATTATAAAAAATTGTTATGGCGACAAAAAAACTATAATCGTTATCAAAACAATTTTTATGGAAAGTATAGAGATTAATGGTTAAATTAAATAGAGGTAAAAGATTTATACAAGGAGTAAAATCTTCTAATATACAAGTAAATGTTCCTACATTTAACGCATTAGAAAATCCAATTAATGTTTTAAGTGAAATAATTACTTCTGATGATAAACAGGCACAACTGTCTTATGAAAGA
>Ga0114932_10004454_pt1 | contig 13069 bp, 13 predicted proteins | sample 2SBtaG_2_FD_87286 | JGI IMG/M metagenome (GOLD analysis project Ga0114932, IMG submission 87286) | Deep subsurface microbial communities from Kolumbo volcano to uncover new lineages of life (NeLLi) - 2SBTROV12_ACTIVE470 metaG | ecosystem: Environmental > Aquatic > Marine > Volcanic ...
ACCCCGCCGATATTGTCGCGGCCATGGCGTTTATACTGGATTCACCCGCACTTACCGGCCAATTGCTGTGCATCGATGCAGGCCAACATCTGGCGTGGCAGACCCCGGACGTCCTGGGGGTCGAATAGATGTCGCTGTCGCCTTCGCAAGGGTTTCACCACGCGTTTTCCACGCCGACCAGCGCCGTTTACCGAACGTCCAATTTTTGTTAATGAAATCAAGAATTTGGAAAATATCAATAATTTTTCGGCGTTGTTTCAATAGGTTACAAAACTGCCCAAAAATTGGGCATATCCAAGAAATCCCCCTTCTGAAACAAAAAATTCGAGATTCCGCCATTTTCTCCCCAGACTTATCCACAGGATTGGTGGACAGGTTTTTCCTTGCTTTTGGTGGCGAAACTTAAAATGCCCGCGTAGAATCACATTAGGATATGACGCATGATCAAGACGACCGGGCCCGAAAACTATGACGAGGAAGGATTGGCATCGCGCGCCGGAACCAGGGCGCGTGGACACGCGCTGGTCGCGAATTACCTGAAAACGCTGGATAACAGCCCCGGCGTGTATCGAATGCTCGATGCAGGTGGCGCGGTTCTTTATGTCGGCAAGGCCCGCAACCTGAAAAAACGCGTTTCGTCTTATGCGCGCGAAGGCGGGCACAGCGCGCGGATCGCAAAAATGGTCGCGGCGACGGCGTCGATGATGTTCCTGACCACCCGGACCGAGACCGAGGCGTTGTTGCTGGAACAGAACCTCATCAAGCAACTGAAGCCGCGCTACAATGTCCTGCTGCGCGACGACAAGAGCTTTCCCAATATTCTGGTATCCGGCGAACACACCTTTCCGCAGATCAAGAAACATCGCGGCAAGCGCAGCGAAAAGGGCGCGTATTTCGGTCCCTTCGCTTCGGCCGGTGCGGTCAACCGTACGCTCAACCAGTTGCAGCGGGTTTTTCTGTTGCGGAATTGTTCGGACGCGATGTTCTCGGCCCGGACCCGGCCCTGCCTGCTTTATCAGATCGCCCGATGCTCTGCCCCTTGCGTCGGGCGCATATCCGAAGCCGACTACGCCGCGCTGGTCGCGGATGCGGTGCGGTTCCTGAACGGGCGAACCACCCGGATTCAAGCCGATCTGGCCGCCGAAATGAACGCGGCAAGCGCGGCGATGGCGTTCGAGCGGGCGGCGGCGTTGCGGGACCGCATTCGCGCCCTGACACAAGTCCAGTCCTCGCAGGGCATCAACCCGCAGAAGGTGGCCGAAGCCGACATCGTGGCGCTTGCCGAAGAGGGGGGTCATGCCTGCGTGCAGGTATTTTTCATTCGCGCCAACCAGAATTGGGGCAATCGCGCCTATTTCCCACGCACCGGCGCCGGGGCGGAATCGGGCGAGGTGCTCGAAGCGTTTCTGGGTCAGTTTTACGCGAACCGCCCGCCGCCACGGCTGATTCTGGTCTCCGGCGCAATCGAGGATGCCGACCTGATGCGCGAAGCGTTAAGCGAAAAACGCGGAGCCAAGGTCGAAATCATTGTGCCGCAGCGTGGCGAAAAGGCCGAACTGGTGGAAAACGCCGCCCGCAACGCCCGCGAATCGCTGGGCCGCCGATTGGCCGAAACCACGACCCAGGCCCGGTTGCTGGCAGGAATCGCGGATGCGCTGGAGCTCGACGCACCTCCGCAAAGGATCGAAGTATACGACAATTCCCACATTCAGGGCAGCAACGCCGTCGGTGGCATGATCGTCGCCGGGCCCGAAGGGTTCGTGAAATCGGCCTACCGGAAATTCAACATCAAATCCGAAAACCTGACACCCGGCGATGATTTCGGCATGATGCGCGAGGTCCTGAACCGACGTTTCAAGCGCCTGTTGACCGAAGACCCTGACCGCACCAGTGGCAATTGGCCCGATTTGTTGCTGATCGACGGCGGCGCCGGGCAGGTCTCGGCGGTTGCCGGCATTCTGGGCGAACTGGGCATTCGCGACGTACCTATCATCGGGGTTGCCAAGGGACTGGATCGTGACGCGGGAAAAGAGGAATTTCATCGCCCCGGTCAGCGGCCGTTTGCCCTGCGCCACAAAGATCCGGTGCTCTATTTCGTTCAACGTCTGCGCGACGAGGCCCACCGTTTTGCCATCGGGGCCCACCGTGCCAAGCGCAGCAAGGCGCTGGGCGCGACGCCGTTGGACGAGGTCCCGGGAGTCGGCGCATCGCGAAAGCGGGCGTTGCTGCAGCACTTCGGATCGGCCAAGGCGGTGGCACGCGCGGGTCTGGCGGACCTCAAATCGGTCACGGGAATATCCGGCGCGCTGGCGGAAACGGTATATGCCTTCTTCCATGAGCGCGGTTGAACGTCTAGGTTGACACCGGATATCTGATCAACGGACCAAGAAATGCGCTGGAACCTGCCCAACACCCTGACCATATTGCGGCTTCTGGCGGCACCGGCATTGGTGTTGGTCTATGAAATCCTGCCCCGACCCTGGTCCGACTGGGGGGCATTGACGCTGTTTCTGGCTGCGGCGTTTACCGATTATTTTGACGGCGTCATTGCACGGCGCTGGAAACAGGTCAGCGCGTTCGGTCGCATGCTTGACCCGATTGCGGACAAAGCGATGACCATGATCGCGCTGGTGATGCTGGCAATCCTGTTTTTCCGCGATGGCCGGGTCATCGTTTTTCCGACCCCTGCAAACACGCTGGTTGGCGATTGGATTCTGATCACGCCGATCATGATCATCATTCTGCGGGAAGTGTTCATTTCCGGCCTGCGCGAGTTTCTTGGCGAACAGGCCCACGCGCTTGCCGTGACCAGAATTGCAAAATGGAAGACCGCGATCCAGATGGCCGCGGTTGCGGTCTTGTTTTCGGTCCTGCTGTTTGAACACTACTTTGCCATCGTCTCTTTTGCGATGGAAAGGTCGTTCGTCCAGGAGGTTCTGGCGGGTAACGAAGTGGACGAGTTTGGCCTGCGCTGGAAATATTATGGCTGGATCGCCTCCTATAACACTGGCGTCGCCCTGCTTTGGGGCGCCGCCGTTTTGACCCTGATCACCGGTCTGGACTATTTTCGCAAGTCGCTGCCGTTTCTGGACGACCGATAATGACGACCATTGATGTTCTATATTTCGCTTGGTTACGCGAACGTATCGGGGTGCCCCGCGAAACGCTGAGGACCGATGCGCCGACCGTGGCGGACCTGATCCGCGAACTGACCGCGCGCGAGGAGCGTTATGCTTTGGCATTTTCCGATCTTGGGGCGATCCGTGCTGCGGTCGATCAGAATCTGGTCGAACTGGACGCGCCACTGGCGGACGCCAGCGAAGTTGCGTTTTTCCCACCGATGACCGGCGGATGAAATGACGGTGCTGGTGCAGCAAGGCGATTTTGATCCTGCTGGCATTCTCGACGGATTCGGGCAGGGCGCCGGGGCAATCGTGACCTTTACCGGGCTGGTGCGCGATCTCCCGGATCAGACGTTGCGCCAACTTGTGATCGAACACTATCCGGCGATGACGGAAATCGCGCTTGCGACGATCGAGAGCCGGGCGCGATCAAGATGGAAGCTGACAGATTGTCTGATCCTGCACCGGTTTGGTGCGATGGCTCCGGGCGAGCGGATCATGATGGTCGCGACCGCCGCACCCCACCGCAAGGACGCGTTCGAGGCGGCGGCGTTTCTGATGGACTATCTGAAATCCCGCGCGCCGTTCTGGAAAAAGGAAATTACCGATCAGGGCGAACGTTGGGTAGACAGCCGGTCCGAAGACGAGGCGGCGCTGGATCGCTGGGCGTGATCCCGTCAACGGAAGCGCCGCAACGCTTTTTGAGCAGGCCGAAACCCGGATTTTGATGACCGGCGGTCGCCCGAATTCCAGCAGGCGGCGGGTCGAAATGAAAATGCCGCAGTTGGCGCGGAACCGTTGACCCGATAATACCGGCGTCCCGAACAACCGAGACGCATCGCTTGGCAGGTATCTGCCTTCTATCCAAGATTCGAGACCTGCCGATTGCGCGGGCCGGGGTGCGCGGGCCCGCCGCGCCTCTTTGGGCCGCCTCCCGGCACGGCGATTGGCCGGGGAAGGCGAAACCTATCGGCGTCGTACCGGCTTTGTCAGGATAAAGTGGACCCAACTTTCGCCGGTTCACCCGACCACGGCCCAACGATGCGCTGCTCTGCGGGTGTCAGGGATGAGGTCCGCCAGCCGGCCTGAACCGTTTGATGGCGAAAGGTCAGTCTTTCGGGCCCTCGGTAAATGAGGTTCACGGCCCGGCGCAGTGTTTCAGAAACGCCAGACGTTGGGCCGAAAAAACCCGCCGCGCAAGGTTTGTCGTTCAAAGATCGTGTCCCGGTGGCCCACACGAATTTCGGGGCAACGCCGCGCCAAAAGCAGCGTCGTCAGGAATTTTCCTCGATATAGGTACGCAGTTCCGCGGCCTCGCGCCGGGCTTCGCCTAGGCCGTCCATAGCCGCCGACAATTCTGCCTGCGCCTGACCAAGTTGTCCGGCCAGTTCCCCCTCGCGACCCTGCATATAGGCAATGGCCTCGTCTCGGGTTTCCTCGGCTTCGTGAAGGGCGCTGGCCATGTGGTCCAATTCGGCCACATTCGACGTGTCGACGCGGTTGAAGCGTCGAAACAGCCAATGCCCGGCCCATCCAAGCATGAACGCCAGAAACAGGATTACCGCCATCAGGCTGATCAGTTCAGTTCTGCCCATCGTCATTCTCCGATTGTTCGGGTTCGCCGACCGTTTCCGCCGATGCCGCCGGTGGCGCAATATCGCTCGAAATCAGGCGAAACTCGATGCGCCGGTTGGCCCGTCGGCCTTCCTCGGTGTCGTTGTCGGCAATGGGTGTCGATTCACCATAGCCCTTGGCGGTCAGGAAAGTGGTCAAAACTTCGAGGCTCAGCAATCCGTCCAGCACTGCCTCGGCCCGGGCCTGGCTCAGCGTCTGGTTCATCGATTCACGGCCCTGACTGTCGGTATGGCCGCCAATTTCCATTGGAACTTCGCTGCAATCCGTCATGGCTTCGGCAATGTGTTCAATCACGTCCAGCCCATCGCCTTCGATCCGCGTCGAGGATGGCGCGAAGACGATCTGTTTTTGCGCGAGGATGTCGTTGATCGCGGCGACACATTCGTCCGGCGTTGGCAGTTGCGCCGCTTGATTGAGCGCCTCGCGATAGGTGATTGCGATGCGAAAATGCGAGGCATCGCCCAGTCTTTCGCCCAGCAATTGGGTGATTTCGGTTCGGACTTCGGGCCGGTCCGCGTCGCCGCGAACTTCGAGCATGTCGAGCTCCACCAGCAACGAACCATTGCGCAACTTGCCCAGCGCCTCCAGCCCCGCCAGCACCCGCAACGGCCATCCGTCCGGCAACGACGGATCGATGCGGGTGGTGTCATGTACCTTGTCGCCGCCAAATTGCGCCTGGGCGAAATTGTGAACCGAAATCTGCGCGCGCACGTCGCGCAATCTACCGGTAAGCTGCACCAGTCCTTCGGGGCTTTTTGTCGCCAGAAATTCAGGCGCTTCTACCTCATCGCTGCCGTCCATCACCGGGCGCGGCGGCAGAACCGCATGGACCGAAAAGACATCGGGCAGGCTTTGTTCCAGATTAAAGATGATCCGGTCGAAATCGCGTTGGTTGGTCGTTGCCGGTGCGACGATGGTGATGTCTGCGTCCGAGAATGTCAGGCTTCCGCCGCCCAGTTCGGCCACGGCGCGGATCGCGGTCTCTGCTGCTTCGCCCCAACGTGGGGTTGGCGCGCCAAGACCGATATCGCAGGTGCCACCATCGGGCAGACCGGCCATTCTGGCCGCGTCGAGGATTCGCACCACCGTCGTTTCGGTATCCGCCGAGCAGGAATCAAACCGCGTACCGGCCTCGTCCCGGATCAGTCGCAGGCTGAACGGTGTGATCACCGGTCGGGGCGCATTGATTTGCATCGTCACCGTGATTTCCGGCGGCGTGTCGGCGGTCAATTGCTGTTCGATCCGCTGTTTTTCATCCTGGCTGTCGGTGATTGCCGTGATGGTCACGCCTTTCGGCATGATCGAAATCTTTGAGCGCGGCAGCGCGCGCAATGCTGACAGCCCGTAATCGACCGCGGCTGTCCAGCCTTCGGGTTCGGCGAAATCGGCGGTTTCCAACATGTCGGTGACGCTGGCCTTGTGGTCGATGCTTTTGATCGAATCCAGTACGAATGCCCGCCCTGTCGCGTCGGGGATCAGACCGATGATCGAAATGCCATCGCCATTTCGCAACAGTTCAAGCGAAAATTGGGGCGGCCGCAAGTCATCGGGGTCGACCACGTTGATCCCGTCCACGACCCGTTTGTCGTTTACGACGCTTTTCACGATATTGAGCGATCGGAACCGGCTGGCCTCGTCCGGTGCCGGGCCGGAAACCAGCACGAACAACCCGTCGGTGCGCACGGAAACCCAGTCCAACCCCTCGCCGTTCAGCGCGACGGCAACCTTTTGCGCGGTGCCGCGTTCGATGTACTGGGCCATCAGGTTCGCGCCAAGATAGGAACCGGCAGCCGCGATCATGATGATCAGAGCACCGATAAAAAGGGCCAGCCGCTGCATGATAAAGGAATGGACTCCGTTTTGTCTGCTGGCGTTTTAGCCGTTGGCCAGCGGGCGTTCAATCAAACTATCATCGCAATCGCGAAAAAGAAAACCGGGATCAGCCCGGCATCGCGGTTGGCGCGAAACAATCTGAGGCAGACAGCCGGATCGTCGATATCCAGCCGCCGCAACTGCCAGACCATATGCCAGCCAAACGCCCACGCCCCGGCCAACGCGAATCCCATCCGGTATAGATCCGAGGTCTCGATCAGCGCCAGCACCGCCGCCAGGGTCATGCAGGATACGCTGGCAACGACAAAGCCGCGCAGCCACATCTGCGTGTTCTCTCCAAACAGCCGCGCGGTTGACCGGATGCCGGCCAGCGCGTCGTCTTCCTTGTCCTGATGCGCATAAATCGTGTCATAGAACAGCGTCCAGCAGATCCCGGCCAGATAGAGAAACAACGGTGGCCAGCCCAGAGCGTCGCGTTGCGCGGCCCAACCCAGCAGGGCACCCCAGTTGAATGCGATGCCCAGAAAGACCTGCGGCCACCAGGTAAACCGTTTCGCGAACGGATAGATCAGGACCGGCAAAAGCGCCAGCAGCCCCAGCGCGACCGCCGTTCGGTTCAATGTCAGCAATATCAAGAGCGCCGCCAGCGCCTGCACGAACATCCACATAAATGCCGAAACCACCGAAACCTGCCCCGATGGCAGCGGCCGGGAACGGGTTCGCGCCACACGCGCATCAAGCTTACGGTCGGAAATGTCGTTCCAGGTACAGCCCGCACCGCGCATCAGGAACGCGCCCATCGCGCAGGCAACCGCGATCCAGCCATCCCCGATCGTCGCACCGGCCGGGTCCGTGGCGATTGCCAGCGCCAGCGCCCACCAGCACGGCAGCAGCAACAACCATGTTCCGGCCGGGCGGTCGGTGCGGGACAGGCGCAGATAGGGACGGGTCGCGCGCGGCGCAAAGCGGTCCACCCAGTTATGCCGGGTGGCGTCCGCGACCCGTCCGTCGGTCTCAAAGTCTGGCGTTTGCGGGGGCGAGGTCATAGATAGGTCCGGATGACGCGGAAATCGACAAATGTCCGGCTCTTTGTAGACGCAGCCCTGGGGGCGGCGCAATCCGTTGTGCTGTCGCGCGGGCAGGCGCATTACCTGTTTTCGGTCATGCGCCTTGAACCGGGCGACAGCATCGCCGTTTTCAACGGGCGCGATGGGGAATGGCGGGCCGAAATCATGGAAGCTGGCAAAAAGGGTGGCACGCTTGACGTGACGCACCAGAGCGCACCGCAAACCGAGCCGCCCGACCTGTGGTTGCTGTTCGCGCCGATCAAAAAGGCCCGCACCGATTTCATCGTCGAAAAGGCTACCGAGCTGGGCGCGCGCCGGATCATGCCGGTCAGAACGCGGTACACAAACGCCGAACGCGTTCGTACCGAACGACTGCGCGCCCACGCGGTCGAGGCGGCCGAACAATGCGGTGGCACCTTTGTGCCGGAAATTGCGCCGGTTGCAAATCTTGGCGAATTGCTGGGCGACTGGCCCGACGACCGGCGAATTCTGTTTTGCGACGAAAACGAGGCTGGAAAGGGCCAGCGTCCCCCAACCGACGCAGGAACCGGCGGCTGGGCGATCCTGATCGGCCCCGAAGGCGGTTTCGCGCCCGAGGAACGCGCGACCCTGCAAGGCCTGCCAATGGTATCGACGATCAGCCTTGGCCCGCGCATTTTACGCGCCGACACCGCGGCGGTCGCCGCGCTTGCGCTGTGGCAGGCCGAATTCGGTGACTGGCGATGAACCTGATCCGCCCGGAATTGCTGCGCTGGCTCGGGCGATGGGGCGAAAGCGTCGGCGCGGGAGCGCTGGCGATGATCGGTCTGTTGCTGCTGTGGCGCGGCCTTGAACGCTACAACTGGATGACACAGGCCATCGGGGTCGGGCTGCTGGCCCTGGGGGCGGCGGCGTTCTGGGCCAGCTATCAGCGCTCGCGTTTTTCGGCGCATCGGCACGGGCCGGGATTGGTCGAGATTACCGAACGCCGCATCTCGTATCTGACGCCCGCCGGGGGCGGCTCGGTCGATATTGCGGCCATGACGCGGCTTGAATTGCGTTCGACCCTGGAATTCGGGCGGGTCTGGGTGCTGAAACAATCCGAAGGGCCGACCTTGTTCGTGCCGGTCTCGGCAACGGGGGCGGAAAATCTGTTCGATGCATTTTCCGCGCTGCCCGGAATCGAGACCGCGAAACTGATTTCTGCGCTGAATTCACCGGGCGATCAACGCAACGTGGTCTGGCGAGGTTCGCCGCGATTTCGTCCCTTGACTTAGATCATCGGACCTGAGCCATTAGGACATTCCAGCAGAGCGGAAATCCCCATGTCCATACCCCAATCCGGCGGCGGTCCCATCGAAAACATATCGCAGCTTGCCGCCCATCTGGCGGAAGGTATCAAGCCGCGTGAAAACTGGCGGATCGGCACCGAGCACGAGAAATTCGGTTATGACAAAAAGACGCTGAAGCCACTGCCCTATGATGGGCCGTGCTCGATCCGTGCCATGCTCGAAGGGTTGGGGGACAAGTTCGGCTGGACGCCGGTTTTTGAGGGCGGCAACATCATCGGGCTGGAACGCGATGGCGCGAATGTGTCGCTGGAACCCGGCGGACAACTGGAACTTTCCGGCGCGCCGCTTCAAAACATCCATCAGACCTGCGACGAGGTAAATCTGCATCTTTCAGAGGTGCGCGAGGTTGCGGATCGGATCGGTGCGGGATTTATCGGACTTGGAGCCGCGCCAGAATGGACTCACGCACAGATGCCGATGATGCCCAAGGGGCGCTATAAGCTGATGACCCGATACATGAATGATGTCGGTACGCACGGCACCCAGATGATGTACCGGACCTGCACGGTTCAGGTGAACCTCGACTTTGGGTCCGAACCCGACATGGTGCAGAAACTGCGGGTGGCGCTGGCCCTGCAACCGGTCGCCACAGCGTTGTTTGCCAATTCCCCGTTTTTCGAGGGCCGGGTGAACGGTTTCCAAAGCTGGCGCTCGCGCGTCTGGCGCGACCTCGATGCCGACCGCACCGGAATGCTGCCCTTCGTGTTTGACGACGGTTTTGGGTTTGAGGCCTGGGTCGATTATGCGTTGGATGTGCCGATGTATTTTGTCTATCGCGACGGGGTCTACATCGACGCGCTGGGCCAGTCTTTCCGGGATTTTCTGGCCGGAAAACTGCCGGCGTTGCCGGGCGAGATTCCGACGCTTTCGGACTGGGCCGATCACCTGACCACGATATTCCCCGAGGCCCGGTTGAAGAAATTCATCGAGATGCGCGGCGCAGATGGCGGGCCGTGGCGGCGGCTCTGTGCCCTGCCGGCGTTGTGGGTGGGGCTGATGTATGACCAGACCGCGCTGGATGCCGCGTGGGATCTGTGCCGCGATTGGGATGCCGAAACCCGGGAAAGCTGGCGCGTTCTGGCCTCGGTCGGGGGGTTGCGGGCCGAGGTCGGAGGGCGCTCGATGCGCGATCTGGCGGCGGAGGTTCTGGATATCGCCCAAAGCGGGCTGAAAGCCCGCGCGATGGCGGGCGTCGGCGGGTTGTTGCCGGATGAAACCCATTTCCTGAACGCGCTTCAGGAAAGCGTTGTCGACGGGCGTACGCCAGCGGATGAGATGCTGGCCAAATACAACGGCGACTGGAACGGCGATCTTGGCCGGATCTACCGGGAATTCAGTTACTGAACGCCACGGCAATGTGGGCCGGATCGCGTTGCTGTAGGTCGGACAAATGTCCGACCTACATTTGTCGTCAGTCCCGATCCACGGTCGGCACCGAACTTTGCGCGGTCAAATCGTCGTCATCGCCGGTGTCATTGCCGCCGAAACGGTTGCCGCCATCGGTGCCCTTGGTCGCAAACCAGACGATCAGCAGAATCGTCCCGACAATCGGAACCAGCGCGATCCAATACCACCAGCCGGACCGGTCGGTGTCGTGCAGGCGGCGCACGGCAACCGAAAGATATGGCAGAAACACCGCCAGAAAAAATAATCCGGAAAGGATCGCCGTGTTCGTTTGCGCCGAAAATCCAGTCTCCGTGACCACGGTCTCGCCGAACAGAATCGAATCGACGATCGACAGAACAATCGATGTGGCAAATACAAACACCGCGAACCACCAGAATTCCGAGCGGCTGGCGCGGCCCGAGAATGTCACGTATTTCGAAAAACAAGCCCTGACGGCTTCGGCAAATCCCATGGTAATCCCCCCGATTATGGATTGCGGTCCGGTAAGGCTACCACATAATCCGTCGCTATTGAAACCCGTTCACCGCTTGCCGGTGATCCGCGATTCGGTGCCGGAAACGAGCCGGGCAATATTGGCGCGGTGTCGCCACCAGATCAGCACCGCCAGCATGCTCGCCAGCAGTACTGCCTCGGGCCGGTCGAACCGCCACAGCCAGACCGGTGTCGCCGCCGCCGCAACCAGCGCCGCGAGTGAGGAATAGCGAAACAAGACGGCCACCAACAGCCACGTCATGCAGGCTGCGAACCCGCTCCAAAAACTTAAGGCCAGGATCAGGCCCAGAAACGTGGCCACCCCCTTGCCGCCACGAAACCGCAGCCAGACCGGGAAAAGATGGCCGCCAAAGGCGAACAGCCCGGCAACCTGCGCCGCATCCTGCCCAAGCCACCGCGCGGCCAGCAACACCGCCGCCGCCCCTTTGCCCGCATCAAAAACCAGTGTCAGAAATGCCGCGGCCTTGTTGCCCGTGCGCAGTACATTCGTGGCCCCGATATTGCCCGAACCGATCTCGCGCAGATTGCCCAACCCCATCAGGCGGGCGACGATCATGCCGAAGGGAACCGAACCCAACAGATACGCCAGTCCGGCCACCAGCAGCAACGCGCCGACAGGGGTTTCCACCGGCACGATCATCCGCGTTCGCTTTCGTGAACGACCCGCCCGCCGACAAACGTCGCCAACACCCGGCCCTGCAGTTGCGCCCCGTCAAACGGCGTATTCTTGGACTTGGAGTTGAGCGTGAACCGGTCGAGCCGAAACGGCGCGTCCGGGTCGAAAAGCACCAGATCGGCAGGTTCCCCGATGGCGATCCTGCCACCCGCAAGGCCAAGCCTTTGCGCCGGGTTGAAAGACAGGGCGCGAAACAGCGTCGGCAAATCCAGGGCACCGCCATGCACCAGTTGCAGCGCCGCGGGCAGCAGCGTTTCAAGGCCGACGGCGCCGCTGGCGGCCTCTTCAAAGGGCAGGCGCTTGCTTTCCTCGTCCTGCGGCGTGTGCATCGACGATATGATGTCGATCGTGCCATCCGCCACGGCCGCAACCGCCGCCGCGCGGTCCGGCTCGGCCCGGAGCGGCGGTTTGACCTTGAAGAACGTACGGTAGTCGCCGATATCAAGCTCGTTCAGCGTCAGGTGGTGAATTGAAACTCCGGCAGTAATATCCAGACCCGCCGCCTTGCCGCGTTTCAGCGCGGGCAGGGCGGCAGCGGTAGTGATCTGGTCGGCGTGATACCGGGCCCCGGTCATTTCGACCAGTGCCAGATCGCGCTCCAACCCCATCCGTTCGGCCATTGGCGAAACGCCGGGCAAGCCCTTGACGGTCGCGAACTTGCCGCTGGTGACCGCCGCACCCTCGCTGAGGCCCCGGTCCTGGACATGCCCGATCACAAGCGCCCCCAGCGCGCCGGAATAGGACAGCGCCCGCGCAAATACCTTCGGATCGTCCACCACGGCATCGCCGTCCGAGAACGCGACCGCACCGGCATCCAGCAAAAAGCCGATTTCGGTCATTTCACGACCCGTGCGCCCCTTGGTCAACGCCGCCATCGGATGAATGCGCACGCCGGTACCATCGCGCGCGCGATTCAGAACGAACGCCAGCGTTTCGGGCGTATCTATTGCCGGCAACGTGTCGGCGCGCATGACGATCGTGGTGACGCCGCCTGCCGCTGCCGCCTGACCCGCCGAGCGAAAGCTTTCCTTGTGCCGCTCGCCCGGTTCACCGATCTTGACCCCGATATCAACGATACCGGGCGCAAGGCACATGCCGGCGCAGTCGTGGATGGTTTCGTTTTTCCGCATTTTCAGGTCTGGTGCGATTCCCGCGATGGTGCCATTTGCAATCCGCAGGTCGCCCGCAGTCTCGGTTCCGGCATCCGGGTCGATCAGCCTCGCGTTTTTCAAGAGGAGGGTCATATCGCGCGCACCTCCATTCCGGCCAAAATGCCGCCCGTTCCGCTTGCGACCCGGGCAGCGCCCGCCCCCCCTTTGCAGGCCGCCTTTGCGGTGTTCTGGCAGAATGCATAGTCTGGCGCTTTTCGGCGCTTCCCGCCAATTTGGGATCGAACGCGCGCTGCTGCCCGGTCGCTGCCCACTGGCGTGGCTCGATGGTTCCTGATGCGGACGTTGGTCATGTGGCACTCTTTTGCACGTCGCGCAGTTTCTGGTAAACCTCGCG
>Ga0114932_10004456_pt1 | contig 13061 bp, 12 predicted proteins | sample 2SBtaG_2_FD_87286 | JGI IMG/M metagenome (GOLD analysis project Ga0114932, IMG submission 87286) | Deep subsurface microbial communities from Kolumbo volcano to uncover new lineages of life (NeLLi) - 2SBTROV12_ACTIVE470 metaG | ecosystem: Environmental > Aquatic > Marine > Volcanic ...
ATAAAAAATTTGACGGCCCAGATCATGTATTTTCTATTGAACCTAAAGATTTGAAACATTTAACCTCACAATTATCATTAATTTCACAAATGAAAGGCACTGGATTAAAAGCGCCTACAGATTCAGAACTATCAAATAAAAAAGCAATTAGAAAATCAATTACTGCAAAAATTGATATTCAAGAAGGAGAAAAACTATCCGAAGAAAATTTATCTATTAAACGTCCAGAAGGAGGGATTGAACCAAAGTTTTGGGATTCAACTATTAGTAAACAGGCAAAAAAATTAATTAAAAAAGATTCAATAATTAAATGGGATGATCTTGTATAGTAATTGCTCCATATTTTATCTATTTAAAATATGACAGAAAAAAAAATTACCGTAATGATTCAAGCTAGAACCGGTTCTAGTAGATTGCCAAGAAAAGTATTGTCCGATATTGAAAATAAACCTATGATTTGGCATGTAATTAATCGTGTTAAAAAAATAAAATCCGTTGAACAAATTGCGTTAATTACGACTAATCAACAATCTGATGAAGTGTTATTGGATATTGCCAAAAATGCAGGTATTCTTGGATTCACTGGTGATGAAATAGATGTGTTAAACCGACATTACCAATGTGCATTAAAAATATCTGCAGATCCAATAATTCGAATTACCAGTGATTGTCCTCTAATTGATCCTAGTATTGTTGAAGAAATGTTACAATTTTTTCTTAAACATGATTACAATTATGTATCAAATATTCATCCAGCTACATATCCTGATGGGTTAGACGTTGAAATTTTTTCATTTGAAACATTAGAAAAAACATCTTTAAATGCAAAATTAAATTCTGAGAGAGAACACGTGACCCCTTATATTGAAAAACATCCTGAATTGTTTAAAATTTTTAATTTTGAAAATAAGAGTGATTTATCCCATATTAGATTAACAATTGATCAAAAAGAAGATTTAGAATTAATTCGAAAAATATACTCTGTGATGTCTCCTAGAAATGATTTTGAATTAAATGATATTTTAGATCTCCTTTCAAAAAACCCTGAATTTTTAAAAATTAATTCAAATTACAAAAGAAATGAAGGTTATTTAAAATCTCTAAAAGAAGACAAAATATAACAAAATCACTTTTTTCTTAATCTTTGATAAAAAATCTATTTCCTTTATAATTTTCAAATTAGTCAAATCACAATTTAGATAAATACGTATTATTTCATATATGGATATTGAATAAAACAATCGTAATCATAGGAGGCGGACTGTCTGGTTTGGTATCTGCTAACATCTGTTCCCATCTTGGAATTGATTCTATAATTATTGAAAAAAGTGGTACATTGGGAGGCGGAAACAAATCTACAAAGGATTCTCTAGGAAATATATTTGATTATGGTTATCATGCGTTAGATGAAAATAGATCATTAATTACAACAAAATTTTTTCAAAAAGTTTTAAAAAACCAATATTATAAATTCAAACTTGACCGTGGAATTGTCTTAAAAAATACATTATTACCATATAATGAAATATTTTCTAAATGGCCTAAAAAATTTCAAAATTTTTTTAAAATAAACTCAGATGGTGATAATATAAAAAATAATTTGAACAGAAAAAATATTTCAAAAATTTATGGAAAAAAATTTACTGATTTTGCTTTTGATGAAATTGCTTTATCGTATCCCACAATAAAATGGGCTATTGAAAATGGAGGAAAAGAAGAGGATTTTTTTGGATTTATTTACCCCTGGTTCTTTCCAAGAAAACAGAAAATAACTTCACGTGATTCTGAATGGGATCGTTTCCATGATAGAAAAAGAATGTCTTTGGATCATTTTGCTTTATATCCAAAAAGTGGTGGTTTTCAAGGATTTACAGATGCTATAATTAGTGATATTGATATGAAATATTGTAAAATTAAAAAAAATGTAAAAAATTTAGAAATAAAAACTGATTCAAAAACCAATAATATTCTAAACATAAAGGCAAACAATGAATTAATTCAAGGGGATCTCTTTTTTTGGTGTACCACTCCTGTTTTACTTGCAAAAATACTCAAAATCAAGTCAGTTGTAACAAATTCTGATCTTCCACAAAAGATAATTTTTGGGAATTTTGTTTTTGAAAAAGATGTGTTATCTAAATTTCATGAAATTTTAGTAGGTAGTGTAGAACATAAAATCAATAGAATATCATTCCCTGGTAAAATCATGAAAAATAAAAATACTCTAATTCAAGTAGAATATTCTTATCCCGAAAACCAATTTACTCTTAACAAAAATAATTGGAAAATAATTTGGCTTAAAAGTTTGTATGATTTAGGACTTGTAAAGAAAGATAATCAATTAAAATCTTTTAGTTTTATTTCAGAAACTCGTGGGTTTGTTTCAAAATACAATTCACAATTTTTAACAAATTCATTAAAAAATAAAATTACAAAGTCTATTGGAAGCAATATCGTTATTCCTGCATTTAATCTTGGCCCAGAAAATATCAATAGAGTAATTCCTGAAGTAATATTAAATACAATCAAATCTGTAAATAATCTAAATAGGTAAATATTATGAAAAATTCTAAACAGGATGATTATTACTTGAATGTTGAAGGTGATAGTTTCTTTCAACGAAATTTTAAAGATAAAGAAGTTCCTGAAATACGTCCAACTAAAAAAATTATTTATGATGAGATAAAACAATGTAATATTCAATTTAAGAAAGTATTGGAATATGGTGGGAATTATGGAGATTTACTAAATTATTTGAAAAAAAATGAAAAAATAGACGAAGTTATCTGCATAGATGCCTCAAATGAGGCATTAGAATTTGGAAAAAAAATTTATGGTGATTCAATTGAATTTGTACATGGAACAATTTCTGACAATAAAATTAACAATGAATCCAATTTTCAAAATTATTTTGATTTAATTATTATCGATGATGTTTTTGGTTGGGTTTCTCGTGAAACTCTATTACAATCAATTTCAAATATTGATAATCTCTTATCTGATGGTGGGTACCTCTTTATTCGTGATTTTTATCCTAACAAATTGATAAAAAATCAAAATCATCATGTAAATGAAGGATTTGTTTATAATTATAAAATACCTAATTCACATGCTGGTATATTTTTATCATCAGGAATTTATGACGTTGAATGGCAGAAAATATTTTTTGATGATATAGGAATGTCTACAAATTATAAAAGTGATAATCGTTTTATTTATCGCTGGACTGATATAATACTGAAAAAATCATACTCAGAAAATTTTTCAGAAATAAAACAAATCAAAACTTAGTGTTGATTATCAATGACTCTCAATATCATGTCTGTAGATTTAGAAGATTATTTCTGTGATTTACCGATTGATAAATGGCCACATTACAAAAGTAGGATTGTTGAGACAACCATTCCAATATTAGAAATGTTTGAAAAATATGATGTTAAAGCAACATTTTTTGTTGTTGGATATTTTGCAAAAAAATTTCCTGATCTAATAAAGAAAATACACGATCAAGGTCATGAAATTGGAACTCACACATTTTCACATATTGATCTACGAAAAGTAAATCAAGATGAGTTAATTGCTGATTTAGAAGAATCAATATCTACAATTGAAAATATCACTGGAGAAAAAATTTTAGGATTTCGTGCACCGTTTTTTTCTATTAATAAAAGCAACTCTTGGGTATTTGATATTTTAAAAAGATATTTTGTATATGATTCTAGTATTTTTCCAGTAAAAACTCCTTTGTATGGTTTACCTTCAGCACCTAGAAGGATTTATCATCCATCATTAAACGATATTTCAAAAAATGATAATAATGAAAAATTTATTGAAATTCCACCGTTGACACTTAAATTATTAAATTACAATCTTCCAATAGCTGGTGGTTTTTATTTTAGATTTTTTCCAAATTTTTTGATTAAAAAAGGAATAAAGAAATTCAATCAAGATAAACAACCTGCAATGTTTTACATTCATCCAAAAGATCTTGATGATAAAATGCCTAAAATTGATGATTATAGTTGGCATTATTATTATGGAAAAAATAACATCAAAGAAAAATTTTCAGATTTATTAGAATGCTTTAAGTTCACTTCTGCAAAAGACCTTTTGAAGCTATAATCTATAATGATTTCATATTGATAAATAAATACCTGTGATTTACAATTATTTTGTTATGATAATTAACATGAATGATGACACAAAAAATTCTTTAATACAAAATTCTAAATTTTCAGAATTATTTTTACATAATTGTTTCAATTCAAAATTTTTAGCCATTGAAAAAATTAATTCAGAAATTGTTGGTGCATGTTTTGTTGGTGGTATGCTTAATTCAAATGGGATAGAAATCAATGAAAAATACAGAGGACAAGGATTAGGTAAAAAATTAGTTAATGAAATTCTAAATGAATGTAAATCTAGAAAAATTTCCTTCTTAACTGGAGTTTTTAAACCTACGAATGTGATTTCAATTAAAACTCATATAAAAATTGGTTATAAACCAGTTTTTACTTTTTTTTATAATCAAGATGAAGGTAGAGAAATTATTGTTATTAATCCATTAACTTCTAAAGGAAAAATATTTTTCAATCTAATTAAAATATTTAATACACGAATTGGAAATGCCATTTTTTCATTATTGTGGATTTTGATGAGTCCTTTTCTCAAAAATCTTATTGCTTTTCCTGGAAATAAAATACCAAAAATAGATTTTCAAAATTCAATAAAAAAATTTGAGAAAGTAGAAAAAACTTTAAAAAAAATTCAATTAGATTTAGGAAAGAATTAATAATTTTTTTAAATTATTAATTATTATTTTTATGATGATTAATTTTTTTTATATGTTCATTTACTATTAATTTAAAATCTTTTTTGTAATCATCAAGAAATCTTATCATTTCTGATTGCGATATATCTACTTCACGTAAAAAATCATCATAATAAAACCTATGTTTCATATCCCCCCTAATTTTTTCAAGATCAATTTGAAATGAAATTTTTTCTATTGTTTGAATATATTTATTTAAATCATTTATCTCTACTTTCAATTTTAATGATGAACGAATTTTTTCAGGTAATTCGGAAATATTTTCAATTTTTGTAACTGATTTTAACATTGAATATATGACGTTTGTAAAGACTATACTTGGTTTATCAAAAAATGCAGCCTCTAGTCCAACAGTTCCACCAATAGAGATAGATAGTTGAGAGTTTTTCAACAATTTTTCATTTGAAACATCTGGATGAACTAATTTAACATTTGGTAATTGAATTAATTCTTCATACCACTTCTGTTCTCTCCATCCAAAAATTCTTTGTGTAGGATGTTCTTTGACGTATAATCTATAACCAACTGGTATTGATTTAGATATATTTTCTATTACGCTTAACTGATTCATGTAAAATGGTGCAGGAATTAATAGTGCTCTTTCAGGTTCTGAATGTAAAGTAAAATAAATAAATTTTTCATTTTCATTGATATCTTTTATTGCTATTTTATTTAAAAAAGAATATCTTAAATTTCTATTTAGTATTAGTCCTATTTCATTTCTAAAAACATTTAATCTGGTTCTTCCTGTATGAAAAACATATTTTCTATATTCATTGTTACATACTTTGAAGAAAAAATTCAAACTTGCTTTGAATTGAACTGTTTTTGATGATTTGAATTTCTTTCCATGTTTTGATTGTTGAATTGAATATTTTTTTATATTTTCTCTAAGTTCTTCAAAATTTTTGAATTTAGATTCATCTATATCGATTTTATTTAATGGATCATTTAATCCAGCTTCCTCAGTGATCATATATCTATTCCCAAATCGTGTGGGGCTAAGTGTTAAAATTTTTATTCCTCTGCTTTTACAGATTTCACATAGTAATTGACCATGATGATAATCCACCATTTTGATAACCAAAAAATCAGGATTAATTTCATCTAAAACTTTTTCAAATAATTTACACTCCTGTTCCAAAATTTCAAGTATTTCATCATTAGAAAATTTATGATATTTGTTATATTTATAAAAAATTCTTTCACTATGTGCCAATTTCCATAAATCAATTTTGTTTGTTTTTTCAAATTTTCCTAAGTAATCTAAATCTGGTTTTTTATTTTTTAACGAAACATTTTCACGATAAGACCAAATTTTTTCAAATTTTAGAATTTCTTGTTTATTAAAAAAATTAGATAATTGCTTACTATAATCTGTTATTGCAAAATATTTAGCATCATAATTTTCTTGAAAAAATTTAGCAATTCCAAAATATAGTAAATTACTATCCATCCAAAATAAAATTTTATCTGTCATATTATCATAGATCTAATAAACTTGTATTTATTTGAAGAGTAGCTAAATTTAACATTGCATTACGTTTTGTTATTTTGATTATAGTAAACATCCTTAGTAATTTTTGCAATATTTTTCCAACTTCGTTTTTCTGAAATTAAATTTTGATTTTTAATCATTTCATTTTTTAATTCCATGTTTTCTAATAAATTCATCATGGCACTAGATAATTCATTTTCATTATTTGGTTCTACAAGTAATGCACAACTACCATTTTCTGTCTCTTCTTGGAAAAACTGTGTTTTGCTGATGATCATAGGTATTTTTCTATTTAATCCAACAGTAAAAACACCACTAGCCGCTGTAGAGCTTGAATATGGCAAAACTAGAATACTTGTCTTTGATAACCACTCTGAAAGCTTTTCATCTTCTTGAAATCCTGTAAAAATGATTTTCTCTTTAAAATTTTTTCCAACTTTGTTCTTTAATTCATCTAAATATCCTTTATAATATTCTGGTTCTTTCCCAATTACTATCAATTTTGAATTGGGAAATCTTTTTGAAAAAATAGTGTATGCATCAATCAAAGTTTCTAATCCTTTTCGTGGAGAAATAACTCCAAAATATAAGATAATGTTGTCATTATCATATTCCATATTTTCATCAAAATCTGTTAAAATACCATGTCTTACCACGTGAATTTTTTCTGAATAAATCCCATAATCTTGAATTAAAACATTTTTGAAACATTCTCCATGAACAATAATTTTAGAACTAAATTTCCCAATTAATTTATACCATATTTTTAAATAAATTAAAAACATTTTTGAAATAATTTTTTTACATCTCATTGAATCTGGAAGTAGTTCAAGTATAATTTTTGATTCTTGTGGAAGAGTACTATGTAGTGTAATAACAGAAAAAATTTTCTTTTTTTGTAAATAATATAATAATAATGGAATTTGTACCAAATTATCCAATAAAGTTCCTATGGCAGATTGACCAAAAAATTCATGTTGAATATGAACAATTTTTTCTTCTTGAATATTTTTGAGATAATTCATTATGTTGGATGCAAATTTTTTTGATGACCAAATTTTTTTGATTTGTGGATTTGAGTAATTTTTTAAAACTTCATTAAATTTATTTTTGATTGGCTTCTTTGGAACTAAATGATAAACATCTTCATCTGATTCTAATAACCCATTAATCAATTCTTTAGAATATTTTGTAAAATCATCAATTATGAAAATTTTAGTTTTCATCAATAATATTTTTAATCATCTTCTATATTTGTTATTTAATTTCATTATGAGTAATTATTTTCCAAATTTAGCTTTTGCAGCTTGTAACAAAGATCTTATTCCTTCACTTCTTAAAATAAAAAATGAATTTTGAATTAATCTAATGTATGAAGATGTATTTTGTTCTCTTATTCCTTCTTTTTTTGTAATTTTTATTTTATTTGATTGATTAACAAATTCATTATCAAAAAACACTGAATTATCTATAGGTTGACTGTATGAAAAATTTTCTTTTTTTAGAAATTGTTCTAATTCCTCTCTGAAATTCTCCTTGTTATTATCTTTCACAATATCAATATTTTTTGCAATATTTTTACCCAATTTTGATATTTTTCTTGCATGAATTTCAGATATTGATTTTTTTTGAATTAGGCAATGGTAAAGATATGAATAAAAATAATTTTTTTCATTTGGAACAAAAATCCCACTTCTAGATATTCTCTTGTCAAGTATAGATTTTTGCCATTCTTCATCAAGATATCCATCACCCACATATCGTAAATCAAGATGAATTTTTTCATTATTTACTAAAATTCTAAATCTCCTTCCAAAATTTTGTGGAGATATTTTTTTAGCATTAGAAATTAATTCAATTTCATTTTTATCTTCTGCTAAAATATCAATATCTCCTTTAAATCCAATTTTAAAGTTATTAGGTAATTCTTCAAAATTCCTTAGAACAACATAATCTAATGATTGATTCAAAATTGTAAAAAATTGTTCTAAACTATCCCATTGTATTGAACCTGCTATGTCATTAGAAATTTTTATAATTTCTAATTTTTCTCCTTCATATTTTTCAAAGTTTTCTGATGATTTATTCAAAATTAATCCAATTGCCCGATTAGATTCTTTTTCAGAATTTGAAGCATGAACTCTTTGTCCGCCTCCAACAATTTTTCTATATTTGATTTTTTTATCAAATATGTTTACATTTACCGTGTCTTCTCCATGCAAGGTGTTTCTTTTTGAATATGTAGGATTTTCATCTCTAACTATGATAAGTAGAAATGCCCCACTACCACAAACATTTTTTTTTGCAGATGATTTTTTGAGACTGTTCCCATATAGTCTTAAAAGATTCTCTTCAAATTTTTCTTCAGACCAATTTATTTCACAGATTTGTAATATTCTAAAATTTTTTTTAAGATCTGAAAGAATTTCAGCCTCTTTTTCTCTTGCTTTTTCCCAAATAATAAAAGTATGAATTTCAGACATTTCTTTACTCTATTTTACATCACATTTGTTTTATTTTTTAATAAAACTGAAAAATATTCCATTTGAGGATCTGCCTTGATATTTTCCATAACGTAATCAATTTTTACATATTTTACATCTTCTTTCGATGCCACAAATGGCATATCTACACCTCTTGGAATGTAGTATTCAATTTCATATCCTAAATCTTTCATATTTTTCAAAAAATTCATAGATTTTTCAATTCCCATGAAATCTCTATGAACTTCAATTTGTAACATTGGTTTTAATTCTGAAAGAGTTTTTTGTGCCCCTTCAAAAATCTCAAATTCATATCCTTCTAAATCAATTCTAATTAAATTCAATTTTTTTAGATCTAATTCTTCAACAAAATTATCAATTGTCTTGCATTCAATTTTGATAATTTCACCTTTGTCCCCATGATCATGATCTTTTTCTTTAATTATTCGACTCCAATTGGAACTACTACTGATAAAAAAATCAACAGTACCTGCCTTGTTACTAAATGCAAAGTTGAAAGAAGAAATATTTTTATTTTTTTGTAATTTGATATTTTTTTCAAATAATTCAAATGTTAATGGAGCTGGTTCTACTGCAATTACAGAACCTGTATTTCCAACTTTTGAACTTTCTAAAAATGCAAAATATCCTAAGTTTGCACCTATGTCTAAACAAACCATACCTTCTTCTAAATACTTGGCCAAAAATTTTGTATTTAGTGGTTCATGAATTTTGAACATTGATAATTCTTCAGAAATTCCTTTATCATTTGGAATCACATACATTTGATATCCATTAACATTTATTTTGTCTTTTTGATTGCCTAGAAATTTTCTTTTTAGTAAAATTAAATGATATAGATATGCAGCTTTGATGGTTTTTATAATTCCAAAAGTTTTTCGATGATTGATTAAGGCGTGTTTAATGCCTTCTGTATATTTCATAATTTCTTTTTGATTACCTTTAATTTATTTTGATATAAAGTAAATTTTTGAATTATCCTATCTTTTTCTATTCCAAAACAAAAATTTGAGCGTGTTTATTTTTTTTATAGTGTAGATTCTTACATTTTACAGGGAATAAACATTTAGTCTGGTATTTTATTTGATGAATAATGAACCTAATTTGCATACCTGCCTTCAATGAGGAATCTCGTTTAGGTGATGTTATTACAGAGGCAAAAAAACATGCTGATTCTGTTGTAGTATGTGATGATGGTTCTACAGATAACACTTCAAAAATAGCTATTTCTCATGGTGCTGAAATAATTAAGCATTCCAAAAATTTGGGAAAAGGTGCTGCAATGAAATCATTGTTTGATTATGCAAAAAAACATGATGCTGAATTTATTGTTATGATAGATGGTGATGGTCAGTTTAAAGCAAATGAAATTCCGCTTTTAATTAAACCCATTCAAAATGGTTTTGATGTAGTGATTGGAAATAGACTTGGAAAAAATTCTGAAATGCCAAATTATAGAACATTTGGAAATAAAGTACTTGATAAAATGACAAATATTGCAGCAGATCTACCATTTGAAGATACTCAAAGTGGGTTTAGATCTTATTCTAAAAAAGCAATCAATTCAATATCTCTCCAATCTGATGGATTTGGTTCAGATGCAGAAATATTAGTAAATGCTGCAAAAAAAGATCTCAAAATTACTGATGTACCTGTTTCAGTTTTGTACAATATTGGCACAAAAACTTCTACTAAAAACCCTGTTTCACATACTACAGAAGTTGTAATTTCATTAATAGAATTAATTTCAATAAAAAGACCTTTATCATATTTAGGAATTCCTGGAATTATTTTATTTGTAATGGGAGTAGTTTTTTCTATTATTGTTATTTCTTTGTTTAATGAAACTAGATATTTTTCTATTCCATACATGCTATTGACAATAGGTTCATTTACTCTAGGTTTAATTTTGATAATGATGTCTGTTTTGTTATTTAGTATAAAAAATTCAAATAAACAAAAATAATTTTTTTATCGTTTAGATATAAACTAACTAAAAATATTTAATTTTTAAGAATTATTTTCAATCTCTTTTTTTATAAAATCAATAGAACCAACTGGTGATGGATCTAATTTTGATGAAACTGCATGATATATTGTAGTGTAATCTAGAAGATAAATCAATGTAATCAACTTTGATAGAATATTTCCTTTAATTGATGAGATTTTATAATATTGAATTGCATTTTCATTAAAAAATTTCTCAATAATTTTTTGTCTTTCTTTAGTTTTGATATAATCATCTTCTCCTTGTAATAATATAGGTTGTACATCACTATCTTTTTCCCAAGACACAATCCCGTTATGACATACTTCAATAACATCTTCAGTAAATATGTGCATCTTTGAATTTTCTTGAAATGAGTTCTTGAATCTAATTGCTACTGATTGTAACCCAAATGGATAATAAACTACAGGAATTCCTTTAATCCAATTTGATAATTGTAATGCTGGATTTTCTTTTGTTAGGTTAGAAGAATTAATTTTATTATTTAGAATTTCTAATTCTGAAATAGATTCTAAAATATCACTTTCTTTAATTTGTAAACTTTCTTGTAATACTTTTAAAATTGAATAAACATATGATGTCAAAGAACTCCTTGGGGAATGATTTTTTCCAATTTTTCTATATTCTAATTCATATTTATTACAATATTCTTCCATTTTACCCCCAGATGAAAATCCAATAATTTTACATTTCATTTTTTTTGCAGATTCTAAAATTGATAATGTTTCTTTAGTATTTCCAGATACACTTGTAGTAATTACCACGGTATCAGAATTCACTGTTCCCGGAAGCAAATATCCTTTTACCACTGTTACATGGATATTTTTTTTAGACAAAATTGCTGCAAAAATATCCCCAACTGTTCCAGAACCTCCCATTCCTGCAAAAACTATGTGTTTAATGTTAGAGAAATTTACTTGCTTTTGAGGCGAATTATATGCCTCTTTTGCAATTTTATGCCAAACATCATATGTTTTATGCATATTTTCAGAATCATATTTCTCAAGGGTTTCTATATCTAACATTAAATTAGTTCAAAGAATTCAACTATAAGTTATTTTGTGAATATGATTTTTTTTACACATTAAAACTAAAATTTATTTTAAATATAGCTATTTTTGACATTCTTTATTGTCATATGATTCACAAAATTCATCCTCACTTAGAACTGTAGAATGGAAAAACAATAAAGTTGTAATGATTGATCAAACAAAATTACCAAATGAATTGATTTTTGTCGAATATGATGATTTCAATCAAGTTGCAGATGCAATTAGTACACTTGTAGTTAGAGGTGCTCCTGCAATTGGTGTGTCTGGTGCATTTGGATTGGCATTAGCTGTTCTTCAAAGTCAAGCAACAACAAAAGACGAATTACTGTATGATTTAGAATCTGCAAGAAAAATTCTTTTTTCAACTCGACCTACCGCAGTAAATTTAGGATGGGGATTAGAAAAAATAATGAATGTTGCAAAGACCGGAGATTCTGTTGAACAAATTAGAGAATTAGTTATTTCAACTGCTAAAAAAATGGCAGATGAAGATATTGATATTAACAAAGCTATGGGAAAAAATGGTTCTATTCTCTTTGATGATAATGACACTATTATGACTCACTGTAATGCAGGTGCATTAGCGACTGTTGCATATGGAACTGCTTTAGGTGTTATTAGAGCAACTAGAGAAAGTGGAAAACATGTTAAAGTCATTGCAACTGAAACTAGGCCAATTCAACAGGGTTCAAGATTAACTGCGTTTGAGTTAAAACATGATGGATTTGATGTTAGTTTAGTTCCAGACACTGCAGTAGGATATTCAATGGCTAATGGTTTAGTGAACAAAGTCGTCGTTGGTGCTGATAGAATTGTAAAATCAGGCCATGTTTTTAACAAAATTGGAACATATCAAGTAGCAACTATGGCTAAACAACATGGAATTCCATTTTATGTTGCAGCACCATTATCTACAATTGATTTGGTAACAAAAGCTGATGATGTGATAATTGAAATGCGCAAAGGTAGTGAAGTAACAGGAATTGGTGAAAAAAAAACTGCTCCTGATGATATTGGTGTAATTAATCCTGCATTTGATATGACTCCTCCTGAACTAATTTCTGGAATAATTACAGAAAAAGGTGTGGCTACGGCACCATATGAGGAATCAATTCCAAAATTATTCGAAGCTAATAATTAGAAAGTTTTTATTGTTTTTCAAACTGCC
>Ga0114932_10004462_pt1 | contig 13055 bp, 11 predicted proteins | sample 2SBtaG_2_FD_87286 | JGI IMG/M metagenome (GOLD analysis project Ga0114932, IMG submission 87286) | Deep subsurface microbial communities from Kolumbo volcano to uncover new lineages of life (NeLLi) - 2SBTROV12_ACTIVE470 metaG | ecosystem: Environmental > Aquatic > Marine > Volcanic ...
AACGGTGATTTGGTCGTGCATACCGGCATTTTCTTGCGTGATCCCGCGCCCGCAGGTATCACCGCAGGGCATGGCAGGCAATCCCGGCATATCCGTTCTGATCACCCGGCCCGAGCCGAAGGCGTCGGAATATGCCGCCCGCCTTGCGCGGGAATTCGGCCCCCGCGTTCGGCCGGTCGTTTCCCCGTTGACCCGGATCATTCCGACGCGCGCACCGATCGATCTGGCGGGCGTTTCGTGGCTGCTGTTCAGTTCGGCCAATGCCGTCCGGATTTTTGGCGAACTTTGCAACCAACGGGATATTCCCTGCCTCTGCGTTGGCGATCAGACCGCACAATGCGCGGGCGATCTGGGGATGCGCGCGGAATCTGCCGGTGGCCGCGCCGATGATCTGGTGGCGTTGGCAACGGCACGCGGCCGCACCGGTTCGGGGCAATGCCTGCATTTGCGCGGGCAATTCACGACCGGCAACATTGCGGCCCGGTTGTCACAGGCCGGCCAGCCGACCCGCGAAGCGGTGATTTACACCCAACCCAATCAGGGCCTGACGGCAGCGGCAAGCAACGTGCTGGCAAGTGCCGCGCCAGTGCTGGTACCGCTGTTTTCGCCCAGAGCGGCCCGTCTGTTCGGCGCCAGGCCCGCAACATCCGGATCGGCGCCACTGACCGCGATCTGCATCAGCAACAACGTGCAAGACAGCCTGGACCCGCGCGGATTTGCCCGCATTCTCGTCGCGGGGGCCCCTACCGCCGCGGCCGTCACCCACGAACTGGCCGGGCTGATCTGATTGCACGCCGATCCCTTGTGAGGGCCCGGTCCGTGGACTATCTTTGTGGAAACGGGGGGGGGCGATTTGGGTGCCCCCTGGTCGCGAGTGGGGGTTACGGGCAATTGGCAACGCGGAAAACAAAGGCTACGGGGTCAAAACAGGCGAAACCGGCGGCGAAACCTGCAGCGAAATCTTCGAAATCCGCGGATCGAAAATCCGGGAAATCCGACGCGCCGGTGATTCTGGACCCTCCGGTCAAACCGGCGACCGCGCCCGCCAGGAAACCACCGCAGACCATCGATGCCAAGGCCATCGAAGTGCCACCAGTGAAGGCAGGGAAAGTCGAAACCGGCACCAGTTCCGCCAACGAAAAGGCCGCCACGACCGAAACGAAACCACCAATCGAACCCGAAAAATCGGTGCCCCAGCGAAATCTGCGCCCGGCCATGCAAATCGCGGCACTGGCGCTGGGCGGCGTTATCGCGGTTGGCATTGGCTATGCCATCGCGGTGAAATCGCAAACGCCGACCGCACGGCTGGCGGCCGAGAACGCGGCCCTGCGCGCCGAAATTGCCGTCACGATGTCCGATATCGAATCCCGGCTCGCGGCAGTTGAAGCCACAGAGCCACCTGCGCAAATCCCCGATCTGCGACCCGAAATCGACGCGCTTTCCGCGCGCGTTGCCACCCAGTCCCGGGCCTTGCAGGACCGTCTGGACGCCGCGGAAACCAGTCTGGCGGCAACGCTTGCCGATCTGCGGTCTTCGCGCGCGGCCATCGCGGCGAGCCTCGCCAATACCGGCGGCGAAATCAGCGAGGCCACGGCGGCGCTGATCGCCGGTTATGGCGCGGAAATCAAGGCGCTGGAACAGAAGGTCCAGACGCAGATCAGCACCAGCAACGAGCTTTCCGCGCGACTGGATGCGCTGTCCGAGCATACCGGCGCGCAACTGGAGGCCGCGCGGGGCAAGGTGCTGGAATTGTCGGAAACCGCCGCGGCCTCGGCCCGCAATCTGGATATGGGCCTGGCCGCCGAACGGTTGCGTTCTGCGCTGGAGACCGGGCGGGCATATGGCGAATTGCTGGCGCAGATCGCGGCCGAAGCGGCGGCGGAGATACCGGCGGTACTGCTGGATCGGGCCGAAGCCGGTGTCGTGCCGCTGGCAGAACTGCAACGCCGCTTTCCTTCCGCCGCGCGCCGGGCAATCAAGGTTTCGGCCCGCGCGAAACCCGACGACGGGATCGGCGCACGGTTGACCGCCTTTTTCAAAAGCCAGATCGGGGCGCGTTCGCTTGAGGAAAAGGAAGGCGATGACCCCGACGCCATCCTCTCGCGTGCCGAGGCGGCCCTTGGTCGCGGCGAACTGAAACCCGCCGTCGATTTGGTGAATTCCCTGCCCAAGGCCAGCTTGGCCGAAATGCGTGACTGGCTGCAAGACGCCGAGACCCGCCTTGCGGCGACTTCCGCGTTGGAAAAATTCACTCGCCAGATCGGCGCGGGAATAACGCCATGATGATCTGGTCGCTGGTCAAGGTCATTCTGTTTGTCGGTCTGGTGGCCGCCCTGACGTTCGGTGCGGGATTTATCATCGAAACCGGCGGAGAAATCCGCGTGGCGTTCGGGGCGATCGAATTTTCGCTGACGCCGCTGGCCGGGATGATCGGCATATTGGCGATTCTTGCGGCGGGGTGGGTCGCCTTTCGTCTGGCCGGATTGCTGGTCGCCACTTTCCGGTTCTTCAACGGGGACGAGACGGCGATTTCCCGCTATTTCGACCGTAACCGCGAGCGCCGTGGGTTCGAGGCGCTGGCCGATGGCCTGATGGCGCTCGCCTCGGGCGAGGGGCGGCTGGCGATGGCCAAGGCCACCAAAGCGGAAAAGTACCTCGCCCGACCGGAACTGACCCTGCTGATCAGCGCGCAGGCGGCGGAAATGTCCGGCGAGACCGGCAAGGCGCAGAATTACTACAAGAAACTGCTCGGCGACGACCGGACCCGGTTCGTGGGCGTGCAGGGCATTCTCAAGCAAAAGCTGGCCGAGGGCGACACCGACACCGCACTTAGACTGGCCGAAAAGGCCTTTGCGCTGCGGCCGCGACACGAGGGAACGCTGGACCTGTTGTTTTCGCTGCAATCGGAAAAGGCGGACTGGAAGGGTGCCCGCGCCACCCTGGGGGCCAAGCTGAAGACGCGCGCGCTGCCCAAGGACGTTCACACCAGACGCGATGCGGTCCTGGCGCTGGCCGATGCCCGCGAAAAGATCGACGCGGGCGAGATCGAGGCCGGCAAGGCCGCCGCCCTGCAGGCCAACCGACTGTCACCCGATCTGATCCCCGCGGCGGTGCTGGCGGCGGAAATGCACGTGCTGGACAACGCGATGCGTCTTGCGACCAAAGCGCTGAAAAAAGCGTGGTCCGTTCAGCCGCATCCCGATTTGGCGGCGGCGTTTGCCGATCTGGTAACCGACGAAAGCGCGGCCGAGCGACTGAAGCGGTTCCAGCCCCTGCTGAAGGTCAAGCCAGAGGATCCGGAAACCAGAATGCTGGCGGGCGAACTGGCGATCGTGGCCGATGATTTTCCTGCCGCCCGCAAGTCGATGGGCGATCTGGCCGAAACCGCGCCGACCACGCGGTCCCTGACAATCATGGCCGCCATCGAACGCGGCGAAGGCGCGCCCGACAATGTGGTGCGCGGCTGGCTGACCCGCGCCCTGGACGCGTCGCGCGGACCGCAATGGATATGTTCGTCCTGCAGCTTCGTGCATGGCGCATGGGAACCGGTCTGCGAGAATTGCAGCCATTTTGACACGCTGGAATGGGCCGTGCCGCCCGACAGGACCGACGCCGGGGCGCGGTCCGCCGACATGCTGCCATTGATCGTCGGCGAGGCCGAAAAACCGGCGGAACCCTCGCCTGCGGCGGACGACACCGCCGAGGCCCCGCCGGAACCCGCCGCCGCGCCCGGGGAACCACCGCCGGACCGCAACACGATGCCCGCAAAACCCGAGGCCGATAGCGACGATCTGGATGGGCTGGTCGGCGATGTTCATGTGATCCCGGAACGCACGCAATAGAGCGCCCCGCGCCTGCCCATTGGGGCGATTGCCATGTTCCGATCCCTGCCAAAAGCGTCCTCGCGCTTAAGACCAACCGATTGCGCGGAATCAAGGGCGCAAGCCCGCCGTGCATCATTGGGCCGTCCCCGGCACGGCGACCGGCAGAGGAAGGCGCAACATTTCCGGGTCGCACTGGTTTTTCCGGGATAAAGCGGACCTTCAGGCGCAATTCCCTGCCGCAAAGAAATGCCGGGCGGTCCAGTTGATTGGCGATTGGCGCCAACGCCGATTGTTGGGTGCAGCGCCTTGCTGAATCGGGGCTGCTCTCCAAGTGCCGGATATTGATCGGGGTCATGCGTGGCTGACAAGGTCGTGCTGCAAGCACGGCGATGGCGCAACCGGCAGGTTCGGGCACGGGCCGCGTCTTCGTCCGTCCGGTCGGGTGTTAAGGTGTATCCATCAGATATTCGGGCCATCGCGCCACGCTGGGTCAACGGCGAAAATCGCGCCCTGTCCCGGGCAACCCGGTCCCTCGGACAACAGGGGCGTGGCGGGCAGGGATGCAACGGTTTGTCGGTGTCGCGCGTAACCGCCGCGCGGAAACGATCCGATTTCGGATTTTTGTGTTATGGTGCCGGCAAGAACAGAAAACCGAGCAGAAACCATGATCCGGAAGCTGATAATGATGGGGCTGTTGTGCAGTATCGGCACGTCGGCCCCTGCGGGTGATTTGATCCGCAAGGCCTGTCTGAAAGCGGGTCGCGCCGGGGCCTCGCGCACGCTGTGCGGGTGCATCCAGGATGTCGCCGATCAGCGGCTGATCCGCAAGGATCAACGTCTGGCCGCCAGCTTTTTCAGGGATCCCCACAAGGCACAGGTGATCCGACAATCCGACAAGCGCGTTCACGAGGCCTTCTGGACCCGCTACAAGGCCTGGGGCAGCGCCGCCGAAGACGCCTGCGCGCCCCAAGGCAGTTGAGGGTGAACCGTGCCGAACGTTCTTAGCCCGGAACAGATCGCGGCATTCGATCGCGACGGTTATCTGTCGCCCATCACGATCATGACGCCCACCGAAGCCGCGCGCTATCGGCGCGAATTGGAGGCGGCGGAGGCAAAATGGCCGCAGGCCCTGACCGGCGCGGGGCGCAACAATGCGCATATGAGCCTGAAATTCATGGACGAAATCGTGCATGACCAGCGGATCCTTGACGTTGCCGAAGATCTGGTCGGACCCGATATTCTGGCCTATGCGACGGTGCTGTTCATCAAGGAACCGGTCAGCGAAGGCTTTGTGAGCTGGCATCAGGACGCGACATATATGGGATTGACGCCGCACAAGGGCGTCACCGCCTGGCTGGCGCTGTCGCCATCCAATCGCCAGACGGGTTGCATGCAGATGATCCCGGGCAGCCACAAAGACGGTGTCCGACGGCACGAAGACACGTTTGCCGAAAGAAATATCCTGACGCGAGGTCAAAACGTTGCCGGAATTGACCCGACCGATGCGGTGGATCTGGTGCTGGAACCGGGGCAGATGTCGTTGCATCATCTGGAAATCGTGCACGGATCGCAGCCCAATCTGGGCGCTGACCGGCGCATCGGTGTCGTCATTCAGCCCTATATGCCGGTCAGCAACCGCCAAAAACTGGGGCCGGCATTCGCGCAACTGGTGCGCGGGCATGATCCGCACGGGAATTTCCGGGCGGCACCGCGACCCTCGGGCGACATGGACCCGTCAGACGAGAATCGCCGGGACGAGGCCAACGGGCTGATGTCCGACATATTGTATCAGGGTGCCGAAAAGCGCCGCGACTTCTGACACGGTCGCGCAGGTGCGCGGCAAACGGCCCTATCGCAGGACGCCGCGCCGCCCCAGCCGCCGGGAATACCACAGCAAAAAGACCGCCACGACGAAGATTACCGCCGAAAACGCCGCCGCAAAGCCCCCCATCAGATCGGTCATCGAAGGCGAGGCGATCCAGAAATTGTGAATGGCGGTCACGACCATCGCCACCAGTGAAATCGCGAAGACCGGGACAGCCAGGCGTCGTCGCAGCAACAACAGCAGCGCGCCGAGGACCGAAAACCACACGGCAACGGCCCAGGCACCTTGGACCCAGGCCGGAAATCCGTAAAAAAACGCAATCTGCGCATCATTGAACTGGCTGAGATATTCGGCATTGCCGGTTTGGGTCATCACATAATCAAACGCGCCAATCGCATTCCACAACAACGCCAAAACGCCGATCACCCAAAAAGACCAACCGGGCCGGGTGTGGGTGCTGAGTTTCAATTTGCCTCCGAATTGGTCAGGGATTCAGCACATGTTACCCCATTGAACGCGAAATTTCCCGAAAAATCGTCCGGGCCAGCGTTTCGCACCGGTGACCGCGCCAAGTCGCGCGCACGAAGTCACGGATCGGCGGCCAATTTGGCGGGCTTTACCCTTATGGACGGGCGCCCCTATTAAGATGGCGAACTGATCCAATAATCCGGTTTACCGGTTTATTGGATTACCGGTTTACCGGTTTATCGGAATACCGGTTTACCGGTTTATCGGAATACCGGATTTCCGACACGCTGGTTGACCGGTGCGGCCGAGCGTTTGGTGCCACGTTGATCTCGTGGGACAAATTTTATTTCTGCGCCGAGGGGCCCCAAAATTATGGGCATTTGCACGGGGCCGCTTTTGCCGTGGGTGTTGCTCGGCCATCCAAACCCTGCGGTTCCGGTCAAATCGGCCCGGTTACTTGCGCGCAAACGGCATTTGACGAAACGGCCGCGGCGCAGCGGCGCGATTGCTGGCAGATGTGGTCGATCATCGTCGTCACGGCGGCATACGAGGCAGGAACGCGCCCGGAAGATGGATATTACAGGAAATATGATGCCACCGGACCCAAAGACCGACCTTTCGCCATTGAGCGGTTCGGGCTTGCTGGTGGGCCCTGCCCCGGACGCCCACAAAGCCACGTGCCGACGGGCCGAATTGCGGTGAATGGGCGCAGGTGACGAATATTCTATCCCGGTAAAACCCGTGTGCCCCCAACAGGTTCCGCTATCCCCGGCCAATCGTCGAGCCAGGGGGCGGTCCAATGATGCGCGGTGGGCTTGCGCCCTTGGTCCCGCGAAATTTGCAGGTTTTGTGATCGACACCCGCCATGCGATATGGTTCGGCTATTCGGATCGTGGGCCTGACGCAAGCCGGGCCGGTTGAGCCGGTTCAACGTGCCGCACGTTGGATTTGGTTCGTCAGGCCGCCGATGCCTTGGCCACGTCGCGTTTGACCTTCAGGGCGCGCTCCGAAAGCTCGGCATCCTTGGCGCGGGCCAAAAAGGCGTCGAGCCCGCCGCGGTGATCGACGCTGCGCAATGCCGCCGCCGAAATGCGGAATTTGAACGACCGGCCCAGGGCTTCGGACGCCAGCGTCACGTCGTTCAGGTTCGGCAAAAACCGACGTTTGGTTCTGTTCTTGGCGTGGCTGACATTGTTGCCGACCATCACACCCTTACCTGTCAATTCACAACGGCGGGACATGGTTTCGATCCTTGGATTTGCGGGCACGCGACCGATCCGGGCCGCGGCGGAAATTCGAGCCGCTTCTTTAGGCCGACAACCGGCAGGCGTCAAGGGTTTCGTCTGCCTTGCCGCTGTTCAGGTGCTGCGGATTTTCGCCAATGCGTCCAGAACCGTTTTCGCCGCCAGTTCCGGGCTGTTGTCCCCGCTTGCAACCCCGGCCCTGAGCCGGTCGCAAAGTGCCGCAATTTCCGCATTCCCGTCGATCTGCGCCAGTACGGCGCGGCGCAGTTCGTCGTCGAACCACAGCCCGGCCTGGTGCGCGCGGTTGGCGGCCCAAATGCCCGCATCCTTGCGCCAGTCTGCCAGCGTTTCTATGGCCGCCCAGACGGTCTCCAGCCCTTCGCCGGTTGCCGCCGAAACCGCAAGCGCCTGCGGATATCCGTCGGGGTCGCGTCGCCGGCTTCGCATCAGGCGCAGCGCGTTGGCGTAGTCGGCGCAGGTTCGCAAGGCGGCGGGTTTCAGTTCGCCGTCGGCCTTGTTGATCAGCACCAGATCGGCGATTTCCATGATGCCGCGCTTGACGCCCTGCAACTCGTCGCCACCCGCAGGTGCAAGCAGCAGAAGGAAGATGTCGGTCATGTCGTCAACCATGGTTTCGGACTGGCCGACGCCGACGGTTTCGATCAGGATGACATCGTAACCCGCCGCCTCGCACAGGGTGATCGCTTCGCGCGTGCGCCGCGCCACGCCGCCAAGTGCCGTCTGGCTGGGCGAGGGGCGGATGAAGGCGCCGGGGGCGCGGGAAAGCCGCTCCATCCGGGTCTTGTCGCCGAGAATCGAGCCGCCCGAACGCGTGGACGAGGGATCGACCGCCAGCACCGCCACTTTCAAACCCGCCTCGATCAGCATCATGCCGAAGCTTTCGGTAAAGGTGGATTTGCCCACGCCCGGCGTACCCGAAAGGCCAAGGCGCAGCGCCTGCCGACCGGGTTCGGCGCGCAACGCCCGAAGCAATGCCAGCGTTTCGGCGCGGTGATCCGGCCGGGTGCTTTCCACCAGCGTGATCGCACGCGCCAGCGCCCGGCGCTGACCGGCGCGGATGTTGGCGGCAAGATCGGGGGCGGATGTCACGCGTTGATTTCCAGTCGGCAGAGGGCCGGTTTCATCTTGTGCCTGCAAAGCGAACTTGATGACAAGGGGCAAGAACCGGTTCTTTTTGCCGCCGGATTTGGTATGGCGGTGGCGTTCCGCCGTTGAAAGGCCCCGCGTGCCGCCATTGCTGCCTGTTTCGGATATCCTGCCCGACCTGATTTCGGCGATCGCCGCACATGGGCGGGCAGTCTTGCAGGCCCCGCCCGGCGCGGGGAAAACCACGCTGGTGCCGCTGGCGTTGTTGCAGGCCGGATTGAGCCCGGGGCGCATTCTGATGCTGGAGCCGCGCCGGTTGGCAACCCGCGCGGCCGCCGAAAGAATGGCGCACCTGCTGGAACAGAAAGTCGGTCAAACGGTCGGCTATCGGATGCGAGGCCAGGCCCGCGTGTCGGCACAAACACAGATTGAAGTCGTCACCGAGGGTATCCTGACCCGGATGATTCAGAGCGATCCCGCACTGACCGGCATCGGTGCCGTCATATTTGACGAATTCCACGAGCGATCGCTGCACGCCGATCTGGGGCTGGCCCTGTGTCTGGAAGTCCGCGAAGCGCTGCGCTGCGATTTGCTGCTGCTGGTCATGTCGGCGACGCTGGACACCGGCCCGGTCGCCGAATTGCTGGGTGGCGCTCCGGTTCTGCGGTCCGAGGGGTACAGTTATCCGGTCGAGACCCGCTGGCCCGACCGGCCGCGCCACCCCGCAATCGGGCTTGAACCGGCCATGGCCGATCTGGTGGAAACGGCGCTGGTCGAAAGCGTCGGGGGCGTACTGGTATTCCTGCCCGGCGAACGCGAAATCCGGCGCGTCGAAAACTTGTTGCGACCCCGCATCGACGCGGATGTGCGGCTGTTCCCGCTCTATGGGGCACTGGATTTCAAGACGCAGCAGGCGGCGGTGCGCCCACTTGCCGAGGGGCGCAAGGTCGTGCTGGCAACGTCGATTGCCGAAACCTCGCTGACGATCGAGGATATCCGCGTGGTGGTCGACAGCGGGCTTGCCCGGCGCGCCCGATTTGATCCGGGTTCCGGCATGTCGCGACTGGTAACCGAACGTGCCAGCCGGGCGGAAACCACCCAGCGGCGGGGCCGCGCCGGGCGGACCGCCGCCGGAACGTGCTATCGTTTGTGGACGCAGGGCGAACAGGGCGGCATGGCCCCGTTCGCGCCCGCCGAGATCGAGATCGCGGATCTGGCGCCGCTGGTGCTCGAGACCGCGCTTTGGGGCGCGCGCGATCCGGGCGAGCTTGGCTTTCTGACGCGGCCCAATGCTGGTGCCGTGGCCGGGGCGAAACAGCTTTTGCAACGCCTTGCGGCACTGGACGATGCCGGCGCGCTGACCGCGCAGGGCCGAAAAATGGCGGCCATGCCGATCCATCCCCGGCTGGCGCATATGGTGCTGCAAGGCGGGCAGGACGCCCCGAAACTGGCGGCGCTGCTAAGCGAGCCTGATCTTTTTGCGCGGGAAACCGGCCCGCGAACCGCCGATCTTGCGCAACGTCTGGCGGCGTTGGATGACCCACAAGCCTTTGAAAAAAATACAACACATCGGATAAACCGCACGGTTCTGGCGCGTGTCGGATCGACCATCGCGCGCCTGCCGCCGGTTGGGCCCCAAAGACGGAGCGTTGGTGAAATGGCGGCGCTGGCCTTTCCCGACCGCATCGGATTGCGCCGCAAGGGCCCCGCGCCGCGCTACGTGCTTGCGGCGGGCAAGGGCGCCGCCTTTGACGTGGCCGAGGCGCTGGGACAGCAACGTCTGATCGTGGCCTGCAATCTGGATGGCGACCGGAAAGAGGCGCGCATTCGCCTTGCCGTGGCGTTGAGCGAAACCGAATTGCGGGCGGTCTTTGCCGGACAGATCGACACAAGCGAGACCTGTCTTTGGTCCCCGCGCGACCAAAAGGTTCTGGCGCGCAGGCAGGAAATGTTCGGCGCATTGGTCCTGCAGGACCGCCCGTGGAAAGACTGCCCGCCCGATGCGATTGCCCGCGCGCTGATGGGCGGAATTCGCGAACAGGGACTGGAGTCGCTGGCGTTTTCCGCAACCGCGACCGCGCTGATCGACCGGGTGGAATGGGCACGGGGGAAGGGGGCGGATTTGCCGGATTTCTCGATCAAGGGGCTGACCGATGATCTGGAGATCTGGCTGGCACCGTTTCTGGGCAAAACCCGCAGCCTGCCCGAGATTGCGCCAGCGGCTTTGCTTGGGGCGCTGGACACGCGGCTAGGTCGGCCCGCCCGGCAATTGCTGAACAAGCTTGCACCGACGCACTACCAAACCCCGGGCGCGCGGGGGGTCAGGGTCGATTACGCCGCCGGGCAGCCTCGGATCGCGGTGCGGTTGCAGGAAATGTTCGGCGTGGTCCGCCACCCGGTGATCGGCCCGGAACATACCCCGCTTGAGATCGATCTGTTGTCACCTGCCGGGCGTCTGCTGCAGCGCACCGCGGATTTGCCAGGGTTTTGGCAGGGCTCTTACCGCGATGTCAGAAAGGACATGCGCGGACGCTATCCCAAACACGCCTGGCCGGAAGACCCGGCACGCGCGGTGCCTGTGAACCGGGCGGGCCCGCGCAAGGCCTGACCCGGAAATGAAAAAGGCGCATCCGAACGGACGCGCCTTTCCGTAGTGCCGTCATGGCTCTGGGTTCAGGCGGCTTTCGCCTGATTTTGCCGTTCGCTTTCTTCGCGCGACAGCGCCACCGAGGTCCGCACACCGCGGCCCACGAAGCCCATCATGCCCTTGACGCAACGCTCGTTCGGATCGATGCCCGCGCACATCAGCACTTCGCGCCCGTCGCGCGACCGTGCCCAGCGGGCAATAACTTCGGGACCGTTGCCGTATTTCTTGTCATCTGCAATCGCGTCGTCCAGCGCCGCCAGAACCACGGCGGCAAACAATTTGCGTGCGCGCGAGCCCTGGTCGTTGGAAAATGCGGTTGCGTCAACGTAATCAAACATACGTTGTCCTTTTCATTTTTGCTCTTGTCTTTTTGGCTTGAGGCGCAATATGGCAACTTTGTGGCGATTCGGGGGTGCAATCTCGGAATATCACCTATGCGTTTAATGCATAGGTCGTCCATGGAAATCACCCGGCCACGGCGTCGCCTTGTCACGCTGCTTTGCTGCGGATATAGGTGCGCGCGAACGCATTTCAACATCAGTCAAGGTTTCCCGATGCCCAAAATCAACGGCAACGAAATTCGCCCCGGCAACGTGCTGGAACATAATGACGGCCTGTGGGTGGCGGTGAAGGTCAGCCATGTCAAACCCGGCAAGGGCGGTGCTTTCGCGCAGGTCGAGCTCAAGAATCTGCGCAATGGTTCCAAACTGAACGAGCGTTTCCGCGCTGCCGACAAGGTGGAAAAGGCCCGGCTGGAACAAAAGGATCAGCAGTTTCTGTACGAAAGCGACGGGATGCTGGTGTTCATGGATACCGAGACGTTTGATCAGATCGAACTGCCCGCCGATATTCTGGGCGAACGACGGCCGTTCCTGCAGGATGGCATGACGATCAAGATCGAGTATTTCGAAAGCGAAGCCCTGAGCGCGGCGCTGCCGCAGAAAGTGACCTGTCAGGTGGTCGAGACCGAACCGGCGGTCAAGGGACAGACGGCGGCGAACTCGTTCAAGCCGGCGCTGCTGGACAATGGCGTTCGGGTCATGGTGCCGCCGTTCGTTGGCCCGGACGAGGCGATCGTCGTCCACACCGAGACGATGGAATATTCCGAGCGGGCCTAGCCGGGAATTCAGCGCGAAAACGCGGATTGCCAAATGCGGTTTCCGGCGCGATCCGGTTCCCGGGACGTGGATTCTTGAGAAATGTTGGTCGGCTTAACACCTTGGAAATGGTCCGATGCCTATGGATGGGTACGGAAATTTTTCAAGGGGATTACAATGAACATCTTCCGATTCGTCCTGCCCGCAATGCTCGTCCTGTCGGCGGGCACGGCCTCCGGGTTTGAGACAGAGCGTTACAAATCGATCGTCGGCCAGACGATTTCGGCCATCAATTCCGGCAATTTCGAGGTTCAGGAACTGATCGATCTGCAAGACAGCCTGATCGCCATCGGGGTCCAGGGGGTGCGCGATTTCGGTGCCAGCAATCCGAAACATGCGGAACTGATGGCGCTAGTGGAAAACAGCGTCGGGGAAATGAAGGAAATGTCGCTGGACGAAATCGAAGCCGCCTGGCACGAGGGTGAGGCGTTGTCGGCCATCGGGCTCAACTTTGACGAAATCGACTATTTCGGCCCCGCGGTCAGCTACATGGACACGGTCGTCCACGCCGCCACGGCGCTGGTCGCCCTGCGCGAATACGCGGCGACACAGGACGATGTCTATCTGGATCAGGTGGTCGACGAATTGTCCGAGGTCGTGGAACATGTCGAGAATCTGAACTGACGGTAAAGAGGCGCGTTCGCCACCATGTTCCGGAGGTTGACGATAAAGGCCAAGCTGGCCCTGGCTTTTGCGATGTTTCTGGCCGTCGCGGGGGTGATGGGCATTGTCGGTATCGTCGGCCTGCGGCTGATGAGCGCGCAACTTTCGGACATCGCAATC
>Ga0114932_10004467_pt1 | contig 13042 bp, 10 predicted proteins | sample 2SBtaG_2_FD_87286 | JGI IMG/M metagenome (GOLD analysis project Ga0114932, IMG submission 87286) | Deep subsurface microbial communities from Kolumbo volcano to uncover new lineages of life (NeLLi) - 2SBTROV12_ACTIVE470 metaG | ecosystem: Environmental > Aquatic > Marine > Volcanic ...
CACCGGCCTGATTCGCAAGCACAGCGGCACCCCGTGAGGGTGTGAGTTCGGGTTCGGGTTCGGGTTCGGGTGGCCCGGACCCGGGTTATCGCTCAGTCAGCGACTTCCAATCGGGCCTGGGTCGCGCGGCCCGTTCAACGTGCGCATTGAGCGGCTGGTAGGCGATGAAGGCGTGCCAACTGACCCCGAACTCGCCGCCGAGCTGCGCAAGGAGACGCTGTCCCACTGTCGAGCGACCTCAAACCGATCCGCCAATACGGCTACCTCGCCGCCCTTGGCGTGGTGATCGCGTTCGTGCTGTCGATGACCCTGATATCGGTGCTGCTCAGCTGGCTGCCCGCCCCCGATGCGAGCTTCATTGGCCGACTTCGCGAGGGCCGCACGACGCGTTTGCTCAACTGAATGGGCCGACCGTCGATGCGCAGCGCCAAAATCACGCTCGCGATCTCCACCGCCATCGTCATCGCGGCCGCTGCGAAGTTGCCGATGCTCTACACCGACGCCAACCCGATGAACTACTTCTTGCCGGGTCACGGCCAACTTCAACACGCCCGATTTGAAGGTCACGCCGACCGGCTTCATCAAGCTGATGGGCGACATGGAGCACTACCTCTTCCGCAGCCAGGTCCGCAGCCTATTGTCCGCCTTCGTGGCCATCACGTTGATGATGTTCGTGCTGCTGCGATCGCTGCGACTGGGGGCGTTTTCGATGATCCCCAACCTGGTGCCGATCCTGCTCGGTCTGTCGTTCATGGCGGTCGCCGGCATCGCCCTGGACCCGGGCACCGTGATGATCGGCTCCATCGCGCTCGGCCTGGTCGTCGACGACACGGTTCACTTCCTGGTCAGGCTGCGGCGCAACGTGGACCGGCACGCGCTCGAGGACGCCATCGCCGCGACCATGAAACAGACCGGCCGACCGATCGTCGTGACGTCCATCGCGCTCGGTGCCGGTTTCGCCGTGATGGGTCTGGGCAGCTTCACGCCCAACGTCGCGTTCGGAATCGTGAGCGCGATCGTGGTGATCCTGGCGATGCTCGCCGACCTCGTGATGCTTCCGGCGGCGCTCCTCGTGCTCCAACCGAAGGTGGCTCAAAGCTCGCTCCGGGCCTGACCCGGGGGGATCCCCTCGTTCTCCGTCACGATGGATCGACCTGGTGATTGGAGGTTCTGTCTTGGCAGACGGCGCCTCGATCAAGGGGGAAGGACCCAACAGGGGAAGGCATTTTATGATCTGCTGGGCGCCGGCTGGATGCGGCCCGGACGTCTTTGAGCGGCGACAGACTGCCTTCCCCTGATCGGTCCTTCCCCCTTGGACCCCCATCACCGTTTACCCCAACCGCCTGTTTTTGTGTGTTTTTCGGATTCGCAGCGGGCCCTGTGCAACGGCAGCCACAAACGGGGGTTGTTGGCCGGTCAGCTGTCGCTTCCAGGCCGGATCACACCCCCGGTTGTCCGGTTGGAAGGCCGACTCAGTATCCGGCAAGGCGCCTGGCGGATGCGGCGAAGGCCAGGGCGCGCTTGGTCTCGCCGGCCAGGGCGTGGGCGAGCGCGAGGCCGTGGTAGCCCTCGATGCATCCGGGGTCCATGGTGATCGCCTCGAGAAAGGCGTCGATGGCCGCCTGTTCGTCGCTCGAATCGATCAGCTCGAACCAACCCAGCGCGATGTGCACGACAGGGTCCTTCGGATTCGCACCTGCGGTCCTGCGGAGCTCGAGCCGCTGGGCCTTCACCCGTTCGGCCTCTACGACCTCGGGATCGTTGTCGCCGACGAACGCGTCGACTTCGGCCACGCCGCCAACATCGGTGCGGATGAATCCCACCTCGACGACTTGCGTGGCGCCTTCACCGTGAATGGCGCGGACGCGACCGTAGACACGCATCTCTTCGGCGGTGGCGGGATGCGTGATGAGGAGCACGAACGGCTGACCGGGTTCCGCCGGGGTAGCGCAGGGCACCAGCGCTTCGCCCTTCATGAGGCAGTCAGTGACAAATGTGCGGAGCGCGGCGCGGTCGCCGGGCTGGTAGTTGAGCGGCAGCCACGATTCATCGGGCGTGTCGAACGTTGCCTGGCTGGCGCTGTAAGCCGCCGACGGGGTCGCGCGCGTCGTCTGTCCTTCGGGCTGTGGCGTGACGGGTGTGGGACCGTCGATGATTTGCTCGTTGCTCGGTCGTCGCTCGCTCAGCGGTGTTCGCGGCGGGAGCTGTGTCGCCGGCGCCGGCGGCTTCGCTTGGACAGGGGCTGCTGCGGGCTTGGGCCGCGAAGGTCGGCGCTTGGCGGGCATGTCGACGATCGGATTGGCCGGCCGCGCGATGCCGGCGTTGCGTCGCGGCGGTACGTTGTCGCGCGCAGCGGGGCGCGCGGCGGACCGAGAATCGGGGCTCTGCTTGGATTTTCGTCGCTGATGCGCGGCGGCCGAACGCTGCCTTCGCACGTTTGTCGCGACGATTTCCTTGATCTGCATCCCGAGTCGGGCGCGCGTTGTGGCCGCGGCGGCTGGGGTATAGACCGATTCGGCGGCTTGGGGCGCGGCTGGCCTCACCGCCTGGCTGACGGGCTTGCGCGGGGCTGGGCGTCCGATCCGATCAGCGCGGCCCGCCGCTGCAGGTCGATTCTGGGCAGGTCGATCCGGGGCAGGTTTGGTTGCTCCGCTCCGCGCTGCTGCTGGAGCAGATTTCTTCGGGAGGTTGGCTTCCCAGAGCGCTTTGGCTTCCTTGGACAGCGAGATGAAGCGTACCCCGACGCCGGGGCCTCGCGGGTCGACCACGTTGTCCTTGATGGTGCGGCGCACCTCGCACAGGGCCTCGAACGAGTCGCTGGTGGGCAACGTGATCCGCACCTGTACGACGCTCCCCTGCGGCATCGGATCATGGATCTGCACAAACACGCCGCCAACCGACGCGTCGAACACCATCCCGTCTTGCCAGCCGTCTTTGGTGCGAAGCTGTACGCCGTAGACCACCGGGTGCCGTGTCTGGAACCGTTTCGCCATGCGGCGCAGACTCTAACAAACGGTCCGAACAGTGCCAACGAAGCGATCTTCGCGGCGTCAGGTTGGCGGGAGCCCACGGTTTCAACCCTGGCGGCCTTGCGCCTCAACAGCCTGCCGTTCAGCGTTTCGCCTGGCAGATCTTGTTCTTGCAGACGCAGTCGGAGTCGGGCGGGACCTCGTGGGCGAGCGCCTCTGAGCAGCCTTGTTGCGTCACGGCCCAGTTTCCGGCTCGCGGCGCGCAGGTGGCCGTCTCGTTGCAGCTGTTCGATTTCACCGCTGATTCGAAGCGCCGCCTCGTGCGCGTGGTCACCGCCGATCGGGGCGAGCACCGGGGCGTCGACGGACACCGGATCGTGGCATCGGGCTGCTGCCGCGGCGTCGAATCCTGCAAGCGGCGCGCAACCGCAGTCGACCGCGTCCACTTGCGTCGGTTCGGTGCCCAGCCGATGCGCCCGCCCCCCGACAACGACGTGAATGCCGCGCAGCTCCTCGGCGACGCACGTTTGGCCGGCGCTCCGTACAACGACCCAGGTTCGACCGGCGCCACCGAGTTCCGCGCGCCACACCACTGCCCGCTGCGCGCCGCGGACTTCACCAGCCGTCGTCGCTTTCGCGGACGGGCACGGAGGCATGGGCAGCCGCACATCGCGGACCGCGCAACCGCTGAACATGACCACGGTCAGCGCGACCAGTCCGCCCATCGTTGTCCAGACTGGCACCGCTGCGTGCATCGAAGTCTCCGCGCGTCTCGTGGCGTGGTCCGTCGCGCCTTTGCGCCTTGTGTTCGCGTGCTTTGGGCGCAACCCGACTCGCGCCGAGGTACAGCGCCAGGTTCGCGCACGATGACGACAAGCTGTGTCGTCAGCCGGCAGCAATCCGGTCGATCTACGGCCACGAATCAAAGGCGAACCCGAACAACCAGACTCGGGTGTGCTCGAAGGCGTAGCTTCGCGCCAACAAGCGCATGAGCCAGACACGTACAAACGGCTCGATCTGCAAGACAGCGCCCGACGTTCCCAGATAGGCACCGGTTATCTCGACTCCTGCACCCCAGTGGCCGTGAGCCCCCGCCAGAGTCGTGTTCTCGATCATTCGTTGCGCTGACGTCGCCAGGGAGACACGCAGTCCCAGTCGTCCCCCGAACTCGGAGAAACCGGCCGTCCGGCCTTCGTTGACCCAGTGCATCGACGCGAACTCCGCTGCGCCGGTCACGTGTATGAAACGACCGTCGAACGCCAGCCAGCGCAGGCCGGCGCTGACGGGAAACATGAGACCAGTCGGCGTGGTCAGCAGGCCAAGGTCCGCTGAAAGGCGCAGCGTGTTGTTCGTCGGGTCAACGAAGGGAAACGGCACCGACAGCCGGCCCTCCGCCAGCAGAGTGCCGTCACTTCGCTGGTGGTCCCAGTCGCCGCCGCCCGCAACGGTGATGGCCGCTTGGAATCCCGCCTGCTGTTCACACGGATACCGGCCGACGAATCGGTGGCCTCGCGTGACGATTTTTTTGCAGCCCGGTGTGCCTGCGGTCCACGCCGCAAATGCAGGTAGTGGCGCGGCAGCGATCGACACGAGCAGCAACAACAGGATGTGGCTGGGCCCGTTCATCGAAGCCATCGGTTTCGCAGAATGGACACGTGGGCGCGACTCTTTTGCTGCCTCCGCTGCGCCTCGCTTCATCATTCACTCCTGCCGTCGTCGGTAGACGACCGCGACCAGCGAGAGCAGAAGGACCGCCATCGCTAGCCCGAGCGCGACCGGGTTGGCTCCTGCGTCCGTCGCCTCTGACTCCGCGCCAGGCGCCGCACCCCCGCCGACCGCTGCTCTGCTGTCAGGTCGGGTCGATTCGCCGGTCGGTTGCGGCGCTCGTGGGTTCTGATCGGCGAACTGCGCATCTCGTCTCCTTTCGGGTGGTGTACGCCATCATGGCCAAACTGCGCGGCGGCGTCGACACACATGTCGGGTTCCTGCCGGCAGAGCACTGTCCCGCTGTCCCAGGTCGCGATGAGCGGCCAGCACCCGCCTGAAACCAAACGGCGTAGAACGCGTTCTAACGGCCGATCGACCCGCGAAGCACTTGATATAGCTTCGAGCCGACAAGACGCATCCTGGAGCCCGCTACCGGCATCTACGTGCATTTTGCCCCTCCGCGAACCCCGAATTCAGCACTTTTCGGCGGGACGTGCGTATTCTCCGCGACCATGCTCGACCTCTTGCCTCCAGCCATTCGCGAGGAGACCCGCGTTCTCGCCGGCCTGGCCGTGCCCGTCGCCGCCACACAGATCGGCATGATGCTGATGGGCGTGGTCGACATGATGATGATCGGCCCGCTCGGCGCCGAAGCTCTCGCCGCAGCCAGCGTCGGCAATGCTCTGTACCTCGTCGTCGCAATCTTCGCGCTCGGCGTGGTCATGGCCCTCGATGCGCTCATCGCCCAGGCCCATGGCGCGCAGCAATACGACCGCGCTGGGGATCTGCTCTGGCAGGGCATGTGGCTGGCCGGGTTGCTCGGGTGCGCCGTCACCGCGTTTTTCCTGACCGGTCGCTGGATGTTCGATGCGCTCGGACAGATGCCGGTCGTGGCCGGGCTCGCCGCCGATTATGTGGGGCCTCGTGCGCTGGGCGCCATTGCCTTCCTCGGGTTCGCGGCCTGCCGCGGGTTTCTCAACGGCTACGGGCATATGCGTCCCGTCATGGTGATCGCGGTCATCGCCAACGTGGTCAACGTGGCGGCGGACTGGGCGCTCATCTACGGTCACTTCGGGGCGCCAGAGCTCGGCATTGCCGGGGCCGGTTACGCCACGGCCATTGTCCGCTGGTTCATGCTCGGCGCTGTCATCGTCGCCGTCGCGTCTCCAACGTATCGTGACGTCACGCTTCGTTTTCGGGGCCCGAACGCGGACGACCTCAAGCGCGTACTCGACATCGGCGCGCCCATCGGCGGTCACCAAGCGGCCGAGATGGCGGTGTTTTCAGCGGCCGCGGTCATGGCCGGTTGGCTCGGCGCGGTCCCCCAGGCTGCTCACCACATCGCGATGACGTTGGCGGCGCTGGCTTATCACGTCCCTGTCGGCGTCTCGATCGCGACCAGCGTGCGGGTTGGGCAAGCCATCGGACAGGGCAGACCCGATGACGCCGCGCTCGCCGGACGCGTTGGCCTCGGGCTCGGCGCGGTGTTCATGGTGCTCGGGGCTGCGGTCTTCATCGCGATTCCCGGGCCCCTCACCGACGCTTTCTCGCCGACTCCCGACGTGCGTGCGCTGGCGATCGAGCTGCTGTTCGTCGCGGCCGTCTTCCAGGTGAGTGACGGCATCCAGGTGGTCGCTGGGGGCGCGCTACGGGGCGCTGGCGATACGCGCTCGAGCTTCTGGGCCAATGTCCTGGCGCACTGGTTGGTCGGGTTGCCACTCGGTGCCGCGCTCGCGTTCTGGGCGGGGATGGGCGTTCACGGGCTGTGGTGGGGCCTCACCGCGTCGCTGACGGTCGCCGCCGGGTTGCTGGCCTGGCTCTTCATCCGCGGCTCGTGGCGGAGCATCGGCAAGTTGGTCTGACGCTCGCTACGAACCGGTGGCTTGCGTGGCGTGAAACTTGATACGACGGATCATCGCTTGCAGGCCGTTGGCGCGGTTCATCGACAGGTGTGATGACAACCCCAATCGGTCGACAAAATCCGGCGGCGTGGCGGCGATCTCGGCCGGCTCGTGGCCACTGTAGACGTGCATGAGCAGGGCGATAAGGCCGCGCACGATGACGGCGTCGCTCCACGCGTCGAAGTGGAGCAAATCACCCTCGACGCGCGGTCGGATCCAGACCTGTGATTGGCAGCCCTTGACCTTGTGGACGGCCTGGCAAAGCCCATCGCTCGCGCTAAGCTCCTTGCCGGCGTCGATGATCGCCTCGTAGCGCTCCAGCCAGTCCTCGAATTCGCTGTAGAGCTCGACAAGCTCGTCCTGTTTCTCGGCGATTGTAGCCATGGATCCCTCGCCCCGGCGCATCTTTGCGCCAACTCTGTCCCGACTCTGCGCATCTTTGCGCCAACTCTGTCCCGACTCTGCGCATCTTTACGCCAACTCTGCGCTATCCCCGCGCCAACTCTGCGCTATCCCCGCGCCAACTCTGCGCTATCCCCGCGCCAACTCTGCGCTATCCCCGCGCCAACTCTGCGCTATCCCCGCGCCAACTGTCGGCTATCCTGCGCCAACTCTGCGCCAACTCTCCGACGGCGACGCAACTACCACGGAACGTGTCGATCGTCTTGTTGGCGGGCTCGGTTCGGGCTGATTTCAGCTCAACAGGCGCCGCGCCGTCTGCAGCCCCGCCGTGAGTGCGTCGATGTCGTTGCGGGTCGTGTATGGACCAAAAGAGGCGCGCGCCGTGGCCGGAACGTCGAAGAACCGCATGACGGGTTGAGCACAATGGTGACCCGCACGGATGCAGACGCCGGTCTGGTCGAGAATCATCCCGAGATCAGACGCATGCGCGCCCTCCATCACGAACGAAACGAGCCCGGACCGCTGCGCCGCTTCGCCGATGAAACGAATCCCGCCCACACCGCGCAGCTTTTCGACCGCGTAGCCGAGGATCTCCTGGTCCCACGCGTGGATCCGATCCATGCCGATCGCCGACAGGTAGTCGATCGCGGCGCCGAGGCCGATCACCTGGGCGATGGCGGGCGTGCCGGCCTCGAAGCGATGCGGCGGAACGTCGTACGTCGTCTCTTCGAACGTGACCTTGTCGATCATCTCGCCGCCACCCTGGTACGGCGGCAGGTCGGCGAGCAGGTCGTAGCGCCCCCAGAGGATGCCGGCGCCGGTCGGTCCGAGCATCTTGTGGCCCGAACACGTGTAGAAATCGCAGCCAAGCGCTGCCACGTCGACCGGCATGTGGGGCGCGGACTGGGCGCCATCGACGATCAGCCAGGCACCGACGCCGTGGGCGATCTCGGCCATGTCGGCGATCGGGTTGACCGTGCCCAGCGAGTTGGCGACGTGAATCGCCGAAACAACCCGGGTTTTCGGGCCGATCAGCGCCTTGTACCCCGCCATATCGAGCTCGCCGCTCAGCGTCATTGGCGCCACTTTCAGAACCGCTCCGGTCTGCTGGCACGCGATCTGCCACGGCACGATGTTGGCGTGGTGTTCCATCGCCGTGATGACGATCTCGTCACCTTCCTTGAGCACACCGCGACTCATCGACGTCGACAGCAAGTTGAGCGCCTCGGTTGTGCCGCGCACGAACACAATCTCGTCGGAGTTGGTCGCGCCCACAAACCGCGCCGCCTTGCCACGAACCTGCTCATAGGCCGCCGTGGACTCGTGGCTGATGCGATACGCGCCGCGCCGCACGGTGCCGTAGTCATGCCGGTAGAACGTCGTGATCGCGTCGATGACGGCCGCGGGCTTGAGGCTGGTCGCACCGGTGTCCAGAAAGACCAACGGCTTGCCGTTCATCGTTCGCTGCAGCTCGGGGAACTCGGCGCGAACGTCTTCGGGTGTCAGATCATCAGGCCGACGTGGCGGCGGGGCGGGCAGGGCGCTCATGGCGTGGTCCAATTTTTTGCGTGTATGGTGCGGCGAAAAGCCAAGCGGTGGCTTGCTGTAGCCGACGAGCGATCACAAGGGAAGGTCGCGCTGCCCAACTCCGCAACCTGCACCGACAATCCATTCTCAGTCGAAAACCGTGGCCTGACCCTTCTTTGCTCCCCTTCGCGGTTCGAGGTCCGTCATGCTCCACACCCGCTTCGTTACCCGCGCCGTTTACACGTTCATCTGCGCCATCGGCCTTGCGCTCACATTCGCCATGTCCGGCTGCGCGAAGAAGCCGTGCTCCAACGAGTGTGAGTGGCACGGTCTCTGCACCCCCAAGGGCGCTGACTGCCATGCCGCGAGCGACGCTGACTGCCGCGACTCGAAGGCTTGCAACTGGTACGGCAAATGCAGCGCCAAGGCCGGCAAATGTGTGACTGCGGTTGATCGGGACTGCCGAATCTCCAACAAGTGCAAGCAGGCGGGCCAGTGCAAGGCGCGCAAGGGCAAGTGCGTGGCCGTCTCCAACGCCGACTGCAAGGCATCAGAATTCTGCGCAAAGAGCGGGTTTTGCCGGCTCACGAGGTCGGGCAAGTGCAACAAATAGCGTCCCGGCCCCGCCGATTCATTTGCGCATTGGCGGTCGGCGTGATCCGATGAGGCCGTGACGGCACCCAAACATGGGGCTCGCCGCAGACCCAGGGGATTGATGAGCAGCTGGCACGCCAAGGCCGACCAGGGCTGGGAAGGCAAGACCATCGCGGATCGCTACGTCGTTGGGCGCAAGCTCGGCTCCGGCGCGATGGCGAATGTGCACCAGGCGCTCGACAAACGGCTCGACCGCGTCGTGGCCATCAAGATCCTTCGGTCCGACAACGAGCACGGCAAGGACTACGCCAAGCGCCTCTTCCGCGAGGCCAAGAGCGCCGCGAAGGTCACCCACCACAACACCATCGCGATCTTCGACGTCGGTCAGACCGGCGAGACGGTTTACGTTGTCATGGAGCTGCTCGAAGGCCGCCCGCTCAACGAGCTGTTGCGCGACGAGAAGATGTTGCCGCCGGTGTTTGTGATGGACGCCGCACGTCAAACCGCCGAGGCGCTGACCGCGATCCACCGCGCCGGTATCGTTCACCGCGACATCAAACCCGAAAACCTGTTCGTCGTGGATTCAAGCTCCGGTGCCTCGCTGAAGCTGCTGGATTTTTCGATCGCCAAGCTCTCCGCCGAGCAAGAGAGCCAGCAGTTGACCATGGAAGGCGCCGTTATCGGGTCGGCCTACTACATGGCCCCCGAACAGGTGCGCGCGCTGCCCGTTTCGTCGAAGACCGACCTCTATGCGCTCGGCTGTGTGATCTACGAATGCATCACCGGGCGGCCGCCCTACACCGCCGGCACGCTTGTCGACCTGTGGGCCAAACACCTGACCGCGCCGCCGCCACGTATCGAAAACGCCGTGGCCGGGGTGCCCCTGGACCTGAGCGACCTCGTCGTGCAGATGATGGCCAAGGACCCCGAACACCGCCCGCCGTCCGCCGCCGCCGTCGCGCATCGACTCGGCGAGCTGATCGAGCTGGGGTTGGGCCGCGGGATGACTTCCAAGGGTCGCCCTCGGGGCGTCACGCGCACCGAGAAGTACGCGACGGAGAGGCATCCAGGCCCCATCGATCAGCCGACCGAGACGCCCAAGGACATCGCCGAGCGCACCACGCGCAAGATGCGAAAAGACTGAACCGAGCGACCACCACTGCGCTTTCCTACAGCGAGTTGACCCAGTCGGTTATCAACGCGCGGCCTGTCGTGTCGATCACCTCCGTTCCGAGGGCCGGCATCCGGGGATTGCCGCGACTCATGCGCTGGACGATCTCGCTGTTGCTGGCGTTGCCCGGTCGCATCACATTCTCGGCGACGCTTGTCTTGTGGGCCGGAAGGTCACGCACGTTGGCGGGCGGATTTGCCGGCAGCGACAGGTCGAAGTTCTCCTGCGGGTCGTAGCAGCGCGGACCGTTCGACGCCGGTCGTGAGTTGTTGTGGCAATGGCCGCAGTTGGCGTGCAGGTAGCCGAGCGCGTCGTGGTCTTCGGCTGTGCCGGGCAGGGCGATCGTCTCGGGCACGTTGGCGGGCAACACGCCCTTGGCCTTGAAGTCTGCCGCCGATTGCGCACCCGGCGTGGTGGGCTCCCAGGCCAATTGAATCGCGCTGAAGCCCAGGATTGTACTCGCACGCCCGCCGTGGCAGCCCATGCACTGGCCGGCCCCGGGGACGTCATGCGGCGTTCCGAGCATATTCGAACCACCGTCTGGATGGAGCTTCGCGTCTTTCTGATCGGCGGTCCAAACGTACGCGCTGCCCGCCCAATCCGCGTCGCCCGCGCCGGTTTTGAGCAAGATCCGGGTCTCGACGCGAACACCGTCGCGCACAAACTCCTTGAACAGCTTGGTCCCGACCGGAAAACGCCAGTCGTCCATGTCGCTCGTGTCGATGGACGTGCCCTTCGGGATCGACAGCCAGCGGCGTTTCTTGGCGCCGTCCGTCCACAGCGGAAAACGCGGCTCGAACAGCCAGACGCGGTCGTGCAGCGTCTCGTCTTTCATGTCCGAAAAGAGGCCCGCGTCCGACAGCAACGGCGGCAGTTTGGCCATGGAGGACGCCGAAGGTGGCGCGCACTCCCGGAAGTCGTCGTCGTCGCCGCAGCCGGTTGTCGTCGTACACAGAAAGAGCGCCGCGCCGAGGAGGCAAGGCAGAGAGAGGCGGTTTTTCATGCTCAAGTCGTCCCGCGCGACCGGCCAGGGGGGACGGGCACGTTCGCGCTCTTACGTCTTAGACGCCAGCTTGACACCAAAGGGTCACTGCGGGGCCGAAAGTCGTCGTCGCCTTCACATTTGGCCGAATTTCTTCGCGATGCGGGCGGCGGTCTTGATGGTGCGGATGGTGTTGGGCCAGCGCTGCAGCGCCTTGTCGAGGTGGTGGGCCTTGATCGGGGAGTCGCTCAGCCCGCCTCGCCGCAGCCAGTACACCTGGTCGCCGACCGCGCGGAATTGGTCGTCGTCGCTCTGCAATCCGGCCAAGCCGTCCAAGACCGCCGCGTCGGGCGCGTTCTTAAGGAAGATGATGTGCACGTTGAACCCGTCAGCCGTCACGTCCTCGAGCCAGTCGGGGGCGGCGAGCGTGGCCACGGCTCCGAGCGGCCGGATGAAGGTGGCGACGGCGTATCCGAGCGCATCTCTCAGCGCGGCTTCAAGCTCGGGTTCGAGCGCAGGGCGTGCCCGGGGGCTTTCGGCGCCGACGTCATCAAAGATCACGTTGCCGCTCGCGATGTAGGTCGACACCCCGGTATGTCCGGCCGCCTCGAATATCGCCTTGAGCTTGTCCATCTTGACGCGATGACCGCCGACATTGAGGCCGCGCAGAAACGCGACGAGGCGTGGCTTGGACGATGTGGACGTGGGCTTGGACGATGTGGATGTGGGTTTGATCATGGCTCTACCGGTCCTGATTACGCGCGAGGCGTGGTTGGGGGTCAGGGTCGTTCTGGCGTGGCGCAATGCCAGATCCCGCGGGCCGTCTCTCGGGCTTGTTTGGCCACCGGATGGCGCGGCGATGCCTTGGCGTGCTTGCCGAAGAAGTGCAGGACCATCTGCGGAGCGCCCTCGATGTCGTGTCCTCTTGTTGATTGCGCTGTTTGTTGATTGCGCTGTTTGTTGATTGCGCTGTTTGTTGATTGCGCTGTCACACCGTCGCCGTGACAACCACCTGGCCGTCGAGCACCTGGCCGCCGAGCACCTGGCCCGATTCGGAACAGCTCGTCGCGTGACGCAGCATCGCCTCGAGCTCGGACACTTCGTAGCACCTGCCGCCCTCGGTGTACGCGACGAGGCTCAGCGAGAAATACGCTCCGGCCGCCGGACCCCGGTGCAGCTCATCGAGGAGCACTTCCTTGATCGCGATGGTGCCGCCGTCCCGCACGTGGCGGGCCGTGTTGCGCGCGATGGTGGTGGCCATGGCCTTGGCGTGCAGGTGAACCACGTTGCCGAGCAAGGCGACGTCGGCGCCGAGGTCCAGGTCGCACGTGGCGAGATCTGCGTCGACGAGCTGTACACGCGCCGTGGCGGCTTCGTGTTCGGCCCTTGTAGCGGTGCGTCGCGCGACGTCGAGGTTGGCGCCGCGGTCGATGACCGTCGCGCGATTCTCCGGATGCAACCCAGCCCAGACGTATGCGTACTCGCCGTGGCCGCCGCCAGCGTCGAGAAGATGGCCGGGGATGTGCTGCGAAAACGCTGGCAGGGCGAAGATCGTGGCCGCGGATTCGCGCGCTCGTTCGGCCAGATAGCCAAGATAGGCGTCGTCCTGCGCGGCTTGTTCAAAACGCGGATCGGGTATGGGCTCGTCGCTGCGAAGGACGTCTGCCAACAGACCGAGGCCAGCGGCGGCGATTTCGGGGCGGGGAGGCACGTCGACGCACCGCCAGCGAATTCTCGAACCGTCGCGTTTCCCTTCTGCGTGGCCATGCAGCGCGAGGACAGCGAGCAA
>Ga0114932_10004468_pt1 | contig 13040 bp, 24 predicted proteins | sample 2SBtaG_2_FD_87286 | JGI IMG/M metagenome (GOLD analysis project Ga0114932, IMG submission 87286) | Deep subsurface microbial communities from Kolumbo volcano to uncover new lineages of life (NeLLi) - 2SBTROV12_ACTIVE470 metaG | ecosystem: Environmental > Aquatic > Marine > Volcanic ...
CTTGTAGTAATTTACCCTCAAATCTCTTAATGAACCAATAATCATTGATGTAAGGCCGTTCTTCTTTGTACATGCCCAATGGTTTGTTTGCGGAATTGTGTTTTTTTTACATTCTTCGTGAGAACACCTTACTGTTTCATATGACAAATTCCTGACTTTGATAATACTAGGATACAGACTTGCAAAATCCATGACAACTACATCAAAATGAATTCCTTCTTTTGGTTCTACAACAAGACCTCCTCGGTATTTTTTATCTTTGATTACTGCATCAGACATTACTCCTTCTGATCTTCTTTGCAGTTCCTCTCGTTTTGGAATTAAGCAGTTTTTTCGTCTATGCTCATAATACAACAAACTTCTAATCCATTGTGATACTCCCATTCTTGCAATATCATCAATTGGCATTCTGCCAATTCTTGCAATGATTACAAGCAAGTCCATCATCAAATCTTTGTTAAAACTAGTTAGTTCGTATGTTAGAAGGGCATCATTGTAACAATAATTTGCAGTCTGGTATAGTGATAGTTCGTCAAACTCTAAACCATAGTCTATCTTTTCTTTTCCAAGTAATGCCTTTGATACGCTGTTTAGAGAAAAATCAGTATATTTTTGACTGAATGCATAAATCTGAAATGAACGATTTGAAAGAACTTTGTACAAATCAAGATGTACTCCTTCTTTGAGAGTTGCAGTATCTCTCATCATGTATAGTGGATTTTCAGAATTTTTTATTCCTAGTCTTTCTGCTCTATTGTAAAGGTATGGCAAATCAAACTCATCTCCATTATACGTGAGAACAAATGGAAATGTTTTGATAATTTCAAATGCATCGTGGATCATTTCTTTTTCTTTATCTAAATCATAAAATGTGACTTTGATGTTTTGTTCTAATTCGTTTGTTCCTTGTTCAGTTCCTTCTGTTTTGAGCACAAAAATCTGATCAAATCCATCTGTTCCTTTCAATCCTATGGCTGTAACTTTTTTTTCTGCTAGTTTTGGGTCTGGAATTCTACCAATTTCAGCTTCTACTTCAATATCTACACTGAGTCTCTTAATTTTTGGGATTGGTTGGTTTAACAAATCTGCCCATTCAGAAATATATTTTTTAAATTCTTCGGCATCGACCATACTCTCACTGTCAACTTTATCCCACAACAAACTTTTCAGAGCAAGTTTTACTTCATCTGAAATTTCTAGGTCATGTTGTTTTATTTTTCCATCTATAATTTCATAATACTTTCCAACAATTAATTTTCTATCATACAAATAATTCTCATAATACTTGATATCTGATTCCCACGTTTCAATTACATTTCTAATACTTTTATCTCCTGCAGTTCCTCCTATGGCAAGCGGATCTGCAACAGTAATTTTTGACATATCAATTTCCTTATCTTTGATCAAATCATACCGTTGAACAGTTTTAATTTCTAAAACATCTTCTCTTTCTTGTAAAAAGTCTAATTCATCTGGAGCTAATCTAGAATAACAATATGGTTTGTGGCCAATCTCATCTTTCCATAAGAATAATTTTTTAGATTCTGGTTCATAGAATTTTAAAACTGCTGATTTTGAAATATTATCATATGTTGCAGAAACCAGCATTGATGCGGGCATTGATTCAATTTTCTTAGTCTCTGGCAAATTTACTTGCATTTTATCACTCTTATTTTTCGTATTTACTGAGAAGCTCTTTTGCCCATCTTGCAATTTTATTTTTGTCTAAACTAATCACTTCGACTCCTGCTTCTTTTAACAAATCATAATCTGTTTCTGGATATGCATCAAGGCAAACAAATTTTCTAATCCCTATGGTAATTGCCATCTTTGTGCATTCTAGGCATGGAACAAATGTCGTGTAAAGAATTGCCCCTTCTACCCCTGCTTCTATTCCTAAAATTGCACAATGCATTATTGCATTAGCTTCTGCATGATTGCAAAGACAGCGGTCTAGTGATGCGCCTGATTCAATTTTCCCCTCCATTCGAAGTTGACATCTTTTACATCCTCCTTCAAAACAATTTTTGATTCCTGGTGGAGTTCCATTATATCCAGTTGCCAATTGACGATTATTTCTGACAATAACTGCTCCTACTTGTCTTGTTATACAATTTGAGCGAAGTTTAGCCAGTTCTGCTTGAAGCATGAAATATTCATCCCAATTTGGCCTATCAAAAGAACTACTCACAAGAATCCTGTCTGTCTGTTCAATATATGGATCACGTTAACTCATATTTGATATGCGATCTAACTTACTCATTAGCTAACACTGGGTTATACGAAAGCATAAAATCAATAAATTACGATCTTTCTATATCTGATGACTGAATTCATTGAGAAAAAATATGTACAAAAAAACTCTATAGAAAAAAGAGATTACCAAATCAATCTTGCAAACCAAGCATCTGGGGAGAACTGCATTGTTGTTTTGCCTACTGGTCTTGGAAAAACTGCAGTTGCATTACATGTGATTTCAGAATTTCTGTCAAAAGGAACTGGCGGTATTTTGTTTTTAGCCCCTACTCGAGTTTTGGTAAACCAACACTATGAGTTTTTGAAAAATAATTTGACATTAGATGATATTTCATTAATCACTGGCGAGGATACTATTCAAAAAAGAACTAAGCTTTGGAATAATAGTATTGTTTGTGCAACTCCTGAAATTGCTCGAAATGATTTGAATCGAAAAATTGTCTCTCCAGAACAGTTCAATTTAGTCATATTTGACGAAGTACATAGAACTGTAGGTGATTATGCATATTCTGGAATTGCTGAATGGTTTGAAAATTCCCCTGCCAGAATTCTTGGAATGACTGCAACATTGCCTAGTGAGAAGGAAAAGGCAACTGAGATTTTGACAAAACTAAGAATATCTAGTGTTGCAGAGCGTACTGAGACTAGTCCTGATGTCAAACCTTACACTCAAGAAACAAACACGGAATGGATTAATGTTGAATTACCTCCAGAGTTAAAATCTATACAAAAATTATTGAAATTGGCATTAGATGAAAGATACGATATTCTAAGAAAGAATGGAATCCGTTTGGCTGAACAACAATCTCTTTCTGCACTACTTCGAATAAGACAGTTTGTTCTTAATCAAAATAGACGTTCTGCAAAACCTCTGTTCACTGCAATTCGAATACATTATGCTTTGAATATGCTTGAAGCACACGGTGTTACACCTTTTCTAAAATTTTGTGAACGTGCAAAAGCAAAAAAAGGTGTTGGGGTAAAAGAATTGTTTGAAGTTGATCCTAATTTTACTAGGGCAATTCATTTGGCAAATGAAGCACAGTCTAGAGGAATTGAACATTCCAAGATTCCAAAATTAAAAGAAATTATTGAATCTGTTCCTGGGAAAGCATTAATTTTTACAAGCTATAGAGATTCAGTTGATTTAATTCATTCAAAACTTACAGAGTTGGGAATCTCTGCAGGTATTTTAATTGGAAAAGCAGGGGATACAGGACTAAAACAGAAAAAACAGATTGAGACAGTACAAAATTTTAGAGATGGTGTTTTTCGTGTTTTAATTGCAACACGTGTTGGTGAGGAAGGATTGGATATTGCTGAAGTCAATCAAGTGATTTTTTATGACAATGTTCCTAGTTCTGTAAGACATATTCAAAGACGTGGAAGAACTGGTAGAAAAGATACTGGAAAACTAGTTGTTTTGATTGCAAAAAATACCATTGATGAAACATACTATTGGATTGGAAAACGAAAAATGACTGCAGCAAAATCAATGGGAGATAAAATGACCAAAGTTTTAGAGAAAAATCAAGAAATAGAATCTAAAAAATCTGGATTGGATGCTTTTCTCTAGTTTTTGTACTGTTTGTGTATGTTATCCAAAATAGTTTGCTTTCTCTGAATTACTTTATTTTTCATGCCTGATTCTAAATGATGAATGCCACTTTTTTTGGCTACAAGTAAATTTTCCAGTCTAATTTCGAACTGACTCTGAAGAAACTCTTCCACTCCTTGAAATCCTCCTTCTAACTCTAAATTTTCAAATGCTTCTTTTGCTAAATTGTTCATAGAGTTTTCTAAATAAGACAAAATATCCTCTAATGTCTTTTCAGTTAATACCATAATTTGCCATATTTCTAAACTGAAAAAAAATGTTGTGTATTTTATTTTGGTTTTTTAGGTGTGTTAATTGATAATCACTTTCTAAACTGTTATCTGCAATTCTCTATCATTGGCCAAGATTGACAAATCAAAAGAAATGAAAGATTTGGTTGAACAAGAAAAAAAACTACATAAGGAAATCAAAGAGGATTTTAAGAAAATTAGTCAAAAAATTAATGATGATTTTGAAAAGGTTCGGGAATCAAAATCTTCCTAATTATGCAAATCTTTTGATGATGTGATACCCAAATTCTGATTTGATTGGTTCTGAAATTTCCCCAACTTGAAGTTTGAAAGCAGCTTCTTCAAATGGTTTTACCATCATTCCTTTTGTAAAATATCCTAAACTCCCTTCTTTTTTCCCACTACCTGTATCTGTTGAAAATTCTTTAGCCAGTTTACCAAATTTTTCACCGTTTTTGATCTTTTCTAAAATGGTTAGGGCCTCACTTTGTTTTTCAACTAGAATATGTGAACATTTTATCTTATTGGACAATAAGATGGACAAACGATTTCTAGTCTTTATTTGTTAGGAATTTTGCTATAAAACAAAAATTATGTTGTTTTTTGATAAATCTGATAGTTTGTTCAAATGAGCAAACTTGTTCTTATCAATTCTAACTCATTTCATATATTATGAAAATTCTGCATATTGAAGATGTTTCTGAAATAAGTCAGATTTTTGCTGACATTTTATCCACTAAAAATTATGATTTTGATAGTGTGTCTGATGGACGAGCAGGATTAGAATTGGCAGTTTACAAAGACTATGATTTAATTTTACTTGACATGTGTATGCCAAAGTATAGCGGCGTGGACTTTTTATTGGATTTGAAACATCGACGTCCTACAGAATTATCCAAAGTTGTGATAGTTAGTGCACTTGAAATGAGTACTAATCAAGAACAAGAATTATTGAATCTAGGAATACGTTCTGTGTTGAGAAAACCTATCTCGGTTCAGGGATTATTGTCTCAAATTGAACAAGAAGTTACCTTTTAAGAAATTCCCCAACTAATTTTGTTATTTGGAATAATTTTCAAAAATGGTGCCTCTTTCTCATTCCAAGGATCTTTTCTTACCCATGAGAATTTTTTATAAAATAAATCGTAGAATTTTTTAAATTCTTTTCCCTCTTCAATTATTTCACATTTACCTTGAATGCTTACTGCTTTATGATTTCCTGATTTGTAAATATCAATTACAATGCCTATGTTAGAATTTAGTTTGATGTTTGAAAAAGTACGCGTATTGTAATCTGTTGCAATCACTATTGCATTATCTATCAGAACAAATGATACTGGTTTGACATGTGGAATGTCATCATGTGATGTAGCTATCCTTGCTTCTTCAAGAGAATTTAGAAATTCTTTTTCTTTATCATTAAATTTAATCAATTGAAAATTCGTTCTCTGATTTCTGGGATGTGTTTGTACACAATATCTCTAATCTTCATTTGATCTTCTGCAGTTGGGGCTTCTTCTTGTGCACTAAGAATTGCACCTCCCATTCCTAATGCCATTCCCATAACAATTCCATACACAAATTCTTGTGGGTTTTCCACTTTTAGCACTTCTTTATTTTCTTTAATTTCGTCTAAATATGCTGGAATAGTTGTTACTGCTCCATTGATAACTTGAAGAATTAATGCTTCTAGTTGTTCTTCGCTCATGAATAGATTCAATTGGATTTCTTAATAAATCTGCACCTAAGACAATTCGAAAGTTTACACTCTACCGTTTCTTATTAATGAAAAATCATACTAAATCAATAACATGAGTTACTTAGATTCAAGAATAACTAGAGAAGAATTCATCAAAACAAGGGGTGCAATATCTACCCAAGCAAATGCCACAACTGCTCTGAATCTCTTTGATCATTTCTGCAATGAGGCATATCAAAAGAGTGGAGAGCAAGTAGTTTTGGATATGGAGAAAATCATAAACCAAGATGGAAATTATGACCGACTATATCGACTGTGTAATGGCTATGTCCAATGGTTACTAGATGACCATTTGGAGATTAAAATTAAGAAATACCGTCATTCTGAACCTGTTCGAAAACACAATCCATCCAGTGTGAGAAGAATAATCAGCAGTATGAGACAGTATTTTGAAGAATTTGGGAGAATAGATTTTTCTGAAAGAAAATTTCGTAGAATGGTAAAACTTCCAAAAGAGATTCATCAAGACCCAGAACCATACACCAAAGAAGAAATTATTGAGTTTGTAGACTCTTCGTCCCCAAAACGAAAAGCACTCTACATGCTACTCAAAGATTCTGGATTAAGGATTGGTGAGGCAGTTCAGCTAAAGAAAAGTGATGTCGATATGGAATCCAATCCTGTCACTATCATGGTTCAGGCAAATTATACCAAGACCAAAAAGAGTAGAATCTCCTTTGTTACCCGTGAAACCAAACCATTTCTCAAAAGAGTGATGGCAAACAAAGAAGAAAATGATCTAATTTTTGGAGTAAATGAGGATTATAGACAGGCTGTAAATAATGAGGAAGTCCTTTTTGCAAGAACTAGAGCTAATCTTGGATACACCAAAAAATATGAGTGCAATAATCGATACAAAAAGAACCTACATTCCTTTAGGGCGTTTTGTGCAACTCAACTAACAGAGACATACAGTGAGGAATTTGCTCACGGTTTCATCGGGCATAAGGGATACCTCACACAATATATCCGAAACAAAGACAAGCTTGCAGAGAAATATCTTCGTGCAGAAAATAAACTGATGATCTTTGAATCTGTAGAGGTTGTGGAACAAACAGACAAGGTTGAAAAATTAGAAAAGGCAGTACTAGAACTTCAAAGATTGTATTCCCTCAAAGAAAAAACTGAAGGTGAATTAAGAGAATTAGAATCAATTACATCTAATCTTTAATTCCATTAATTTTCTAAAAAAAATCTGATGGGTTTTTATTCAATTCCAAAATTGGAAAATTTACTTTATATAATGTTAGGAGTATTAAAAGTAAGTAATGTATTACAAACATTACTCAAAAGAAGAAATCAATTCCTTAATTTTTGAAAAAAGAAGGAAGCTTGAAAATATCATAGAACGAATTACAAAAATTAACGAGGATGCATTATCTTGAGCAGTTACTGTAAGGGATTGTGTGATAGAGAACACTCACAACAAATCAAAGGATACAATCCAAAAAATGAAAAAGGACAAAGATATTGTAAGAAATGTTCAAAATACATAACAATTGAATGTGCAAGATGCTATTGTTGTAAAAATTTAACACGAGGAAGTCCAAAATACAACAGAGAAGCTGAATCAAAAGCTAAGTTGTTTAAGAAATCTAATCCAAAGAAAAATGAATAGAAAAAGTGACACAATAGGATTCAGAGTAACTCCTGATATGAGGGAGACAATTGAGAGAATTTCGAAGAAACAATCTGCTTCCATGTCTGAAGTTGTTGAAACATTAGTTCTTGCTGGATTATGTGATTTACAGACACCTGTTGAAGAAAGAAAGTTAATGGATAGATTCAAACAAGAAGTAAAGGGAAAATCAAACGTAACTGATGGAGAATTTGTGGAGATTCTTAGAGACACACTTAGTTTTGATGATAAGCTAGAAAGAGTATACAAATTAGATGATAGAACATTAGCAAATTATGCTGTATTGTTTTGTTTTGCAGTATCGGAAAGGCCTGTGTTTAAAGAAACAGTACTAGGTCTAGAAACTATTGCCCACAAACTAATGCGATTTAGAGATAGTGGAATTTTACCCCAAAAACAGGCACAAAATGAGACTAAATTCACCTTTGGAGCCTTGGATGAACTGTATGAAGTAAAGAAAGAGACAATCCAGAAAGTTGAACAAGTAATCTCTGATGATATTCAAGAGACTGATACAAAACCTAGGATTCCAAGTCCTCCTTGGTTAACTCAGTTCAGAAAAGATGAAGAACAGAATTAGATTTTCTTGTTAGTAATTAGATTAGTAGTGTGTTAGTATGTGTTAGTATGTTTGTTTGTATGTTTAACATTTTTTTATTTTATTTTATTATTATTTTATCTAGGTATAGTATGTGTACTATCCTCTTTTTTTAACGTTGAAACAACGTTGTTTTGAAGTTTTTTGATTTTAATTGTGTAAAATTAAATGCTAATAAGCAACTTTAACGCATTTACTTTATGCGTATTACAAAAGTACCAGTTGATGATCAACCGTTTTCAGACGATAGTTATGAAAACATTGCATCAATGATGAAATCTCAAGGCATTAAATGCCGAGTGGTCTATCAATAGACCTTTACCTCTTTTTTCACATTTTCCCGTTTCTTATTAACCATAACTATCATTACTTTCTCTATGAATATTACAACTAGTGCAAAAATAACAAATGCACAAAAACAATTCTTAGAAAATGAGTCTATTAATTTTTCAAAGTTTGTTAGACAAGCAATAGACCAGGAGATAAACAGAAGTTCTTCAAAACAAAAAATGTTGATGGTAAATGGGGTTCTTTGAAAATGAAAAAATTCAAACACTCTAACGAAGAACTAGAACAGGCAAAACAAGAAACGGAAAGGAGAGGTAAGATTGGTTCAAGATAACGACCCAAATCTCCTAACTGGATTTATTGCAAATGATTCAGACCGTGATGAAGACATCACTGGTGTTTTTGTAAGTATGGCCGGAGTTTTAAAACAAATCCCACTGAGTTCATCATTTTACTCAACTGTAAACGCCAAAAATTTAGCAACCAAAAAAGCTGATATCATAACAGCACTAGAGGCCATATCTTGAGCACACAAGTCAAAGTCATTTGCAAGAGATGTGGCCACTATGAATGGTTAGACCAAGAACCTGACTATGATGAATGGAAATGCACTCTTTGCACGCCTAGAAAGGGGGCAATTAGGCGTCTAAAAATCATCCAATGCTCAGTTTGCAACCAATCCTATGAGAGCGATTCAGATTGCCCTGTATGTTCAGAGAAAAACGAGATACCTGTTTCTTCATTTCAAATAACTTCTGATCCTCATGGGGCATGGAAAAAAGCCAAAAAACCAATTGATGCACTGTTGGAAGTAGAAAAAGGGGAAACCATTCTAAGAAACAGAGTTAGAGACCACATCAACGAGAAAGAAAGACGAGAGGCAAACGTAGAGAAACTTCTCATACAACAAAACGAGCTTCTAACAAGATTATTAGGAGAGCCTAGACAATGAAGTATGCATTAACACTTCATGATTTGTTTAGCATGGACATGTTACAAGCTACTTTGGAAGATTGTGATTGGACATTATATGATGATTCAGGCAAAGCTCATGAGTTTTGGAAATTGCCTAAAGAGAACATGTTGTTGACACTATTCCTCAACACTTTGCCATACAACATCGGCCAGATAGGGGATTACTATTACATCAAGCAAGGAAACTTTATCAAAAGAACATCTCACTTGATAGAATCAAAAACATTCCAGAACAACAAGTATCACATAGAAAAAGGTGAACCGCCACAATGATACCTACTCTTCTAAATTGTCCGTATTGTGCATGTTTTCATGGACCAAAGGAATGTAACATTCCAAACGTTATGATGTGCAGTACATGCAGTTGCATATTTCACAAAAACAGGGACAGAACAATTCTAAAACCTGGAAAGGATGTTGATGACCTAGTATGAGTTCTATGTGGAATGCTGAAGACCCAATCTGTAATGGTTGTGCAGAAGGATATCACAATGAACACAAGAAGGAAATCTGGTGGGTGGATGAAGACGGAATTGCGGAGATTAGAAACTGTCTATGCAAGGAGTGTCGCAATGCCGTATGATGAGATATACTATCAGAGGATGGAAGATGAAACCAACCTCGTAAAAGAAATCAGCATTGCAATAAAACGAGTCGTTGACCGTATGGGTAAGAGGAGTTGTGCCTAAAAATGGCTGAAAAATGGAAAGATTTGGACATTGATGGTAGGAGATTAAACCGAATTATCCGATTACTAGAGACCTTGATCAAGAAAGAAGAGGATATCGATAAGGTCGTTAGACTGACAAATTCACTATGTTATCTCACAGGAAAGAAGCTAGAACTGGCCTACAAGATGTTAAAGATAGATGAGATATTCAGGAAGGTAAAGGCCAAACAAAAGAGAGAAGAGATGTATGGTGTTTGAGTTTCTCTTTTGTCTATCTGTAATTGCATTGGGTAGGAAATTTGATATGATAAGATAAATTACAGTATGATTTTCTTATTATATGGAAGATCGAGCTTACATCAAGTTTTTAGAGAATCTTAAAGAGGAAATGGGGATAGAACAGGATCCTATTGCATTGCCCTTGTTTTTTCAAATTGATGAGATAATCAAAAATTTCAAAAGTGGTGGGTCTAGTAATGATGGAACATATACAATCATCTCTCAGTCTCCTAAATTTCGTTATACTGTTACAATTGTACTAAATGATCCTGGATACAATCTGGCAAATATTAGTTCTATTACAAGTAAAATAAAATCAATTAACTACAAAACTGAGAGAACAAGTTAATCTCTTTCTAATACGCGTATGTTCATTCTTTTCAGATTATAATCATGAGTTCTTTTGTAAGAAGAAGTGATGAAGACAGTTCACTAACCGAAGATGAAAGTAATGAGATTATTGAGAAGATTGTAAATTTTTACGATAAATTAAACGACAAGGGTCTATTATCAAAATCAACTGATCAAACAGAAATTTGGCGTAAATTAAAAACTAGAGCCAAAACTTTTGGTCTTTATGCAATTACTTGTAAAAAATTTACCCTTGCACAAATTCAAGATCCTAAGATAGCTTCATCAAAAGAAATGAATGCATTTTCCCTTCAATGTGTGGTTGATGGATTACGCTATTCTACACAAGAACTAATTCAATCTTTTAAATCCATTTTAGATGAGTCAAAATTTTCTAAATTTGATTCAAACGAATTAGGCTCCTTGTTTGCTGAGATTTTAGATAAAGCTGGAATTGTTGATAGAGATGAACGACAAAAATTGTACTCTTTTTTCAAAATAGACCTTAGAAATGCATTGGCACATAATGATTATGAGATTGATTTAGAGAGTAGTAAAATAACTTGGTATGATAAAAATGGAAAACCCAATACTCTTGAGGATGATGTAAAAACAATTAATGAAGTAGAATTAATCATTCACACTACGAGTGAATATTGGGATTCAATTTAGATTCTAGTTGTCGTACTTTCCACATTTACTACAACGTGGAATCATCATGGTGGTGACAAATACATGGCCACAATTTCTACATGTGTGATACCTCAACTTTCCTTTCTCTCTGTAAGCTTCAGGTAATCCAGGTGCCATATTGTGTATAATTTACGTATAGTATTCAAACTATACGGTATAGTATCCATACTATACACTTATTAGAGTATAGTATCCATACTATACCATGCAACAAACAATTGATTTTGAATGCAAAGAATGTGACGAGGTAATCTTCAACATGCCAAAGATTGAGGTGCAGCGTCACATGTTAAAGCACAAGATAGATCAGCTTGGTGATGTGGATATTCTCAGAATAGCTCACAAGGACTACAATGTAGATTATCTCGGCCAAACAATAGCTAGGATTCCAAAAGGAACCCTTCCTAAAGGCTGGTAATCTTTTGTTTTTCTAAATTCCTTTAACATATGAAGAGTTAGTCCTTGCATACTTTTATTTTAACATTAAATTTCGATATTCAAATGATAATCATTTAGACCTCAAAGATCAATCAAAAGAAATATCAAAAAAGTTTCTAGTAGATATGGTCAAGGTTAGGAGATTAATGAAATTTGAACTCAGAATTTCATGGACAGGCTTTGCACTAATTCTGATTTGGCATTAATTCTAAACTCTTTTGAGAATAAACAATACGCTTAAGTTCATTATTCATGTAGCAAACCCAATGGCATTAGGAGATAAACAGCATGAAAAACAACAAGATGCTAGAATCAAAAAATTAGAAAATGATCTAGCCCAACAAAAAAAGAGAATAAACACATTAGAAAAACGTGCTAATAGAGATGACGTTTTGGTAATGAAATTAAAGAAAAGAGTTGAGAGTTTAGAGAAACGTAAAACAATTAAGAAATCCAAGAAATGAAACCACTAGTGATCATTGTAATAGCAGTTGGTTGTTCAGTTGTTGCAGTTCTAGGAGTTTTGTTTGTATTGCAAGAAATTGCATTTTATCAAGCTCAAGTTGAATTTGACGAATATCAATCGGAACTTGCAAGAATTGAATCAATTGAGAAAGAAAAGAATCAGGCAGCATATGATGAAAATAGAGAATTATGTAATCAAGCATACCCCGATGTAATGTCAAAGGGGTCAGAAGAATATCAGAACGCATATCTGTATTGTCTAAATTATGGTGTCGAAGAAGCATTATTTTCAGAGTGTGCCAAAATGGGTATTGATAGAATTAATTGTAGTAGAATGACCGAAGAAGAGTTACTGAATAATCGCCCTTAGATTCTAAAAATTCGTGTTAAAGGAGAGAATGACGTCTCTACGCTCTTTTCTCTCTATTACACTAATCTAGTATACCAAAATTTGTATTTAAGATCGTATGCATTCCACAATAACCTGCTGATCATAATCCTGTTCCCATAATATCCTCGTGGAACAAGCTGAACTTGATAGGATGCAACTAAAGATTGAAGACCTCATATTCAGATGGGTACGAGCTGGAGCTAAAATTGGTCCATCAATGAAAGATTCCATAGAGAGAGTAACCAAAGACCCTGAATTGATTTTGTATTTTTATCAAAAATTAAGACCAAAGTTTTGTGATTTATAGACAAAGGTCAATATTTGCACCTAAGATTTTTAATCTATAATTTTTTGAGTAAATTCATGTTCTCATTTTTTACCACAAATGAA
>Ga0114932_10004469_pt1 | contig 13039 bp, 12 predicted proteins | sample 2SBtaG_2_FD_87286 | JGI IMG/M metagenome (GOLD analysis project Ga0114932, IMG submission 87286) | Deep subsurface microbial communities from Kolumbo volcano to uncover new lineages of life (NeLLi) - 2SBTROV12_ACTIVE470 metaG | ecosystem: Environmental > Aquatic > Marine > Volcanic ...
CCTCTGCACACGCCGTTTTCGATCAGAAACCCTTCGACTTCGCAATTCTGTATGATGTCCACGCCGCGCATGTCGGCGCCGCGTGCGTAACCCCATGCCACCGCATCGTGGCGCACGGTTCCGCCGCGTTTCTGGCGCAACCCGCCCTTGATCGGGAACCGGGCATTGTCAAAATCCAGGAACGGCAGCATTTCGCGCAATTGTTCGGCGCTCAGGTAATCCGCGTCCGCCCCGGCAAGGTGCATCGCGTTGCCGCGCCGCATGAATGCGTCGCGCTGCGCATCGCTGTGTACGAGGTTCAGGATAGAGCGTTGGCTGACCATGGCGTTATAGTTGAAATCCTGCTCCAGCCCCTCCCAGAGCTTCAGCGAAAACTCGTAGAACGGCTCGTTTCCGGGCAGCAGGTAATTCGAGCGGATGATTGTCGTGTTCCGCCCGACATTGCCCGAACCGATCCAGCCTTTTTCCAGCACGGCAACATTGGTGATGCCGAATTCGCGGGCCAGATAATAGGCCGCCGCCAGCCCGTGACCACCGCCGCCGACAATGATGACGTCGTATTCGGATTTCGGCTCCGGTTCACGCCAGGCGGGTTTCCAGCCCTTGTTGCCGGTCAGTCCCTGCCAGAATACATTCCATGCCGAATAGTGCATCAGAATCCGCCCCAAATGTCCGCTTGCCATTTTTTAGCTGAACGTGGCGGTGGACTTTTACATTAAAGCCGGAAATATGCACAATATGGACAGAATTGGTACAGATTCGCCCGTTTACCGCATCGGCGTGCTGCTGATCGACGGATTTGCGCTGATGTCCTATGCTTCGGTCGTGGAACCGTTTCGCGCGGCGAACCTGCTGAGCCGGCGTCAATTGTACAGCCTCACCAACATCACGCCCGGCGGTGGTACGGCGCATTCGTCGGGTGCGGCACGGGTCGACGCAGCCGCACAGGTCGGCGACGATCTGAAACTTGATCTGCTGCTGGTTCTGGCCGGTGGCGATCCGGTCTCTTTTGACGATCCCGCCGTGTTCCGCTGGCTGGGCCGGATGGCGCGGTCGGGGCTGACGTTGGGTGGCGTGTCCGGCGGGCCCGTGATTCTGGCGCGCGCCGGGCTGATGGGCGGGCGGCGCATGACCGTGCATTGGGAACATGCCGAGGCGCTGGCCGAAATCTCGCCGATGTTGCTGATCGAGCGCAGCCTCTATGTGATCGACCGCGACCGGGTGACCTGCGCGGGCGGCACCGCACCGATGGATCTGATGCATGCGATCATCGCCCGGCATCACGGGCCGGTCTTCGCGCGACTGGTCAGCGACTGGTTTCTGCACACCAATATCCGCCCCTCGGGTGACCCGCAGCGCGGCGGGCTGGTCGAAAGGGTGGGCACGACAAACGCGATCATTCTGGATGTCGTGGAATCGATGGAGTCCCATATCGCCGACCCCTTGACGCTGGAGCATCTGGCGCAGTTCGCCGAAATCTCGTCCCGTCAGCTAAACCGCCTGTTTCGCAGGATCATGGGACAGACGACCATGGCGTATTATCGTGATCTTAGGCTGGACAAGGCGCAAAATCTGCTTAGAAACTCGCCGCTGTCACTGACCGAGGTGGCGCTGGCAACCGGATTTTCCAGTTCGTCGCATTTTTCCAAGGCGCATACCGACAGTTTCGGCATGCCGCCGTCAAAATTAAGAAACTGAGCCGCCGCCGCGCCCGCCATCCGAAAGGTACATCATGCACATTCTGGTTCTGCAACACGCCCGTTCCGAACATCCGGGGTCGTTTCGCGGTTTTCTGGAAGAGGACGGGCATAGATGGACCGCCGTGCATCTGGACGAGGGCGAGGCCCTGCCATCACTGGACGCATTTGACGCGCTTTGGGTGATGGGGGGCCCGATGGATGTCTGGGAAGAGGACCGGCACCCATGGCTGGCCGCTGAAAAAAACCTTATCCGCGAGGCGGTCGAGCGCAGGGGGATGCCCTATCTCGGCCTGTGTCTGGGGCACCAATTACTGGCCGAGGCGCTGGGCGGCACCGTCGGAAAATCGGCGATCCCCGAAATCGGCATCATGGATGTCCAACTGACCGAAGCCGGAGCGACCGGGATTTTCTTTGACGATGTGCCCGAACATTTCAACTGCATGCAATGGCACGGCGCCGAAGTGACCCAGATGCCCGCCGGCGCCCAGTGCCTTGCCACGTCGCCCGCATGTGCAGTTCAGGCGATGCGTTGGGGCACGCGTGCGTTTTCGGTTCAGTTTCACCTGGAAATCGAACCCGACACCGTCGGAAATTGGGCGGCGATCCCCGAATACGCCACAGCGTGGCAAACGGCGCTGGGACCGGATGGCGTGGCGGTGCTTCAGGGCGACTATGATGCGGATTCCGGCCGGATCGCCGTCCTGGCCGAACGTGTATACATGAACTGGCTGCAAACGTCGGCGCGCACGTAACTAGACGCGGCCCATACCTTTCCAACCGCACTCGGCTGCCGAAAACGGCCATGGGGCGGCAAGGGATGTGGCGCGAAGCATCAAACCGCTCGCCTGGGCGGCCAGACGCGTCGATCTTACCGTAACGCGTTGGAAATTACCGTAAAAACGGGCGATCGCGGTGATCTGTCAGGTTTCCGAGGCCCGCGTCAGTGACAGGCGCGCCGTTTCCAGGTGCGCTTTCATCATGTTGGCGGCCCGTTCCGGTTCGCGCGTTCGGATGGCGTTCAGGATCTGGCGATGCTGCGCGTTGTATTGCGCGATGATGCGCTCGCCCAAGGTCAAATGCCGCATCCGGGTCCACTCGTCCTGCGAGCGTACCGAGGTGATCTGGCCGATCATCCAGATCAGCAGATTGTTGCCCGTACATTCGGCCAGAACCCGGTGAAAATCCGTGTCTGCCTCGGCGAAAGCCACGGGGTCCGTGATGTTGTCTTCCATTGTGATCAGCAGCGTTTCCATCCGGTCGAAATCCGCGCGCCTTCCATGCAGGACCGCAAGTCGGCACATATGCGGCTCCAATGCGAATCGCGCGTCGATCAATTCCAGCGGATTCGCATTCTCGATCGGGGAAACCAGACCATCGTTCGTTTGATGTGAAACATAGGTTCCGCTGCCGGGGCGCACTTCGACGAAATTTTCCTGCTCCAACCGATGCAGGGCTTCGCGAATCGTGCCGCGCGATACGCCATACGTGTCGGCAAGACTGCGCTCGGCGGGCAAGCGGTCGTGCAAGAGCAGGATTCCCTTTAGTATTTCCCTTCGCAGCGCCGCCGCGATGTCGGCAGAGCCCTTCAACTTTTGCAAGTCGGTACTCACGCGATTGCCTCCAATATTTATACCAATCTTATACCAAAAAACCGGATAATCAAGATATTTATAAATTTTGGATCAGAAGTGGTTGCATTTTGGCACTGGGTTTGGAAACATGCCGCCGAATGGGTTTTCGGCTGGCCGCGGGCTGAGTCGCGGCACAACAAAGGGACGATCTGGATGGCATTTCCTGAACACGCGAAATACCTGATTATTGGCGCCGGTATTCACGGTTTGTCGACTGCCTGGAAGCTGGCGGAGCGGCTGGCCGAAAGGGGCGAATCGGTCGACGGTCGCATCGTCGTGATCGACAAGAGCGGGATCGCCTCGGGTGCGTCCGGCATTGCCTGTGGCGTCGTGCGCAACAACTATTTCCAGCCGGCCATGCGCAAGCTGATGGCGCATTCGGTCGGAATCTGGGAAAGCGATCCCAAGACCCTCAGCTATCATCCGGTCGGGTATATGCAAATCTCGTCGGAATCCATGCGCGACGATGTGCGCACGATCTATGAACAGCAACAGGCCATCGGCTATGAAAGCGATTTCATCGAAGGTGCCGATGCTTCCGACGCCTATATGAAGGGCATGTTCAGCGACTGGCAGGCGCAGGGCATCACCTCGGTTCTGCATGAAAAGCGCGGCGGCTATTCCAACAACACCAAGTCGATGTACGGGATTGCAAGCAAGGTCGAGGCACTGGGCGTGCGCATCCTGACCGGAGTCGAGGTCAAGGGCCTGAACCAGCAAAGCGGCTCACCGACCATCGAATCGGTCGAGACCAACAAGGGCACGATCACGTGCGAACGTCTGATCATCGCCCCCGGCCCGTGGGCGCGGGATTTCTGGGACATGCTGGGCATGCCCAAGCAGATCACGGTCAAGGGACTGGACGGCTCTGTTCACAACGACGTCGACATGTGGCGGTTCTGGCAGTTGGAGGAAGGCGTTTTGCAGGTCGAACCGGAGATGTTGCAAACCAACGACGGCAAGGTTCCGCCGGTCATTCACGTTGACACCGACGCGCCGCTGTATTCGTGCGAAGACGGCTCGTTGGTCACGGATGAAATGTGGGGCATCTACTACAAACCCGACTGGCATTTCGGTGGAATTCAGGGCGGCGCATCGCCCTACAAGGTTGAAACCGCGGTCGATCAGGTTGCCATCGACCCTTACGGTCCGTCGTCGCCAGAATTCGTGGCGTCGGATCATTTCGCCCATATGTGGGTGTCCGCATTGGCGCATTGCCACAAGCGGTTCGAGGGCATGATGCCGAAATATCACCGCGAGGCATCGGGCGGCATTGGCTGTTTTACCGCCGACAGCTTTCCGGTTTTCGACCATTTCCACGAAAACACCACCATGATCGCCGACAGCAACCACGGCTGGAAAATGCTGGGTGTCGGGCACCTGATCGCTGACGAAGTGCTGGGCGAAGAGCAGGATCTGCTGAAACCATTCCGGTTCGGGCGGTTTGAAAAGGGGGAACTACACCCCGTCTCGAACAGCCCGTATCCGTGGAGCTGACTTGTTGAAACCAATGGAGGCTCAGACCTCCGGAAAATTGAAAAACAGGGAGACTGACATTGGCCTTAACTGACCTGGAAAGATTTGTAGATGCGCCGGGGCGCGACGAAAAAATCAAGGAAGTCCGCAAGATGATCGACCGGATGGGGATCGAGTATCTCTATCTGCAGTTCGTCTCGGTTACCGGCAAGATCATGGGCAAGGGCATTCCGTCCGACCATTGGGAAAGCGTCGCCAAGAAGGGCTTTCAGCTCGTTTACGGCGCGACGGTCAACCTGTTCACGGACCGCGCCGGCAACTATCTGGGCTATGGCCCCGAAGCCGCGGAACTGGTCGGTATTCCAGAACCCGAAACCTTCATGCAGCTTCCGTGGGCACCGACCATCGGGCGGATGTATTCCACACTGTTCCGCAACCGCGAGGAAAAACAAAATCCCGGCGGTTACCTGACGTCCGACGGACGCGGCAACCTGCGCCGGATGCACGAAGACTTTCAGAAAAAACATGGCCGCAGCCTGCGCATCGGCACCGAACCGGAAATGATGTGGCTGAAATTCGACGAGAACGGCAAGCCGCGCGATGGTTATTCCAAGCCCTACTGTTATCACATCGATCAGTTCGAAAGCCTGCGCCCGGTATCCATGCAGGTGATCCGCTATTCCCGCAAGATGGGTCTGGACATGATCCAGGGCGACCACGAGGACGCGCCGGGGCAGTTGGAGCTGAACTGGATGTTCGACGACGTGCTTCGCAATGCCGACCGTCTGACGACCTATCGCCAGATCTGCGCACAGGTGGCTCGTGAAAACGGGATTTTCGCCTGTTTCATGACCAAACCTTTCGAGGGCGTGTCGGCCTCGGGCTGTCACCACAACATGAGCCTGTGGCGCGGCGGCGACGATCATTTCGTTCCCTGCGGCAACGACAAGGAAAGCCTGCCGGGCATGGCCGAAAACTACATGTATGTCCGGGGCGGCGATAACACGTTCATGCCGGACGACGACGATCCGCAAATGCCGGGCAAGGAAGGGCTCGAAGCCATCGGCGGCGTCGTGCACCACCTGCAGGCGTTGACCGCGATCGGGTCCTCGACCGTGAATTCTTACCGTCGGCTCTGGGACACGGGTTTCTGGGCACCGGTCTTTGCGGACTGGGGCTTCCAGAACCGCACCACGGGTCTGCGGGTCTCGGCACCGGGTCGGTTCGAATACCGCTCGGTTGACAGCATGGTGAATCCGTACCTGATGGGCTCTGCTCTGCTGGCGGCCATGGATGACGGCATCGACAACCAGTTGGATCCGGGCGAACCCGAAGAACGCAACATCTATGATGCGATCAAGGCGGGCAAGCAGGTCAAGAAACTGCCGATGAGCCTTGGCGAAGCCCTGGATCATCTGGCGGGCAGCGAGGTCGTTCAACGCGGCCTGCCCGGCGAGATGTACCGCTTGTTCCACGAATACAAGCATGACGAATACGCCCGTTTCATGGCGACCGTCACCGAATGGGACAACGACACATACATGGAATGCCTGCCCTGATTGGTGCGCGAAATCACGCACCCTACGCCAGGGTGGAAATGCGGGGTGCGCGCCAGGCGCGCACCTTAAACAAATCGAAGGAGGTGCAACGCAGATGTGCGGTATTGCAGGACTAATTCACAAGGGCAAAAGCTCGAACGTCGGCGGTGAAATGACCGCGATGTTGCAGGCCCTGAAACATCGTGGGCCGGACAGCACAGGCTACGCGGTCTACGGCAAATCGACGGAGGGCGATTATGTCATGCGCTTCGTCGTTGCCGAAAAGGAAGACATGAATCGCGGCTTCGGCATGAAGGAAGTCGCCGCCGAGCGTGTGAAAAAGGTCGAGGCCCGCCTGAAAGAGCACGGTGCCACGATCAAGTCGAAAGAAGCGGCCACCGATTACGCGCATCGTTTCGTCATCAGCCATGAGGGCGACACCGAGGAAATGGCGCGCCACATCGAAGACCTGGAAGGCGTCGAGATCATGTCGATGGGCAATGGTCTGGAACTGATCAAGGACCTTGGCGATGCGGCGGTTGTGTCCGAACAATACGGCCTGAACGATTTCGCCGGCACCCATGGCATCGGCCATACAAGGATGGCGACGGAATCCGATGTCGATATCCGGTCGGCGCACCCCTATTGGGCGTTTCCGTATAACGACGTTGCGGTTGTTCATAACGGCCAGATCACCAATTACTGGATCATGCGCCGCGAAATGGAGCGCAAGGGGCACCGGTTCCAGTCCAATTGCGACAGCGAATTGCTGGCGGTCTATACGGCCGACAATCTGGCCAACGGCGTCACACTGGAAGACAGCCTGACCCGCTCGATCGAGGAAATCGACGGCGTGTTCACCTATCTGGTGGCAACCAAGAACCAGCTTGGCATGGCCAAGGACACGATGGCGGCGAAACCGCTGGTGCTTTACGAAAGCGACGATCTGATCGCGATGGCAAGTGAAGAGGTGGCGATCCGAGCGATCCTGCCGCAGGAAATCGACACGACTGATCCCTATGACGAGGAGGTTCGGGTATGGCAAGCATGAGCGACGCTGACCTCAGGCAATTGAGCCAGGAAGAGCGCGTTACCGCGCTGGGCATGCGCACCGATCAGCTTTCGGGCCGCGCGATGCGCATTGAATTCAATCCCGACGAAGAGGAGCGGTTCGAATATCCCTGGGCACCGGACGTTGACTTCAACAAGCGGACCGAGCTTGACGTCGACGACATGACATCGACCGAAGCCAACCAGAAAATCCGCGCCCTGATGCAAGAGGGTTACGGCACCATCGTGATCAAGAACCCGCGCGGCAAACATTCGCTGGGCGTTGGCATTCTTACGCGCCTGCGGCTGATCTTCGAAGGCTCGCTGGGTTATTTTGGCGTCGGCCTGATCGACGGCCCGAACGTGACCGTGAACGGCCGCGTCGGCTGGTCCTGCGGGGAAAACATGCTTGCAGGCACGATCGTGGTTGAAAAGAACGCGGGTTCCACTTTCGGCGCGGCGATCCGCGGCGGCGATCTGGTGTCCAAGGGTTCCGTTGGTTCCCGGACCGGCATCGACCAGAAAGGTGGCACGATCGTCGTTGGTGGCGACACCGGCGCCCTGACCGGGTTCATGATGCAACGCGGGCGCATGATCATCTGCGGCAATGCGGGCAAGAATCTCGGCGACAGCATGTATGACGGCACCATCTATGTCGGCGGCGAGATCAAGTCGTTCGGCGTGGACGCTGTTACCGAGAGCCTGACCGATCTGGACAAGGCATGGCTGACGCGCAAGCTGACTCAATATGGCCTGATGCCCGACAATGGCGTCGATCATTTCACCAAGGTCGTCGCCGGTCGGCAGCTCTGGAACTATGACAACCTCGAACCCTCTGAGAAAAAACTCATTCTCTGATGAGCGGAAAGGAAAAGAAAAATGGCTGATGGCGACATCAAAACGAAAAAGCCGCTCGATCGTGACACGAACCGGATGGGGGACAGTTTCATCTTCCCCCCACGCGTCATCGACGACATTCACGTCAAGGCGCAACTGGGCCGTTACCGGATGCGCGGCATGTCCCTGTTCAAGAAAATTCCGCATTGGGATGATCTGACATTCATGCCGGGTACGCTGACGCGGTTCATCATCGAAGGCTACCGCGAGAAGTGCCTGACCAAGACCGTGATTGGCCCACGCGCCAAGAAACCGCTGGAGCTCGATATCCCGGTATACGTCACCGGCATGTCCTTTGGCGCGCTGTCTTACGAGGCGAAAACCGCGCTGGCGCGTGGGGCGACCATGGCGGGTACGGCAACGTGTTCCGGCGAAGGCGGGATGATCCCGGACGAGCGTCGTTACTCTTCGAAGTGGTTCTACCAGTGCATCCAGTCGCGGTATGGCTTCAACCCGAACCACCTGGTTCTGGCGGACGCCTGCGAGTTCTTTATCGGACAGGGCTGCAAAGTCGGGCTTGGCGGCCACCTGATGGGCCAAAAAGTGACGGACCAGGTGGCCGAGATGCGGTCTCTTCCGGCTGGCATCGACCAGCGGTCACCGGCCCGTCATCCCGATTGGCTGGGACCGGACGATCTGGCACTGAAGATCCAGGAAATCCGCGAAGCAACCGATTGGCAAATCCCGATCCAGCTCAAACTGGGGGCCGCGCGGGTCTATGACGACGTGCGCATGGCAGTGAAATGCGACCCGGATTCGATCTATATCGACGGAATGGAGGGTTCCACCGGTGCCGGTCCGCACCTTGCGACCGAAGATACCGGCATTCCCGGCATTGCCGCGATCCGGCAGGCACGCAAAGCGATTGACGACCTTGGCAAGCGCGGCCAGATCAGTCTGGTCTACGCCGGTGGTATCCGTAACGGTGCCGATGTCGCCAAGGCGATCGCGCTTGGTGCCGATGCGATTGCCATTGGTCATTCGGTCATGATGGCGCTGAACTGCAACAAGGACATCCCCGAAGCCAACTACGAGGAAGAAGTCGGTGCCGCACCGGGCCATTGCTATAACTGCCATACGGGTCGTTGCCCGGTTGGCGTTGCCACGCAAGACCCGATCCTGCGCGCGCGGCTCGACCCGGACGAGGCGGCGGAACGTGTCTACAACTTCCTGCACACCCTGACGATCGAGGCGCAGCTCTTTGCCCGTGCTTGTGGCAAGACGCACGTCCATAGTCTGGAGCCGGAAGATCTGGCAGCGCTGACGATGGAAGCATCGGCAATGGCGGGTGTTCCGCTGGCCGGCACCAACCACACCGTTGGCGTCGACGATTATCACCATCTGTAAGGCATCGGTGCGTGGGAAACCACGCACCCTACAAAAACCGTAGGGTGTGTTCTTTGAACGCACCGACACCTGAAAAAGGAGGCCATCATGGCTGGAACACAGTACAGAGGCTCGGAGATCACGGACGTCGATCAGTTCGTCAAGGATTCGGCCGGGCTGGAATCGGAACGTGAAAAGGAAATCGGACAGCACATTGGGTATCGTTACGACGTCAACCTTGTGCCGGACTATTCGCGGATCACGCCGTTTCTGACCAAATACATGGAAACGATGGGCTGGGACGACCTGAACTGGCTCGAAGACATTCACATGGGTTATGAAGACGGCGCACCGGCCGTTTTCGACCGCAACAACAATGGCTGGGTTTCGATCCCGGACACGATCAAGTTGCCGGACAATCAGCAGGACCGCGACATGATCGCGCGCGAGTTGCTGCTGAAATTCCAGATGTCGGACCGGCACCCGCTGGTCATGCTTCGGAAAGCCTATATGAAGTTCTAAGACATGGCGCGCCCGCTTGAAATTGCCTGCCTCCAGACCCGCCCAATGCCCGACTTCGCGTCCGCATTGGACGAATCCCTGCCGATGGCAGACGTCGCCGTCAAGGCGGGCGCGCGGTTTCTTTTGCTACCGGAATATTGCGGCGGGCTGAAAAGCGAAGGCGCGGCCCTGGTCCCGCCCGCGGCACCCGAAAGCGCGCATCCCTTCCTGAAGGCGTATCTGGATTTCGCCCGCGAAAACCGGGTCTGGATCATGCTGGGCAGCATCGCGATTGCCACGGGCGATGACAAAATCCTGAACCGCAGTTACGTGATCGACGACAGGGGCATGATTCAAAGCCGTTACGACAAGATCCATCTATTCGATATCCAGTTGTCCGCGGACGAGGTTTTCCGCGAAAGTGCCCGCGTATCCGCCGGAACGCAGGCGGTTCTTGCCGACACGCCGCTTGGCCGGATCGGACACACGATCTGCTACGATCTGCGCTTTCCCGGTCTTTTCCGCGATCTGGCGCAGGCCGGTGCCGAGATCATCGCGGTGCCCGCCGCATTCACGCGCCGCACCGGCGAGGCGCATTGGCACGTTCTGAACCGGGCGCGCGCGATCGAGAACGGCGTGTTTGTGCTGGCACCCTGTGCCATCGGCGAAATTCCGGGCGGCGGCGAAAGCTACGGCCATTCGCTGGTGATCGGGCCCTGGGGCGACGTGATCGCCGACGGCGGCACCGCGCCGGGTATCGTTCACGCCACCATCGATCTGGACGAGGTTCCCGCGACCCGCGGACGCATTCCAAGCCTGTCCCACGACCGTCCTTTTGCCGCTGTCGTCAACGTGAAAAGGGAAGTCGCATGAGCTCGGTTGCATCCGCATTGGGCGTAAGTTTTTCGGATCACCCGCTGCGCAGCGCCTTTTTGAAATGGCAATGCCATGTGCGCCAGATCGCGATGCGCGACACGGATGGGCGCCCGGACGACCCGATTATGCCGACCGTTCTGTTGCCCGGCGAGGCGCAGTCGCAAGGGCGCATCATCACCGTTCTGAACAAGGCACCGGGATATTCGGTGACGCCGGAAATGATGCATATGGCCAAGAAGACCAATGATCCGGCGCAGAAACGCAGCGCCGCGTTGCAGTTCTTTTCGGCCACGTATTATCAGAAACACAAGGAATTCTCGGATATTCTGACGGCGACGTTTCCACCGGCTTCGCCGGGTGCGGCCCGCATTCGCGCGGCCGAAACGTGCATTCTGACTTTCGAGGCTTATTCCCAGCGGTTTGATCTGCATTGCAAGACTTGGCGTCTGGCACCGCACAACCCGCTTTTCGTGGCGACGATGGCGCATAACCAGCTCTTCAATCCGGCATTGCCGCCGGACACCGAAATTCTGGGTTTTGAACCGGACTGGGATCATTCGCGGTCCGACCCGCCGCTTGGATGAACCGGAGGGCATTGGGTGCCAGGGATTCGGCCATGCCGTGGTTCCCCGGCAGATTTCGGTGCCCGAAGATACAATTTCCACTGCCGTGATTTACCGGAACCGCACCGGTCTTTTCGACACGACGACCCGGCTGACCGACAGATCAAAGCGGCGCATATTCGGGCGAAACAACCGATTCGCGCGATGCGAAACGTCTGTACCAAAATCGAACCAAAATTGTGAATCTGCGCCATGAATTCAGTTGGATCGACCAATTAGATGCCACATCTGGACCAAATTGGGAGAATGCGGAACCAATTTTCAATAAAAGTCGACCAAAATCCCGTGATTCAGCATGCTAATTGTTGCAATGATAATCCGTTTCACTCAAAATCGCGGGCACGTAATACGAAGACCCCCAAGGGTCCGACAGGGCGCTCCGCGTCCGCAACCCGAGGTGACGCCGTTAGGGTGCCACCAGACACAATGACAGGGAGACTAAAATGAAAGTACTCAAAAACAAGGCCACAGCGTTTGCGCTTTCGCTCGCGCTCGCGTCCGCATCCAGCGCGGCATTCGCGCAGGATTCGGCAGAGCCGATCGTGATTCCGACGCACAACTGGTCCAGCCAGGTGGTGATGGCCTATGTGATTGGCGGCATCTTCGAAAGCATGGGCGACACCGTTGAATACGTGCCGGCTGACAGTCAGGCTGTTTACGAAGCCATCCGTAACGGCGACGTAACCATCTCGCACGAAGTATGGCAGTCAAGCTTTGGCGCGTCGTTCTACAATGCGATGGCCAAAGGCGGCATTATCGACGCCGGTACCCACGCTGCTGCGACGCTCGAAGAAATGGGTGTTCCGCAATACGTGATCGACGACAATCTTTGCCCGGGCCTGCCGAATTGGGAAGCTCTGAAAGGTTGCAAAGACGTGTTTGCAACTGCCGACTCCGAAGGCAAGGGCCGCTGGCTGGAAGGCCCGCAAAGCTGGCACGGCGATCTGATGCCCCAACGGGTTGATGCGCTGGGTCTTGGCGACGACTATGTTGTCAAATTCGCCGGCGGTGCCGACGCGATCTGGGCCGAGCTTGCCTCTGCCAAGAAAGAAGGCCGCGGTATCATCACCTTCAACTGGACTCCGAACTTCACGGATGCGGACGGCTTCGTCTTCATCGAGTTCCCCGAGTACTTTGACGGTTGCCGTCAGGCCGACGGTGGCGATGGTTCCTGTGGGTCGCCCAAAGGCTGGCTGAAGAAAGCGGCGAACTACAAGTTCCCGAAAACCCACCCGGCTGCCTATACGGCATTCTCGAAAATTTCGTTCTCAACGCGTGACATCGGCCAAATGGCTGCGTTGGTCGACATCGACAAGATGAGCCATCAGGATGCTGCCACAAAATGGCTTGCCGATCACGAAGACGTCTGGAAGCCCTTCACTCAATAAGATCAGGCGCTTAACTCCAAGAACTCTCCCCGC
>Ga0114932_10004471_pt1 | contig 13037 bp, 9 predicted proteins | sample 2SBtaG_2_FD_87286 | JGI IMG/M metagenome (GOLD analysis project Ga0114932, IMG submission 87286) | Deep subsurface microbial communities from Kolumbo volcano to uncover new lineages of life (NeLLi) - 2SBTROV12_ACTIVE470 metaG | ecosystem: Environmental > Aquatic > Marine > Volcanic ...
ATAGGAGATTTGTGGGACCGTACAGTTAGTATTATGGGTGTATCCAAAACATTCAGTATTACAGGTTGGCGAATGGGTTATACGGTTGCACCAGCGGAGCTGACGAAAGCAATTACCTTAGTTAATGACCTCTATTATATCTGCGCCCCAACACCGTTGCAGCATGGCGTTGCGGCAGGTTTCAATACGCCCACAAGTTATTTTGATTCGTTGCAATCCAGCTATCAAACCAAGCGTGACAAGATTTGCGATGCGCTTGACGTGGCTGGAATGACACCAATTATCCCCCAAGGAGCCTATTATGCCTTAGCGGAAATTGGACATCTCGGGTATGGATCTGCACATGAGGCATCGATGGCACTTTTGAAAGAGGTGGGGGTCGCGAGCATTCCCGGGACTTCTTTTTTCCAGGGCGATTCTGGCGAAGGGCTCGTCCGTTTTTGCTTTGCGATGGACAACGAGGTTATTGATGAAGCCTGCAAGAGACTAAAACAATTTCGAAAATAGTATTAGCAGTCAACTTAGAAGGTGTAAAGTTAGATACAATATGAGATGAGCATATTTAATTCACCACATTATTCAAATCATGAGAGAATTATTTATATAAATGAACCTCATGTCGGTTTAAATGCAATAATTGCAATTCATGATCGAACCCTAGGGCCTGCACTTGGTGGTTGTCGTTTCTGGAATTATCGAAACGAAGAGGAAGGACTTAATGATGTTCTTAGGCTTTCTAAAGGAATGACTTATAAGGCTGCTCTTGCAAATGTAAATCTAGGTGGTGGAAAAGCTATAATATTTGCTGATAGTTTAAATAAAAAAACTCCTGAAATCATGCTTGCTATGGGGCATGCAATTAATGAACTTAATGGAGGGTATATCACTGGCCCTGATATTGGCACTGGTGTAAAAGATATGACAATTATTCATAAAAACACTCCTTATGTGATTGGTGTTGAAGAAGCGTCCGGAGGGTATGGTGATCCTGCTATATCAACATCATTGGGTGTTTTTATGGGTATAAAAGCTGCAGTTCAGTTTAAATGGGCGACGTCAGATCTTAAGGGAATAAAAATTCTTGTACAGGGATTAGGACATGTGGGAATGAATCTGTGCGAGCTTTTACATGGAGAAAAAGCAACTTTAATTGTGTCGGATATTGATATAAACAAAGTACAGGAAGCAGAAAAAAGATATGAAGCAACATCTGTTGCACCTGAAAAACTTTATGATATTGAAGCTGATATTTTTTCCCCATGTGCGTTTGGTTCAGTAATCAATGACAAAACTATATCTAAACTTAATTTCAGTATTATAGCTGGAGGAGCAAATAACCAGCTAGAAAACGATATACATGGAAAATATTTATTTGAAAATGAAATTATTTATCTTCCTGATTATGTAGTAAATGGCGGCGGGTTAATTCAAGTTGCAGCTGAATGGTATAAAGAACCTTATGAAGTATATGGTCCAAAGGTCAAAAAAGTTTATGATAGTTGCCTAAAAATTATAAAAAAATCTTACAATGAAAATATCGACACTAATCAAGCTGCTAATCTAATTGCCGAAAATAAGATCAAGGCGAAGCAATAAAAATTTTAATAATAAATGAAAAACAATCGCAGTTCTTGGAGTAGTAATTTAGGATTTATTCTTGCGGCAGCTGGTTCAGCAATAGGTATTGGTAACCTTTGGAAATTCCCATATATCACTTGGGAAAATGAAGGAGGGGCATTTGTTTTAATTTATATTGGTTGTGTTATTTTAATAGGGATTCCAATTATGTCTGCGGAATTATTAATTGGTAAAAAATCTAGGCTTAATCCTGTTTCAGGAATGCTTCAGCTTGGCGCTGGATTGTTTGGGGGAAATAAATGGAGATTTGTCGGTTGGCTTGGCATAATTAGTAGTGGCATTATTCTTTCATATGTCAATGTAATTTCTGGATGGGCAGTATTTTATTTTCTGAAATGTATCAATTGGTCTTTATTTGGGTATGCTCCTATTGAAAATCATTTTAATATTTTTTTAGAGAATAGTGTATTACAATTGATACTTAGTTTATTTTTTAGTATAGCTACCGCCACTGTTGTCATAAGGGGAATTTCAGGTGGGATAGAAAAAGCAAGTAGGTTATTAATGCCTGCTTTATTTATTCTATTAGTGACATTATTATTATATAGTTTTGGAATGGAAGGCTCGGCTCGGGCCTTTAAATTCATTTTTGAACCTCGTTTTTCAAACTTAAAAATAGAATCAATTTTGGAAGCCATGGGTCAAGCGTTTTTTTCTCTTTCATTAGGAATGGGAGTTATGATTACATACGGATCATATATAAAAAGAAATTCTAAAATATTTAATAATGCTTTAATAATTGTATCAATGGATACGTTTGTTGCGCTAATTGCATCAATTATAATGTATACGATAATTTTTACTTTTCCACAGATAGAATCTGGAATTTCTAGCAGTACAACTGGAATGCTTTTTACAACACTACCACCTCTATTTTATACTAAAATTTCATGGGGTACACTTTTAGGTCCGGTTTTTTATCTCCTGGTTGTATTTGCAGCTTTTTCATCTACTATTTCTTTACTTGAAGTTGTAGTAGCATTATTAATTGACCAATTTAAATTTTCAAGAACCAAAGCTACTTCTATTTCAGCTATTTCAATTTTTATAATAACGATTATGGTTGTGTTATCGTTGAATTCACAAAATGGGTTTTCAAATTTTAATCCTTTTGGAAATCCAGAGTCCGGTATTTTTTATGAATTAAACCAAATTATATTCAGAGGTAAAATGGGATTTATGACTATAGCTGATCATGCGGTGGCAAATTGGTTATTACCTTTAACAGGTTTATTTACCACTTTGTTTTTTGGGTGGTTTCTACCAAAAAAGATTGCAAAAAATGAAATGAAAAACTTATTGTTCGGCAATAAAGAAAATAAAATTTATGAAATTTTTATGTTCTCAATAAAGTTTGTAACACCGGCGGCAATATTTTACATTATTTATAACATTTTAACAGGCAGTTCAGATTTTACTTAATCTTAATCCTAAAATTATGAATATAATTAATTTAAACGGGGCTTTCGGAAAAGAGATAATCGAATTAAATCTCGCGAAAGTGTCATCCAATGATGAAATTCGAAAAATTATTATGACTTTTCATGAAAATGGATTGATTAGGATAAAGAGACAAAAACTCATACTTGAAGAATTTGAAAGAGTTGCAGAAATGTTTGGTCAAATAAAACCCCATTTCCTTGATCATCTACGATTTAAAGGGCATCCAGGTATTCTTCTTTTATCTAATATTGAAGAGAATAATCAACCAATAGGAATATATGAAGGGGCAGCATTTTGGCATACGGATGTTGCTTACGAAGATCCTCCAAATACCGCAACAGTCGTTTATGGTAAAAAATGGCCAACAGAAGGATGCCCAACGCATTTTGCCAGTACGTATGCAGCGTATGATGCACTTACAGATGTAGAAAAAAAGAAATTTGAATCACTAAAAGTAATCCATCATTATGGAAACCGCTCAGATATGGATGAAAATTCTCAATATTCGGCGGAAAAACTTACGGAAGAGCAAAAAAAGAAGATTCAAAACGTATACCAACCATTGGTAAAGACGCACCCCGTAACAAAAAGAAAAGCACTATATGGAATAGCAGGAAGTTCATTTGGAATAGTTGGTATGCCGGAAAATGAAGCAATAAATTTATTAGATGAATTAAAAAATCATGCATTAAAACCTCAGTTTAGAACAACTGTTGATATAAAAAAGGGAGAGGTTGTTGCTTGGGATGCTTACTGCACCTTGCATAAAGCAACTCCACAAAAAATAGCTACAGGAGAAAATGATGCACGTTTATTATGGAGAGCAAGTATGGTAGGAACGGCTCCTGTCTTGAAAAAAAATGGAAGTTTATAAAAAGTTACTAAATCCTGTATTTAGAAGGGTTGATATAATTCCATTCAGAGAGGGAGGACAGTTTTTCCATTATTTTAAATCTGGAGAAAATAAAGATGATAAAAAACAATAAGATCAAAAATCTTTTAAAAATATTATTAATTACTTCATTTGTATTTTCACAAAAGCCACGCGCAAGAGACTTGGGGGTAAATTTTTATGGTACACCTGGTAAACTAAATGCAATAACCGATGTAAAGGGTATTGAAGTTGGTCACAGTACAATTATTTCAGGAAAAGGTAAAAATATTTTAGGTGAAGGTCCAGTACGAACAGGTGTTACAGCAATTTTCCCAAGAGGAAAACAATTCAGTCCCGTTTATGCAAATTGGTACAGCTTGAATGGAAACGGTGAAATGACAGGAACAACTTGGATTACGGAATCAGGATTTTTAGAAACACCAATAATGATAACAAATACAAACAGTGTTGGCGTTGTAAGAGATGCTGTGCTTAAATGGTTTGTTGATTATAATTGGTATGGTAATGATGATTGGTGGTATACATACCCAGTAGTTGGAGAAACCTATGACGGGTTTTTAAATGATATCTATGGTTTTCACGTAACTGAAAAACATGTATTGGAGGCTATCAAAAATGCAAAATCCGGCCCAGTAACAGAAGGAAATGTTGGCGGAGGGACCGGAATGCTCACCCTGGGGTTTAAAGGTGGAATAGGTACATCATCAAGAGTAGTTAAAATAAATAATAAAAAATATATTCTTGGTGTTTTGGTCCAATCCAATTTTGGAAGCAAAAAAAATCTTACTATAAGTGGAGTACCCGTAGGCAGAGAATTAGCAGATACTCCCGGTATAATTTTAAAAGCACCGCCAAGTAATACTCGAAAAGAAGGGGATGGATCAATTATAGTTATTGTTGCCACGGACGCACCATTGCTTCCTCATCAATTAAAAAGAATTGTCCATAGGGTTCCTTTGGGTATCGGATTGGTAGGTGGCAGGGGCTCAAATGGTTCAGGAGACATATTTTTAGCTTTTTCTACCGCCAATAATAAAGCATTTAATAGAAAAAAAATTCAAACGGTAAAAACATTGCCAAATGATGAAATTACGCCATTATTTGAAGCAACAGTACAGGCCGTTGAAGAATCAATTATTAATGCCTTAATTGCTGCTGAGACTATGGAGGGAATTAATGGAAATAAGGCCTATGCCCTCCCTCATGATAAATTAATTGATGTCCTAAAAAAATATAATCAAATTGATTAAAATAGAGAGCCTAAAAATGAAGAGCCTTTTCAAAATATTATTGATAACATCATTTATATTTTCACAAAAACCTAATACAATAGCTATTGTCGGGGTAACATTAATTGATGGAAATGGTGGACCTTCTATAAAAAATGCAACAGTGGTTATTTCCGGTCAACGAATTATTTCTGTTGGTCCTGGTAAATCAATTCGGATCCCAAATTCAGCCAAAGTAATCAATGGCTCCGGAAAATTTTTAATCCCAGGATTTGTCGATACTAATGTTCATATTTCTCTGGGTGGCAGTATGGAATCAAATGTACGATACCAAGATCAGCGTTTTGGAATAACACTTGAAGGGGCGCAGATGCATTTGAAATATGGTGTCACCACAATCCGAGATAGTTATGGAATTATGAAGCCGCTTTTAGATGTAAGAGATGCAATAAACCGAGGAGATGAGATTGGTCCACGCATGTATGTAGCGGGTAATATTGTCGGTTGGGGTGGATTTTATGCCGAAACCTTTGGGCAACCGACTCCAACCACCCTTTGGCAAGAACAATTTAACGATGACATAACACGCGGTTCTGGAGAAGAATTGATCCTTATGAATCCTAATGAACTCAAAGAGGTCATGCACAAATATATTGATCAGGGTGTGGATTTTATCAAATATGGTGGTACTACCCATAAAACACTCGGTCCAACGACACTTATATTCTCACCCAGGCAAGTAAAAGCAATTGTAGACGTTACTCATAAAAGAGGTCTTATTGCTGAAACTCATGCGATATCACCTGAGGGATTATTGATTGCACTTGAAGCTGGCGTTGATCTAATCCAGCATCCAGAGATATTGGGCGTACCTATTGCAGATGAATTATTACAGTTAATGGTCAAAAAAAAGGTTATATGCTCCATTAATATCAATAGCCATACGGGGAAAAAATGGCAAGACTACCTATCTGAAAGATCTAAACCTGAAACTACAAAAGCAGTTTCACCAAGGGTTCTTAGGCCTTGGCCTCCAGCACAGAAAACAGCACATCAAATTTTTGTAGAAGATGTTAAACCTAACGTTCAAAAGTTATATCGAGCCAATGCTGAGCGTATAATTCGTGCTGGTTGCATTGTATCTGTGGCTACAGATAATGATCTTGGTACTGCGCCTGAATTTAGTAGAGACCCTGGAGCATTTAGAGCAAGAGAGCCCGGCTTTGGGACCTTGATTTCTATTGAAGGACTAGTAGAACTCGGGATGACACCCATGCAAGCGATTGTTTCAGCAACTAAGCACGGTGCCTTAGCATCAAATGCGCTTGATGAATATGGCACGATTGAAATTGGGAAATATGCTGACCTTTTGTTGCTTGATAATAATCCGCTAAAAGACATTGGTAATATTCGAAGCCTTTCTTTGGTAATGACAAAAGGGAAAGTAATCGATCACCAGGGTTTACCCACCAACCCAATTTATAATCGGGAAAAACCTACCAAAGGTTTTAACTAATTATTATAATTAGTTGTTTAAAAAACTGAAACTCAGAAAGTTTAATTAAATTGAATATGTCTTCTGTAAACAATTTTGTCGATGGAAAGTTTTCCGATTCATCCAGTAGCAAACTTGATGTTTGGAGTCCTATCAATGGTAAGAAAATTTCAGAGGTTAATTTATCGAACGCTGATGAATTAGATAAAATTGTTGCCTCTGCGCAAAATGCATTTAAATCATGGTCTCAGGTCATATTAAAAGATCGGGCTAAAATTTTTTATCTATTTCGAGATTTATTACAAAAAAATATTGATGATTTGGCTGAAGCTATTAGAGAAGAAAATGGTAAAACGATAGAGGAAGCAAGGGCTGAAGTAATGAACGGTATTGAACTTGCAGAATTTGCTTCTTCCATGCCGCAAATCATCAGCGATGAAATTCAAGTAGTCAGTAAAGGTGTAGAATGTCGATCTTCGCACTATCCTCTTGGGGTAGTTGGATCAATCACACCATTTAACTTTCCCATTATGGTTCCTCTTTGGACCATTCTTAATTCAATTGTATTAGGCAATACAATGATCCTAAAACCTTCTGAAAAAACACCTTTAGGTGCAACCCTAATTGCAAAATTATTAATAGAGGCGGGATTGCCAAATGGAGTATTTAATATAATAAATGGTGATAAGAACATTGTTGAAGCCATGTGTAACCATAAGGGTATTAAGGCACTCACTTTTGTTGGCTCAACTAAAGTAGCAAAAATTGTATATAGAACCGCAACTGCATCCTTAAAAAGATGTATAGCATTGGGCGGCGCCAAGAATCATTTAATTTTATTGCCTGATGCTCATGAAGATATGGCTGCTAATGATATTATAAATTCAATGTCAGGATGTGCTGGTCAAAGGTGTATGGCCGCTTCAGCCATGGTTGCAGTTGGTGATACAGAGTCAATTATTGAAAAAATTTGTGAGAAAGCATCAACAGTGATTCCCGGAAAAAATCTAGGTGCAATAATTTCAAAAGAATCGAAAAAAAGAATCGAAAAATATATTAGTGATGCAGAAAAAGCGGGTGCTAAAGTTTTAGTTGATGGCCGTGGCGTAATCGTAGAAGGAAAAGAAGATGGATACTACGTTGGCCCAACTGTTATTGATCATGTAAAACCTGATATGGCAATTGCTAAAGAAGAAGTATTTGGGCCCGTTTTGGTAATTATCCGAACAAATGATATTGATGATGCTATAGCCATTGAAAACAGTTCAAACTATGGAAATGCATCGAGTGTCTATACCCAAAACGGTAACCTATCTGATTATGTTACGGAACGTGTAAGCGCCGGAATGGTTGGTGTCAATATTGGAGTTCCTGTACCAAAAGAACCTTTTTCTTTCGGTGGTTGGAATGATTCTCGATTTGGTGCTGGAGATATTACTGGAAAAAGTTCAATTTATTTTTGGACGAAACTAAAAAAACGCACCACAAAATGGAATCCTGAAGCTAAAAAAGATTGGATGACCTAAAAACAATAAGGTGTTATTTACTTATGGAAAATCAAACTTACTTAAACGATAATTTAAATTATACTCTTTTCCCCTGGTTGAAGCAGAAAGGTCTTAAACCAATACATTTAGATCATGCTGAAGGCAGTTATTTATATTCTAAAGATGGTAAGAGATACATTGATTTTTCGTCACAACTTTTTAATGTGAATATAGGTCACGGACGCAGTGAAATTACCAATGCTGTCGTTTCCCAAATGGAAAAAATCAGCTATGCTAATCCAAGTTTTTCAACAGATATACGAGGAAAACTAGGAAAACGTCTGGCCCAAATAACCCCGGATAATATAAATAAGACATTTTTTACTCTTGGCGGCGCTGAATCCAACGAGAATGCAATTAAATTAGCACGCATAGTATCTGGTAAACATAAAATAATAACTCAATATCGGTCATATCATGGTGCGACCTATGCAACTGCAACTGCTGGCGGTGATACTCGGAGATTTGCTATTGATAGTCAACAGGCTCCTAATTTTATAAAAGTTGAAAATCCATATTTTTACAGATGTCCATGGTCTTCAGGTTCTATGGAAGAATGTGGCGAAATGGCTATAAATAACCTTGATATGGTGATTCAATATGAAGGACCGGATAATATTGCGGCAATAATGATGGAGGGAGAATCCGGTTCAAGCGGCTGTATTAAATATCCTCCTTTTTATCTTAATAAAGTCAGTGACCTTTGTAAAAAATATGGAATTATTTTTATTATAGATGAAGTTTTAAGTGGGTTTGGGAGAACAGGTAAATGGTTTGGGTTTGACCATCATAATATCAAACCAGATATTATTACGCTGGCAAAAGGTTTAACCTCTGGTTATTTACCTTTAGGTGGCGTCTGTGTTTCTGATGAGATAGCCGATCATTTTAATGAGAAGTCTCTTCCACTCGGCCTAACATATTCAGCCCATTCTGTAAGTTGTGCAGCTGCTTTAGCTGTGATTGATATTTATGAGAATGAAAATTTAATTGAAAATGCCATATCTATTGGTAAATACACTGACAAATGCATGGAACAGTTGCTGCAGGATCATGTGTCAATTGGAGATTGGCGCAATACTGGGATGCTTGGTGTGATCGAATTGGTAAAAAATCGGGACACTAAAGAATCATTCGTTCCTTATGAAGCTAAAGGAAATGAATTAGGTATTATGAATGATGTGTTTGCGAAAATCAGCGAATTAGGAATGTTTACTTTTACTAAATGGAATTACATTTTTATTGCACCGCCTTTAATTACAACCAAAAATCAAATTGATGAGGGGCTTGATATTATCTCTAAAGCCATTTCTATTGCTGACGCTGTCTGTGAATAGGATTATATAATAGTGCTTCTAAAACTTTGTGTCCTAATTCTTTATTTTGGACTTCTTTTTTATATTGGCCTTTGGTCTTCACGTAAAGTAAAAAATATTAAAGATTATTATGTTGGAGGGAAACGACTAGGTTACTGGGTTGTTGCATTCTCCACGCGTGCGACGGGTGAATCTGCCTGGCTATTGCTAGGCCTTACAGGATTGGGCGCTGTAGTTGGTATAAGTGCTTTATGGGTCGTTTTAGGTGAAGTTCTTGGCGTTGGTATCGCATGGTTTTTCATGGCTGATCGTTTTAAGAAGTTTAGTGATCATTTTAGCTCCATTACCGTGCCGGATTATCTTGTTAGTCGATTTAAATCAAAAACGCATATTTTGAGAGGATTGGCTTCATTAATTCTTTCCATTTTTATTATTATTTATGTGAGTGCCCAAATAGATGCGACAGGCTCTGCTTTTGAAGCTTTCATGGATTGGAATTATTTTACTGGAGCCCTGGTAGGTTTTTCAATTGTTTTATTATACACGATATTTGGTGGGTTTATAGCCGTGGCTTGGTCAGATCTGCTCCAGGGAGTTCTAATGTTCCTTGGGCTGGTCTCATTACCAATAATTGCATTATTTTTTCTAAATAACAGCGATCCTTTATGGAGTACATTAAAAATTATTGATCCTACATTGGTTTCAATCTGGGGCCCTGGTGGTTTTAGCAGCATAAATATTGCAACTATCATTGGATATGCTTTTATAGGACTTGGCTTTCTTGGCTCTCCTCAAGTATTTGTAAGATTTATGTCAATAAAAAATAGTCGGGAAATTAAAAAAGGTCGATGGGTTGCAATTATTTTTACACTTATAACTGATACTTCAGCGGTATTTATTGGGATTTTGGCAAGATACTTTTTTACCGATACAGGTGTTGATGTGGTAAGTGTACTTGGTAATAATGGACAAAATTCATTAATAATGTTAGTCCAACATACTCTTCCATTACTTTTCGTAGGAATTTACATGGCCGTTGTTTTAGCAGCAATAATGTCAACTGTAGATTCATTGCTGGTAGTAGCATCAAGTGCCATTGTGAGGGATATTTATCAAAAAATAATACACCCAGAGATTAGTATTAATGAGCTGACAAAACTTTCCCGTATTGTAACATTTAGCATATCACTTTTAGCATTAGTAGTTGCTATGATTGTGGCTATTTCAACACCTGAACGTACAATTTTCTGGTTTGTTATATTTGGTTTCCATGGTATAGCCGCTAGTTTTTGTCCAACTATAATATTATCTTTATTTTGGAAAAATTTTACAGAAAAAGGGGCGATTGCTTCTATGATTGTTGGTTTTTTTAGCATTCCAATATTTAAATTTTTAGTACCTAATTTAGATACAATAGGTATTTATTTTGATAAAACAGCAGAATTACTACCGTCTTTTATATTGGGACTGCTTACAGGTTACCTTGTATCAAAAATATATCCGGATAAAAAACTTACTTGCGAATTTGAGGCACTCTTGAAAACAGTTGAAAATCAATAGAGTTTAAGTTTTATCGACCCTCTTTTATTCTCAATATCCACTGAGTCATTAGATCCATTGCTCCTTCATTAAAGGTCTCTTCGATAGATCCATATTCTGAAACCGCACCTGTTTCAGAAGTTTGGAATAAATGATTTAGATCTTTTAATTCGTGAATTTCATAATTTTTATTTTTACCCCTTTGTAAAGCTGCTTTTATTTCAGACAGATTTTCTTTGGGAGGTACCTGTAAATCTTTTTCACCATTGATTGCTAAAACAGGAATTTTTACTTTTTCTAATACTGGCCGTGGATCAAATGTAATAAAAAAACTCATCCAGGGACCGAATAGCCCTTTTATCGATGATGCATTAAATGTTTTGGGGTCGTAGCCGATAAGTTGTTGATCTTTTTCTGAAAGATTATTATATGCTTTATATAAAGCTAATATTTTTTCTGTTGCTACTTCATCATTGTTTTCTTCTACTACAATTTCAAGCATTGAAGATTGCACTTCTTTAGCAACTTTTAAACCTTCAGCGGATATTTCGGTTTGTTCCAAAATCAGTGCACCTTGTAATTTCAAAATTTCTTTTCCTGGCAATCCAGTACCCCCCATAAGGATAATAAAATTCACATGTTTAGACTGCGTTGCAACTATTGGAGCAATAATTCCTCCCTCACTATGACCTGCAAGCCCCACGCTTGAAAATTCATTGCGAGATTTAAGGTAGTTTACAGCGGCCTCAGCATCATTTGCATAATCGAGACTAGTTGCATTAGACCTATCTCCTTGTGAATCACCCACACCCCTGTCATCATATCTTAATACGGCAATACCATGCCTAGTAAAATAATCCGATAAAACCAAAAATGGCTTGTGGCCCATTAGCTCTTCATTTCTATTTTGAGGGCCTGAGCCGGAAATCAACACAACAGCGGGGAATGGCCCATCTCCATAGGGAGTCGTTAAAGTACCTGCTAAATTAAAATTTTCTTTTTTATTACTAAAAACTACATCTTCAATAATATAAGGGAAGTCCACAGGTTCCTGTGGTCGCTTCATTAGGGCAATGGTTAGTGGAAATGAATTTGTGCCCTGTGTCCAGACTCCTTTATATTTATTTGGTCCTATTTTTTCTCCTTTATATATACCCTTGATTGAAGATACGGCTAAAAAAATATTGGAATCGGATAAAACAATTTCATCTGTTTTAATGCCATAAACATTTTGAAGGGGGCTATCCATAGTAGAAATTAATTCACCCTTAGGATCTCGATATATATTGAATATTAATGGAACGCTAGTTCCCATAACTTCCAAATTCCCCGATAATTTTTTCATTAATAAATAATTATCTGGTATATCAATTACTTTTGGTTTTCCACAACCAAAAAAAAGGAATCCTGGAATTAAACATGCTAAAAATTGTTTTTTCATATTTACCCTTTATTTGAGCCAGAGACTGTTAATAGTAATCTAATAGAATCGCCTGCTTATTTTGGAACCGGCCTTCCTAAGTTTTCAATGAAGAAGCAATCGATCTTTTCCAATGTTCATAGTCCTCTTCATTTACGACATATGACCAATGCAATAAAGACTGCTGTATTCTTCTGCTTATATTCCAACTACAGTCAATATCGCAACCTGCATTGTAAATCTTCTTATAGATAATATTTCTCCATCGTCCTTTTGGCCCACAAAATGCTAACCATCTTTTAATTTGGCGTGCGTCATCTTCATGTCTCCTACCCACAAAGTACTTACAGTACCATTCAAACCAACCTCTTGGATCATCTTTATGAATCCAACCTTTTTCTTCCCATTCTTTTTGGGATAACCCAGATTTTATTTTAAAATGATTTGCTTCAATATTATAATTTTTTGATAAGTAATATTTTTTATCTAGTTCATAAAACCAATTACTAGGAAAA
>Ga0114932_10004473_pt1 | contig 13036 bp, 10 predicted proteins | sample 2SBtaG_2_FD_87286 | JGI IMG/M metagenome (GOLD analysis project Ga0114932, IMG submission 87286) | Deep subsurface microbial communities from Kolumbo volcano to uncover new lineages of life (NeLLi) - 2SBTROV12_ACTIVE470 metaG | ecosystem: Environmental > Aquatic > Marine > Volcanic ...
CACTTTTTCAGGATATACTCGGAGGGGGTATTTTTCTGGCTTATCCGCGAGGATATCGTCGCCCAGGCGGTTTCTGCATCACGGATGAGACAAACCAGGGTCAGTTCCACGGTGGTGGCGGGACCCGCGGCTGCCAGAAATTCAGAGGACGTTTTCCGCTATCGCCCCGCGCAGATCAGGCGGTACATTCGACGCTTGCGCTGGATTGAAAAAGCGACCGAGCGGTTTTTTCGGGCTCATGACATTGCGCCGGTCCGGCTAAGTTACGAATTGTTGACCCGTACGCGCCCGAATGATCTGTGCCAGGTTTTTGCCGACCGTACCGGCACCGCAATCGACCCGAAAGTTTCTGTCAGTTCACGATACACAAAACTGGAGTCCGCAAAAGCCGTCGCCTTTACCAAAAGGTTCCGCGCCAGCCACACGCGCTGGCTGCGCCGTGTCGAGGCGGAACGATCGGCGATGATTTCCGCCGTTGGGGACGGCTTGGTTGCCGGGCTTCCCGATATTGGCTAGGCCCGGCACAACATGCTGACCGTTTCTCTGATTTCCGCACCGGGTCGTCACAATCTTGACCCTTTGGCCGCCGAGGCACTTCAAAATGCGTGGGGCGGCGGCGGATTGCAATGGCTGTCGCCCCGCGAGGCGGCCGAATTTACCATGCCAGCCTTGCCGGGAAACCAGTGGGAAATCTGGGCCGAGTTTCAGAAACTGGGCGTTGACCTGATTGTCCAGCCGACCACGGGCCGACGCAAGAAATTGCTGCTCGCAGACATGGATTCGACACTGATTCACCAGGAATGCATCGACGAACTGGCCGATGAGATCGGCGTTGGCAATCGGGTTGCTGCGATAACGGCGCAGGCGATGAACGGCGAGATTGGATTTGAAGACGCGTTGCGCAAACGCGTGGCATTGCTGCGTGACGCTCCGGTAGAGGTGATCGAGCGGGTTCTGCGCAAGCGGATTACGTTTGTTGGCGGTGGCAGGCAACTGGTTTCGACAATGAAATCCCAAGGGGCGTACACGGCCCTGGTGTCTGGCGGATTTACCGAATTTGCCGCCAGCGTCGCCAAACGGCTGGGGTTCGATGAACATCGCGCGAATACGTTATTGTTCAAAAATGGCCGCTTGACCGGCAAAGCGGGCCAGCCGGTCCTTGGACGCGATGCGAAACTCGCCGCGCTGAATGAGATTTCGGACCGCCTTAGAATTTCTGCCGATCAGATCATCGCCGTGGGCGACGGTGCCAATGATCTGGCAATGCTCGCCGTCGCAGGAACCGGAGTGGCGATGCATGCCAAATCGGCGGTTGCCGCCAGATGCGACCTGCGGATCAACCATGGAGATCTGACGGCACTGCTATTCCTCCAAGGGTATTCCCGAGACGAATTCGTCTGAAACACCCGGATTCAGAATACGTCCGTGGGGCGGATGTACCCGGTGACAATGCCGCGCCGGTTTCGCAGCGGTGCATTGCGTCGGTTCAAAGTTGCCGGGTGATCAGGGTCCAGGACGCCAAGGTCGACCAAAATCGACGCCAGGGCACACTCGCTGGCGCGGGTGGTGCCGTCTTCGATTTTCAGCGCGATACCAAACTGGCGTTCGGGCAGGATCGCGACGAATACGCCCTCTGCGCCGGTCTTTATTGCCGCCCGCCCATCCAACGCCCGCATCAATTCGGTGCAGGCCTTTCCTTCACCGGCCACCAATTCAGGATGGCCCGTCATTGCGGCAATCAACCGGCGGGCAGCGCGTCCCCTGACGGATCCGTCACCAGCAGTGGCGAAAAATGCCATCGCACGCGACAGACCGTGCAACGTGGTGGCGAAATTGGGGGCCGAGCAACCGTCGATGCCATAGCCCGGCGATGTAAGCCCCGTCACCGATTCGAACGCATCCCTGACAGCGATCTGCACCGGGTGGTCGGGCTCGTTATATTCCGGACCGGCGCGCAAATGTCTGGACACGGTCAAAAAGCCTGTGTGCTTGCCCGAGCAGTTGTTGTGCACCTGACATGGCTTATTGCCATTGCTGTATATCAGATTGCGTGCCTCAGGGTCACGGGGCACCTGTGGCCCACAGCGCAAAGCGCTGTCGTCCAGACCAATATCTGACAGCCAGCGCCAGACCGGCTCTGTATGGATTGCCGCTCCGCTATGCGAAGCGCAGGCGAGCGCAAGGTGCTGGGGCGTCAGACCAAATGCATCTGCAGCACCGCTTTCGATCAGCGGCAGTGCCTGGATCATTTTGCAGGACGAGCGCGGCAGGATCAGTTTTTCCGGGTCGCCCCAGGCCCGCGCAATCTCGCCCCGGGCGTCGCAGACAACCGCGTGCCCGCGATGCAGCGACTCCAAAATGTCGCCGCGCCAGACCTCTACCATCGGTATGGCTTCTGTCATTTCCGGTCTTTCCTACGGCTGCGCGATTTTATGCCAAGGGGGCTTTCAAAAATCAGCGTGATTCCGTTAAGGTGTTTCCAGTTGATTGAACATCGCATGCCCGCCGAAAAAGGTCACGCCAGATTGGCCGAGGGCAGGCAACGTGAGGCAGAGACAGCTGGAGGCTGTTATACAGATGCATGTAAACAAAATTTGCCGGATCGCGGGTGCTGTATTCGCGCTGATGGTAACGACCGCGCAGGCACAGGAATCCAACAACCGCGTCGCCGCACACACCGACTGGAGTGTTTTTGAGGCTAATGACCCAAAACAGTGCTGGAGTGTGTCTGCGCCAAAGGAAACGGTCAACACCAAAGACGGACGTGTGGTCGCGGTGCGGCGCGGGGATATACTGTTGTTTGTGTCCTTTATTCCGGGGTCCAATGTGAGCGGGCAGGTGTCGTTCACGGGCGGGTATCCGTTCAACGACGGCTCGACTGTAACAATGGATATCGGCGGAACCAAGTTCGAGCTGTTCACGGAAGGTGAGATGGCGTGGTCGGCGTCCGATTCCGATGATGCAAAAATCGTCACAGCGCTGAAACGCGGCTCAGAGGCGGTTTTGGTGGGTGTTTCATCGCGCGGGACCAAAACCGAAGACACGTTCTCGCTGTTCGGATTCACCGCGGCGGTGGAAGAGGCCGAAAAACGCTGTAGCGGCTGACGCGAAATCGACCGGGCATCCTGATCTGCCTATTGCGGCGCATAGATTGCATGTTCAGACTGTGTGCATGAATTGTTCGCGGCGGCAGATTTTCAGATTTTCATCGGCAGGCGAAACATCGGCGTTTGCCGAAAAAATCGCGCCGATGCTTGCCGCCGGCGACACGATTTTGCTTAGCGGCGGGCTCGGCAGCGGCAAAACCCATTTTGCCCGCGCTGTGATCCAGAAACGCCTGATGGATGCCGGACGGTTCGAAGATGCCCCATCGCCGACCTTCACTTTGGTCCAGACCTACGATGACGGCATCGCGGAAATATGGCACGCTGATCTCTACCGGCTGTCGGATCAAAGAGACATATCCGAAATTGGGCTGCACGAGGCTATCGACGATACGATCTGCCTGATCGAGTGGCCCGATCGTCTTGCCGGTGGCGTGCCCGATGCTGCTTTGTCTATGGAATTTGAGATGACCGAGCGGGCGGGCGAGCGGACGGTTACGTGCCAATACACTGCCAAAAAGTGGGCGCAACTGTTCAAAGTTGTGGGTGTTTGCGATGGATGAGCGGCCGCTCATTGTTCAAGAGTTTCTGGACAGCGCCGGGTGGAAAGGATCCGATGTCAATCCGCTTGCGGGCGATGCCTCCGCGCGCCGCTATTTTCGCCTGATTGACACTTTGGGTGACACGGCGGTTCTTATGGACGCACCAAATTCCGGTGATGTCGAAATAGGCGCGTTTGTAAATGTCGCAAAATTCCTGTCCGGTCTGGGGCTTTCGGCACCGCGGATATTCGCCGCCGATGCCAACCGTGGTTTCGTCTTGATGGAAGATCTGGGCGACGCGCAAATAGCCCGCCTATTGGTGGATGATCCCGATGCTGAATATCGGATCTATTCCCCGGCGGTCGATGTTTTGGTCGAATTGGACAGCGCAGACCCGCCTGACTTTTTGAAATCGTTTGATAGCGCAACAATGGCACAGAAAACCCGACCCGCGTTTGAATGGTATTCCGGAGCACTACAGACATCAAGCAACGCTGCCATCAACGAGGTAATTGCGGAATTAGAGAAACTACTGAAAAAATACACACCTAAAACTAAAACGGTTCTCCTGCGGGATTTTCATGCGGAGAACCTGATCTGGCTGCCGGACCGCAAGGGGCTGCGACAAGTTGGATTGCTTGATTTCCAGGACGCCATGGTGGGACCGCCGGGATATGATCTTGTGTCACTTTTGCAGGACGCGCGGCGCGATGTAAGCCCGGCGTCATCGGCTCGGATGATTGCGCGGTTTTGTGCGGCGACCAAACGCGATGAAGACGCGTTCAAGCCAACATATTTTTCTCTGGGCGCACAGCGAAGCCTGCGCATTATCGGTGTGTTTGCCCGGCTGTGTATCGCATATGGCAAGCCGCAATATGTGGATTTGATCCCTCGGGTCTGGGGGCATCTCAAAAACTGTCTGGCGCAACCGGAATTGCAAGGTCTCGACCGATTGCTGCGGTCCATTGTGCCGGAACCGACACCTGAAAACCTGCAAAGGCTGAAAGCAAAATGTCCACCTCGCCCTATCCTATAATGATATTCGCCGCAGGGCGGGGCACCCGAATGGCACCTTTGACCGACGCACGGCCAAAACCACTGATCGACGTCGCGGGGCGACCGTTAATTGACTATGCAATCGACCTGGCAAGGGACGCCGGTGTTTCCACGATTGTCGCGAACACTCATTATTTGCCGGACGCTCTGGACGCGCATTTGCGCCAATCGCAGGTAACGGTGGTTCATGAACAGACGTTGTTGGAGACTGGCGGCGGGCTGCAAAATGCGCTGCCGATGCTGGGCGACGGGCCTGTGATCACGCTCAACAGCGATGTGATCTGGTCCGGCAGCAATCCAATTACACATCTGATTTCGGAATGGCGTCCCAAAGTCATGGACGCGCTATTGGTTCTGGTTCCCAAATCCAGTGCCCTGGCGCATGCGGGAAACGGGGATTTTGAGATTGACAACGAAGGGCGGCTGCGGCGCGGCAGGGCAAATATTTTTTCCGGTCTCCAGATCATAAACACCGACCGACTGCTCCAGATCTCGGAACAGGTGTTTTCCCTGAACCGTGTCTGGGACATGATTGCCGCAGAGGGTCGCCTGTTCGGGACTGTCCATGACGGCGGATGGTGCGATGTGGGCCGCCCTGAAAGCATCGCGCTGGCAGAGAGGATGTTGCGTGTTTGAGCCAAGCGATTGCCCACGGCTTTTTGGTGTCCCTCTGGGAGCAGATTTTCCAAAATCCTTTGTAGAGGGCGTCTTGAACCGCATGGGAAATCAGCCGCCCGAGGCGCTGGCGCGGGTGGTGATCTACGTCAATACAAGGCGCATGAGGCGTCGAATAACAGAGCTTTTTCAGGCGGGTTCGGCAAGATTGCTGCCGAAGATTTCACTGGTTACCGATCTGGCGCGGGCCCAGCAGTTTACCGACATCCCGCCGGCAATCTCGCCACTGCGCCGACGCCTGGAGCTGACCCGGCTTATCGCAAAGCTTCTCGATCATCAGCCCGGTCTGGCACCCCGTACGGCGCTGTTTGATCTGGCTGACAGCCTTGCCGGTCTGATGGACGAAATGCATGGCGAGGGTGTGATGCCCGGCACGATTGCCAAACTGGATGTAGACGACATTTCCGGCCACTGGCAGCGAACATTGGTTTTCCTTTCGATTGTCGAGCAATTCATGAACTCATCCGATGGCGCGCCGGACATCGAAGCGCGCCAGCGGGCGGTGATCGAACGGATGCAGGACCAGTGGCGCGGGGCACCACCGCAACATCCGGTGATTGTTGCCGGGTCCACCGGGTCGCGCGGCGCAACCGCCATGTTCATGCAACTGGTTTCGGACTTGCCGCAGGGTGCGGTTGTGCTGCCTGGTGTCGATTTCGACATGCCGGCAGGTGTTTGGGCGCAGCTATACGATGAAAAGAATGCCGAGGATCATCCACAGTTCAGATTTTCGGATTTGTGCCAGAAACTAAAGCTGAAGCCTGACGAAATCGAGCACTGGACAGATACAGCCCCGGTTAGGCAGGCTCGAAATCGTCTGATTTCGCTTGCATTGCGACCGGTACCGGTGACCGATCAGTGGCTGACCGAAGGCCCGAAATTGGGCGATTTGCGTCAAGCAACCGGGAATATGACGTTGATCGAAGCCCCGTCGCAACGCGCAGAGGCGACGGCGGTTGCGTTGTTACTGCGCGAAGCAGCGGATGTCGGGCGCCGCGCGGCGCTGATAACACCCGATCGTACGCTCGCCCGGCAGGTTTCCGCAGTTTTGGACCGGTGGGGGATCGTTCCCGACGATAGCGCGGGAAAGCCGCTGCATCTGTCTCCGCCAGGCCGGTTTCTTCGTCATACCGCTCTAATTTTTGGACGGCGGCTGACAACCGAGGCGCTGTTGGTTCTACTGAAGCATCCGCTGACCAACACCGGATCAAAAGAACGCGGCTCACATCTTTTGCACACACGAGAGCTGGAGCTGCATCTGCGGCGATACGGGCCGCCATTTCCCTCTCGCCACAGCCTGACGATCTGGGCGGAAAAGGGTGACGCCAGCCGCCGCAACTGGGCGCATTGGCTGGGTGACCTCTTGTCGGGCACCGAAGGCGTCACCCGGCGACATCTCGTCCAGCATGTCGTTCACCATCTCGCCCTCGCAGAGCAACTGGCCGCCGGGCCGGATCTGGAAGGGTCCGGTGCGCTGTGGGAAGCGGCGGCAGGGCAGGAGGCGTTGCGGCGGATCGAAGAATTGAAGCGTGAAATGGCGCATGGTGGTGAGCTGTCGCCAGGGGAATATTCGGCTCTGATTAACGCAATTTTGCAGCGTGGCGAAGTACGTGACAGCCTGATTGCGCATCCGGATGTAATGATTTGGGGAACCCTGGAGGCACGGGTGCAAGGGGCCGACCTGGTCATATTATCGGGTTTGAACGAGGGCATCTGGCCGGAGCCGATAAAGCCTGATCCGTGGTTGAACCGGCCGATGCGGCAAAGCGCGGGGCTGTTATTGCCCGAGCGTCGGATCGGGTTGGCGGCGCATGATTTTCAGCAAGCCGTGGCGGCACCCGAGGTCGTTCTGACCCGATCGGTCCGCGATGCGGAGGCGCAGACAGTGCCGTCACGTTGGCTGAATAGATTAACCAACCTTCTGGGCGGTCTGTCGAAGACGGGCAAGCCTGCGTTGGAAGAAATGCAGGCGCGCGGCGTGAATTGGCTTCGTCTCGCGGAGACCCTCGACCGTCCAGACACCCGGGTGCCCGCCGCGCCGCGGCCATCCCCGCGCCCGCCGGCGGATGCGCGGCCCAAAACTATATCGGTGACCGAAGTCCAGAAACTGATCCGCGATCCATATGCGGTTTATGCAAGCCGTGTCTTGGGATTATATCCGCTGGAGCCGCTGCGGCAGACGCCGGACGCCCGGTTGCGTGGCACGGTTCTGCACAGGATTATGGAACGGTTTCTTTTGCAGGGTTCGGTAAAAGATCCGCAAAGCGGATGTTCCCGGCTGCTGCAGCTTGCAGAGGAAATATTGAAGGACAACGTGCCTTGGCCGGCCGCAAGGCGGCTTTGGCAGGTACGGATTCAGCAGTTTTCCGAATGGTTTGTGGCCGGCGAGATGAATCGGCAGATAAAAGCGCGAAATATTGCGCTGGAACGAAAAGGGTATCTGCTATTTGAGGACATTGGCGTCGCGCTGCGGGGCAAGCTTGACCGGGTGGACCTGAATGACGACGGAACCCTGGCGATTTATGACTACAAGACCGGAACTGTGCCAAGCGCCAGTCAGCAGCGGCATTTCGACAAGCAACTACTGCTGTCCGCATTAATGGCCGAGCATGGCGCACTGGAAGGAATAAAGGCGACAAATGTAGGGCAGGTTGCCTATCTGGGGTTGGGCGGATCGCCAAAATTCGACCCTGTTTCACTTCAAAATGACGAAGTCGCCCAGACTCTAATCGAGTTTCGCAGGCTCGTTTCTGCTTATCAGAACCGGGATCAGGGCTATACTGCACGACGCGCGGCGGTCAGACGGGACTTCGTGGGCGACTACGATCATCTGGCCCGGTTCGGCGAGTGGGACGAGAGCGAGACGGCCATCGGCGAAAGCGTCGGCAAATGACGTTGAGCGCTGCCAGTCAACGCCAAAACCAGGCGGCGGAACCCGGCGCATCGGTCTGGTTGTCGGCCAATGCCGGTTCCGGCAAAACCCGGGTTCTGACCGACAGGGTGGCTCGTCTTCTGCTGGGCGGCGTTCAACCACAAAACATCCTTTGCCTGACCTACACCAAGGCCGCCGCGTCAGAGATGCAGAACCGGTTGTTCAAACGGCTTGGCGAGTGGTCGATGAAGCCGAATGCCGATTTGCGAAATAGTTTGAACGAATTGGGTGTCGACGATTACGACAGTCCGTCCGATCTTGCCGATGCGCGCCGTCTGTTCGCAAGCGCTATCGAAGCCCCCGGTGGACTGCGTATCCAGACGATTCACTCTTTTTGCGCCACACTATTAAGGCGATTCCCGCTAGAGGCGGGTGTAACACCGAATTTCTCTGAAATCGACGACCGCGCGGCAAAGCTGTTGCGTTCGGAAATTCTGGACGATCTCGCCGATGGCGATTCGGCCGGTATTATTTCAGCGGTTGCGACTTACCTGAGCGGCGACGACTTAGAGCGTTTGGCTGCATCCGTAGGGTCAAAACGCGAGGGGTTCCCGGATTCATTTAGCGTGTCCGACATATTCTCCTGGTTCGGCCTGCCAGCCAACTATGACGAGGCGGCGGTGCTGGCCGAGGTTTTTGACGGCGACATTCCTGACTTGTTTGTCTCGTTGATCAGCACATTGCGGCACAGCGAAAGTAAGAACGATCAAAAGGCGATGCAACGATTGACGCAACACGATTGGCGGTCGCCGGGGATCGATGCGCTGCGGGAGTTGTTCAATGTAATGCTATTTGGCGCGACGGCGGCGACGCCTAATTGTGCCAAGATCGGCAGGTTTCCGACAAAGGCCAGTATCCAGTCACTTGGCGCAAGGCTCGGTGAGCTGAACGCATTGATGGAACGTGTCGAGATAGCTCGAAATCACTTCTATGGCCTCTTGGCCGCCAGGGCGACTGTGGCCCTGCATAATTTTGCGCGCATTTTTCTGCCCGAGTATAGCGCACGCAAGCAGATCGGTGGCTGGCTGGATTTCGACGATTTAATCCTGAAAACCCACACGCTTTTATCTGACGAGGCGGTGGCCGGCTGGGTACTTTACCGACTGGATGGCGGGCTCGATCACATACTAGTTGACGAGGCGCAGGATACCAGCCCGGTTCAGTGGCAAGTCATTCGGCAGTTGGCCCAGGAATTCACATCCGGCGCCGGCGCCCGCGACGATGTTCATCGGACGATCTTTGTGGTCGGCGACAAGAAACAGTCGATCTATTCGTTCCAAGGGGCCGATCCGAGAGAATTCGACCGAATGCAGATCCATTTTGCCGAAAGGTTGCAGGCCGTTGGCAAGCCGTTTTCACGGATGGAACTGGAATATTCGTTTCGCTCGTCAGATGCGATCCTGCGGTTCGTTGATCAGGCCGTTTCAGAACCGGGCCTAGGGCACCGCGCCTACCGTGACACCCTGCCCGGGCGCGTCGATCTTTGGCCTGCAATCCCAAAAACATCGGCGCGGAGCCAGCAGAACTGGTACGATCCGGTCGATACACCGGCCGAGGATCGCCATGACATCATCCTGGCCCGCGAGATAGCCGATCAGATTGAGAAGCTTGTTGATTCAGAGACGATTCCGGCAGCGGATGGCACCTGGCGCCGGGTCGCACCGGGCAACATTCTGGTTCTGGTGCGCCGCCGGTCGGAATTGTTCGAGGAAATCATCCGCGCCTGCAAGGCACGCGGACTGCCGGTCGCGGGGGCGGACCGGCTTAAGCTCGGGGCCGAGCTGGCGGTCAAGGACATCCGCGCGCTTCTGGCATTTCTGGCCACTGCCGAGGATGACCTGTCGCTGGCCGCGGCGCTGAGGTCGCCCTTGTTCGGGTGGAATGAGGCCGATCTCTACGACCTGGCCGCGAACCGGGCGGAGCCGTATCTCTGGGCCACGTTGCGGCACCGGGAGGCGGAGTTTCCCGAAACTTTGCGAAAGCTGAAAGACCTGCGCGACAACGCCGATTTTCTGCGGCCCTACGACCTGATCGAGCGTGTTCTTTCGCGCCATGATGGCCGCCGCAATCTGCTGGCCCGGCTGGGACCAGAGGCCGAGGACGGAATTGACGCGCTGTTGGCGCAGGCTTTGGCGTTCGAAAGATCGGATGTTCCCAGCTTGACCGGATTTCTTGTCTGGTTGGAAATGGACGACGTCGAGATTAAGCGGCAGTTGGACAACGCTGGTGATCTGATCCGGGTCATGACCGTACACGGGGCGAAAGGTCTGGAATCCCCGGTTGTGATCCTGCCGGATACTGCGAAAAGACCGCAACGAGTGCGGTCCGCGATCATTCCGCTCGAGGATGGGCACCTTATCTGGCGGCCAAAGGATGAAAACGCGCCGGAATGTGTCATATCGGCTCTGAATCGCCAGATATCCGCGCAAGCGCAAGAAGAGGAACGGTTGTTCTACGTGGCCGCAACGCGCGCGGAGTCCTGGCTCATCATTGCCGGGGCGGGCGATGTTGGCAGCGGGCTGGATAGCTGGCACAGCCGGGCGGAAACCGCGTTGGGCAATCTGGGTGCGGCGCATATTGATACCCCCGTCGGGCCGGGACTGAGGCTGTCGCATCTCGATTGGAGCACTGCCGAAATACAGGTAGCGAAGGCCGATGAGGCAGCCGTTTCCCGACCGCCGGATTGGCTGTGGCAGAAAGTCGAACCTCCGGCGAGGCCGGCCGGTCCCAGAGCCCCATCGGCACTGGGCGGCGCCAAAGCCATCGGCAGCGCGGATGGGCAGGAGGAGGAGGCCGCGCTGGCGCGCGGAACACGGGTGCATCTGCTGCTGGATGAATTGCCGCGTCACCCCCGCCAGTCCTGGAACGATTTCGCAAGGCGGCTGGTGGCAAGCGCGGCAGAGGGTGCATCCGGGTCGGACATTCAAGCGGCGATTGACGAGGCGATGGGCGTTTTGCAGTCTGAAGAGCTTGCCTATCTGTTCCGGAACGATGTCTTGTCCGAGGTCGATATCTCTGCCCGTTTGCCCGAACTTGGCGACGATGCCATCGCCGGAACCATCGACAAGCTGGTGATCGAACCGGACCGGGTTCTGGCGGTGGACTTCAAGACCAATGTGATTGTCCCGCATTCGGCCGCGGACACACCGGACGGGCTGTTGCGGCAGATGGGGGCGTATCAGTCCGCGCTTTCACAGATCTATCCCGACAAGCAGGTAGATACCGCGATATTGTGGACAAAGCCCGCGCGCCTGATGCTGATGCCACACGACATCGTGAGGCAGGCACTGCGCGAAACTGCCACATCTTGACGCAAGCCCCAGGCGACCCTAGGTTCGGCCTCTGACATTTTTTGCCCAGGAGAGCAGCCATGGCCACCGTCGCCGTCACCGATGACACGTTTGAAACCGAAGTCGTGAATTCAGATATCCCCGTGGTGGTGGATTTCTGGGCGGAATGGTGCGGCCCGTGCAAACAGATCGGCCCGTCGCTGGAAGAGCTGTCGACCGAATACGAGGGCAAGGTGAAGATCGTGAAGGTCAATGTCGACGAAAACCCGAATGCGCCCGCGCAGATGGGCGTGCGCGGCATTCCGGCGCTGTTCATGTTCAAGGGCGGGCAGGTCGTGTCGAACAAAACCGGTGCGGCCCCCAAGGGCGTGCTGCAGGCCTGGATCAACGAATCGATCTGAGGGCGGCTATGTCGCGATGATTTGGGGCGCTTCGGCGCCCCTTTTGATTTTGATCTACAGATCCCAGCCACGCTTGCGGAACATCTGTTCGATCTGCCGATCGACATCGGGCGAGCCGCCGTTCAGCGCGGTGCCTTTCAGGAACCAATAGATATACCGGTCGAAATCCGGTGCCAGCACCGATGCGGTGCTGATCGCCTGTTCGATGCCCAGATCGTGCGCGTTGGCACATATATGGTGAAAGTCGATGCGGGCGAACAAGGCGGCCGGTTTGTGAAGGAACATGCCGGAAAACGCGACCGATGAGTTCTGGGTCACAACATAATCGCACCGCGCCAGCAGGGTTTCCGCAGGTTCGCCTGACAGCCGCAACCTCGGGTGCCGGTCGATCAGCGCCTTCAGCGCGTCGGTTTCCTCGGGCAGGTAGGTTTGGGTAGGATGCAGGGCGAGCGTGACCGGGCGCCCGGGATCGTGCGAAAGCACAGCCTCGATCATGTTCAGCGGACTGGCGGACTGAATGCTGCGCCGCTCCAGCAGGTGTCCTTGCAGCGGAATGTAAACCGATCCATCGCCCGCCGCGCCTGGCTCCGCGTTCGCAAACAGCTTGCGCCTCCAGATGTTGCAGAACCGTGTCGCCTCCACCAAATCGGTGTTCTCCGGCCGAAACTCTGATTGCGCGATCTCGAACTTCCAGCGCATGTGCGTGCGTTCGACGCGCCAGAACGGATAATAATACGCCTTGCGCATGCTCAACGCGCGCGGGTGGAACGGATCGTGCATCATGAACAGCGAATATCCGCGCCGGTCGGCTGATTTCCCGCGCTCTTCTTCGCTGTCGCGGCAATAATCCACGCGGAATCCATGACGTTCGAATACCGCCTGAATCCGGTTGATGATGTTAAACTCACCCGCTTTTGCCCGCTGGCGAGAGATTTCATCGAGGTAAATGCGCAAGACTTTGGATTTGGCCATCGCGCGAAAGGCTAGTGTTGGCGTCGGGTCAAGTCAAAGCGGCTTGTCCCATCGGCAGCGGATC
>Ga0114932_10004475_pt1 | contig 13030 bp, 11 predicted proteins | sample 2SBtaG_2_FD_87286 | JGI IMG/M metagenome (GOLD analysis project Ga0114932, IMG submission 87286) | Deep subsurface microbial communities from Kolumbo volcano to uncover new lineages of life (NeLLi) - 2SBTROV12_ACTIVE470 metaG | ecosystem: Environmental > Aquatic > Marine > Volcanic ...
AGAGTCCATGAGGGCTCTGGTGGTTGAATGAAGCTGCACTCGGTGATCTTGCTGGTCGGAGATGCGGCGCTGCTCGTTGAGCGCGCGCTTGACGAGGTGGTCAGCGCTGTCCTGCCCGAATGTGGCCTGCCCGCCTTCAACCACAGCACCTTCAGCGCCACCGATAGCGACCCGATGGGTGCGCTGCGCACGGCGCGCACGCTTCCGATGATGGCCAATCGGCGCTTGGTGGTGCTCAAGCATCTGCACGAGGCCAAGGCAGACCTGCTTGAATCAGCCGTCGAATACGCAGCATCGCCGAACGACACAACAGTGTTGGTCATGACGGCAGCCGGCTTCGCTCGCCCCAGGAAAGGCGGCAAAGACTGGGGGGCCCGGCTCAAGAACGCAGTCAAGAAGTCCGGACGGCTCACCGTCTTCGACACCAAGAAGATCAACCCCGTCCGGTTTGCCATCGAGCACGCCACGTCGGTTGACAAGGAGCTGTCGCGCAACGCCGCTGACGTTCTCGTGTCCGTGGTTGGCGCAGACATCGGCACGCTCGCGCGTGAGGTCGAGAAGGTGGCGCTGTACGTGGGCGACGCAAACAGAATCGAGCCCGACGACGTGGCGGCGGCCTGCTCGGCCGTGGCACAGCAGGACGCCTGGGCACTGACCGGCGCCATAGCGAACGGGGACGTTGCGGGAGCTGTTGGGGTGCTGCAGCCACTGCTCGAGGAAGACGACAGCTCGGGCCGCATTCGCATGATTCTGGGCCAGCTCGGCTGGCAGGTTCGTCAGCTGGCTGTCGTGTCAGACGGCATGTTTTTTGGGCAATCCGACAAGCAGATCGGCCCCAGTGTGCGCGGATTCGGCAAGTGGGACCTCATCCGGGCTGCCCGCAAGAGCCATCAGCGCGGAACGTTGAAGCGTGCAGATGAACTCATCGCCTTGTTGGCTGTGGCCAACCGGTTGATGAACTCTCACCGGGCCGGGGATCGGCGCATTCTCGAGGCGCTCGTGATCGACCTGGCCGGCGGCTAGGAGGCGACGGGCTGGACATCGCCAGCCCGAACAAGCTCTAGAGAGCCTTGACCGCCGCGTTCAACCTGGAGATCTTGCGAGCTGCCTGGTTGCGGTGGATGACGCCCTTGCTGCAGACACGGTGGATGGTGCTGACCGTCGCCTTGAGCTGCGTGTTGGCGCCGTCTTTGTCACCGGCTTCGATGACTTCACGGAGCTTCTTGATCTGGTTGCGCATGGTGCTGCGGAAGTGCCGGTTGTGCGTCCGACGCTTGTCGTTCTGCTTGTTGCGCTTGATCGCGTCCTTGTGGTTCGCCACAGGTGCCTCTCTTGTGGGAGCCGACTCCCAATTGATTGCTTGAACCGCCGCCGTTTAACCATCAGGCGCATTGGGTGCAAAGCGTCTGGGGTGGGATAGAGGCGCCTCACCCACCAGGAGCCACTCGTTTGGCGTCGCTCGACCGCGTTCGAAACTTTGCAATTATCGCCCATATCGACCACGGAAAGTCGACACTGGCTGACCGCCTGCTTCAGGTCACAGGCGCGGTCGCCGATCGCGACATGAAAGCGCAGCTTCTGGACTCGATGGACATCGAGCGCGAACGCGGCATCACCATCAAAGCTCAGACCGCATCGCTGAGTTTTACGGCCAAAGACGACCTGACCTACCAGCTGAACCTGATCGACACCCCCGGGCATGTCGACTTTAGCTACGAGGTGAGCCGCTCATTGGCGGCCTGCGAAGGGGCGTTGTTGATTGTCGACGCCGCCCAGGGGGTCGAGGCCCAGACCCTCGCCAACGTGTACTTGGCCCTCGAGAGCGACCTCGAGATCGTGCCCGTCATCAACAAGATCGACCTACCAGGCGCCGATCCCGACATGGTTCTCGAACAAATTGAAGAGACCATCGGTCTCGACGCCTCTGGAGCGGTGCTCTGTTCAGCCAAGACCGGCGTGGGCGTCGAGGAAGTCCTCGAGGCGATTGTCGAGCAAATGCCCCCTCCAACGGGCGACGCGGACGCGCCCCTTCAGGCTTTGATCATCGATTCGTGGTTCGACACCTATGTGGGTGTGGTCATCTTGGTTCGTGTGTTCCATGGCACGCTTCGTCTCAAGGACAAGATCAAGCTGATGGAGACGGGGGCTGTCTACGAGGCCACAAAGCTCGGCACGTTCACCCCCCAGGCCATCTCCAAGACAGAGCTCGTGGCGGGTGATGTGGGCTTCATCGTCGCCTCGATCAAAGAGCTGCGCGATGCCAAGGTGGGCGACACGGTGACCCACGACAAACGTGCTGCCGACGCCCCTCTGCCGGGCTTTCAAGACATCAAGCCGATGGTCTATTCGGGCATCTACCCCGTCGATAGCAAGGACTACGCCGACCTTCGCGACGCCCTCGAAAAGCTGTCCCTCAATGACGCGGCCATTTCCTGGGGACCCGAGAAGTCGGACGCCCTCGGACTCGGCTTCCGGGTCGGATTTCTGGGCCTGTTGCACATGGAAATCGTGCAAGAGCGACTCGAGCGTGAATACGACCTCGACCTGATCACGACCGCACCCTCGGTGGTCTACAAGGCGTACACAAAGGATGACCAAATGGTCATCGTGAATCGACCGTCCGACCTGCCCGAACCATCAGAACTGGCCTATCTCGAAGAGCCGATCTCCCGGGTCACTGTGCACTGCCCGTCCGAGCACGTGGGCCCCGTGATGAAGCTGTGCCAGGAACGCCGAGGCAGCCAGGTCAACTTCGAGCACGGCGGCAACAAACGCGTGGTGATCACCTACGACATTCCCTATGCCGAGGTGGTGTTCGACTTCTTTGATCGCCTCAAGAGCGTCAGCCGAGGCTACGCATCGATGGACTACGAGCTCGGTGAGTACAACCGTGACGATCTTGTGCGCGTTGACGTGCTGCTCAACGGCGAGCTGGTCGACGCGCTCTCGATGATTTGTCACAGAGAGGCGGCGTACTTCAAAGGCAATGGGCTGACAAAGAAGCTCAAGGAGTTCATTCCTCGTCAGATGTTTGACGTTGCTGTGCAGGCCGCCATCGGGTCCAGAGTCATCGCGCGCACGACGGTCAAGGCGTTTCGAAAGGATGTCACCGCCAAGTGCTACGGCGGCGACATCAGCCGCAAGCGCAAGCTGCTTTCCAAGCAAAAGGCCGGCAAAAAGCGCATGAAGGCCGTCGGCAACGTCGAGATCCCCCAAGAGGCTTTCTTGGCTGTGTTGAAGGTCGGGCAGGACTAGCGCGTGAGCGGCATGTTCACGGCGCAGCGAGTTGGCATCGCCTTCGGGCTTTTGGTGCTGTCGGTGGTCGCTGTGATCGCGGCCATCTTTGGTCCTTATGTGCGCGACGACATGCGTCTGGACCGAATTGTTCGCACTGTGGCACTCGACTGGCGCGACTTCGGCGAGGACAAGGCGAGGACTCGACTGCAGTACGAGCTCGATGCGCAGTCCATCGGTGCAGCCATCGGAGACGACAACTGCACACTGACCAAGGACCAGGACCATCGCACGGTGTCATGCGCTTGGAATGTCGACGTGTTGATTCCTGGCATTGGTGTGTCGGTGCCCATGTCCTTTGAGTCGAAGGCGCTCGTCGCGCCGGACGGGGACCTGCAATGACGGGCCTGGTCGACATTGCAGGACTCGACGTCAACTCGGCACAGCGACTGCTTCAGACCGCTCGTGAGCTGCGCGACAAGGTGCAGCAGCAGGGCAATCTTCAGGTCCTTTCGGGCCGCACTGTCGCCCTGCTCTTCCTCGAGCCGAGCACGCGCACGCGGTGTTCGTTCGAGATGGCGGCCGTGCGCCTTGGTGCCTACCCGCTGGTCCTTCAGGGAGGGAACACGTCGGCCAAGAAGGGCGAGACAGTGCTCGACACGGCGCGTCTACTGGCTGCGGTGGGCGCCGACGCGCTTGTGGTTCGGCACGGCCGCAACGGCACCGCAAGCGCCCTGCAGCAGGCTTTGTCCATCCCCGTCTTCAACGCCGGAGACGGCACAAATGAGCATCCGACACAGGCGTTGCTCGACGCGCTGACGCTGACGGACCATCTAGGTGACCTGACAGCTAAGACCATCGCGATCGTTGGCGATGTCCGCCACAGCCGAGTCGCCCGCAGCAATTGCCTGCTCCTGCCCATGCTCGGAGCCAAGGTCGTGCTGTCAGGACCGCCGGCACTGTGTCCCCAAGATGTCGATCAGCCCGGTGTCTCGGTAGCGGCAGAGTTTGACGATGCTCTTCGCGGGGCCGACGCAGTCATGATGCTGCGCATTCAAAAGGAGCGCCTGGGGCCGGGGTTGCTCCCCGACGATGCAACCTATGTACGGGAGTGGCAGTTGGATCGAGCGCGCCTCGATCGGCACCACTCGGTTCGCGTCGTGTTGCATCCCGCCCCAATGAATCGCGGTGTTGAAATCACAAGCGACGTCGCAGATGGGCCTAAGTCCGCCGTGTTCGAGCAGATGCGCAACGGCGTCTTCGTTCGGATGGCAGCGTTGCTCTTGGCAATGTCATCGACGTGATAGATTGCAGGACTTTCTAGATTTGGAGGACCGGGATGAACAACCGGAACCCCGTCACCCCTGAGGGGTACGAAGAGCTCGTCAAGCAGCTCCATCACGAAAAGAGCGTGGTCAAACCAGGCATCGTGAAGGACATCGAAGAAGCTCGCGCTCACGGTGACATCAGCGAAAATAGCGAATTTGAAGATGCGAAGGAGCGCCAGGCCATGTGCCAGGGCCGGGTCATTCGACTTGAGAACCTCGTGGCATCTGCCGAGATCATCGACGTCAACAAACTGCCCAAGAATGGGCGGGTGGCGTTCGGTACTTGGGTCACCATCGAAAACAGCGACTCCGGTGAAGAGCGCGTCTGGCGCATTGTCGGCGAGACTGAGGGCGACGTAAGTGCCCGCAAACTCAGCTGGAAAGCGCCCGTTGCCAAGGCCATCCTCGGGCGCGAAGAGGGTGACGAGGTCACCATTCCGACGCCTGGCGGCAAGCAAACCTGGGAGATCGTCGAGGTTCACTACGCGACGAGCCTGACATGACAAAAGCCGCTGGGGCGGTCTCTGAAGTCGAGCGTCTGGACCATCTGTTGGACCCAGTCCGCAGGGTGTTGGCCTATGCGCTGCGCGATCAAGAGAAGCACGCGTCGGACGTCCGATACCTGGCGGCGAACGCCAGTCGATATGTCGATCCCGCGTTGCAGCTCGATTTGCCGGCGGCGGTGCGCGACATGCTCGCCGAAATCGGTGCGCGCCTGACCGACTACGACGGCGTTGATTCTGGCGAACGCGCGGCTCGCTTGCGGGAAATGAGTCAGCAGGTGACGCGCCTCGATGCGCTGCTCGGACTGCCATTCAAGTGGCGGCCTGCGCCAAAGGCCAAGGCCAAGGCCAAGCCGCCAAAGAAGCGTGTTCAAGAGGCTCGCCCTCCCAAGGAACGCAACGACTCGGGTCGGGGCAAGAAACGCGATTCAGACCGTTCACCCCGACGCTCCGATTCTCGCCCTTCCAAACAGGGCAGAGGGCGTGGGCGAGGGAAGAATCGCGAAGACCGCAGACCCAAATCTCGCGGCCGCAAAGATGCTGCGCCAGTCGCAGATAAAGAGCCGCGCAACAACCAGCCCCGGTTCTGGCCCTATGACCCGGATCACTTGGGCCGCCCCTTGGCCGACATGGGCATTGCGCCCGAGCTGATGGATGCTCTGGCGGCGGTTGGAATCGACACGCCGGCGGACATCCTGTTTCGCCCGCCCCTGCTAGACCACGTCACGCTGCCCGTACAGGGCGCTGGCCGGGAGATCGAACCCGGTCGCGTGGCGATCGGCGGGCGCGTGACTCGGCGATTCACGCGGCTGTCTCCGGACGGTACGCGCAAGACAGAACTTGAGCTAAAAGGTGCGGGTCTACTGCCAGTGCGATGGGGCGGTGAGGCCCAGCCCTGGCTGATCGAGCGTTTGGCTCCCGGAGCCCGGGCGGTGCTCGTCGGTACCTACGTCACTGATGAGGCTGGCGACTCGGTGTTGTGTGACCCCGAGCTTGGCGCCGATGACGGCAAGCACAACGTCCACCTTGCAAAATACGGCATCGAAGGCATTGATGATCGCGACATGCGCTTGCTGGTGCAGTGGCTGCTGCCCCAAGCCATGCGATTGCGTGACCCCATTGGCGGCGATCTGCTCAAGGCGCGCGAGCTGCCCAGCTTGGCTGAGGCCACGGTCGATGTTCACTCACGCGGGCAGTCTCGACCCGCTGCGCGGCGGCGTTTTGCCTATGAAGAGGCCCTGCTAGTGACCTTGGGGCGTTCGTTGATGGCTCCGCCTAGGGGCCGCGGAATCGGACACACCGTGAGCCATGGCCTGTCCGCAAAGCTCACGCAGCTGCGGGACATCGATGTATCTGACGATCAGCAGCGTGCCCTCGAGGACGTCAAGCGCGGCCTTCGGCGGAACCAGCCGATGGTGCATCTGATCACCGGCGAAGCGGGCAGCGGCAAGGGACTGGTTGCCCTGTTGTCCATCTTGGCGGTGGCCGAAAAGAAGGTCCAGGTGATGTGCCTGTCTCCGGACGGCCCATCCGCCGAGGCCCGGTACCTGTTCATGGAACCCTTGCTTCGCGAATGTGGGCTGTTGGCGCGCCTAGTGACTGACCCCACCGCAGGTCAGCGGGACGCGCTCAAGCGCGGCGAGCTGCACGTGGTGTTTGGCACCCATGCCTTGCTCGACCAGGAGCTTGAGTTCAAGAAGCTCGGCTTGGTGGTCTCTGAAGAGCGTGAAGCCCTCGGGGCCACCGTCGCACGTCTGCCCCAGGACAAGGTTCCAGATCTGCTGGTCATGTCGCCTGTGCCGTTGCCTGGACTCGTCGTGCTGTCAGCCTATGGCGACCACGATGTCAGTCATGTGCGCCCGACCGACCCGCCAAACATCCTTGGCAAGGTGTTTCCGGCTTCCGAGCGTGAAGACGCCTACGCCCGCGCGGCCGAGATCGTGCGCGAGGGCCGACAAGTGGTGGTCGTGTTCCCGGTCATCGACGGTGTCGATGCGCTCGACGCCCGCGAAGCGACTCGGGTCAAGGCTGCCCTTGAAGCCGATGTGTTCTCTGGCGCCAGGGTCGCGCTCTTTCATGGTGCGATGGGCCGCGAGGAGCGGTACCGGGTCATCGACGACTTCGCGCGGTGCCGAGCCGATGTGCTCATCGCCACAGCGCCCATCGAGGACGGGCCGCCCATTCCCGCACTCGCAGCGGTCGTTCTGGAACAGGCCGACCGGACCGAGGCTGGCCGTCTGTACCGACTGCGTTCGCTGCTGAATCACAGCCGATACAGCGAGACCGAGTGCCTCTTTGTCATTGGCAGCGTGCCAGACGAAGAGGGGCGGCGCTGGGTTCAGCGAGTTGCCGAAGCCGAAAATGGCCACGAGATCTTTGAACTCGAGCTGGCAGAGCGCGGAATCGAGGCGTTCGTGCCTCCCGACTCACCCGATCCGCCCACTCTCCTGTGGCTCGATCCCGCGCGGGACCGCGAGCTACTCCTGGCCGGTCACATCGACGGGCGGCGACTGATGGTCACCGACCAGAATGTCCGTCGTGGGGCGGGCGACTTGGGGCGCGTTCTGCGCGAGCGTGCAGTTCAGTTGCTGGGTGACGAACTGGATCTGCCCGAACAGCAGCCGTCACAAGGCGGCGGGAATAGCGGGCGGCGTCGGCGCCGTCGGCGAAAGCGAAAATAGGCCGTGCAGCTCGGCATTGAGACTCAGGTTGAGGCTGCTCCCGCACTGCTCATTGAGCGCTTACATGACATTGCGAGTTGGCCCGAGTGGATGGAGGGGCTGCAGTCGGTCGAAGTCGTCAGGCCCGGTGCCCATGCCGAGGTCGTCTTGGTGTTTGGCAATCCCCGACAGTTTTCGGTCCGCATGGACATCGATTGTCAGGCCGGCGGCGTGTTCTGCTCGCTGATTGAGGGTGAGGTGACCGGCGTCCAGGTCGACCTGCGTATTGAACCGGGCTCAAAGGGCAGCCAAATTCGCTGGGATATCTATCTCCACTTTCCGCTGACGGTGCCTGGAGCATTGCTCACTGAGCTGCGGACTTCGGTTGTTCCCCGGTGGAGTCGAGCACTCGCTCGGTAAGAAAGCGGTCGAGTCGCCGATTGATGGTGTCGGGATGTTCGACAATGGCGGCATGACTGCCCTCGGCGAGCACAATCAGCTCGGCATCGGGAATGAGCTCGACCATGCGCTGTGAGCGATGAAGTGGAGTAAACAGGTCCTTCTCGCCCGCGAAGACCAGCGTCGGTGCGGTGATCTCGGGCAGGAAATCCTCGAGGTTGTGGTCGGCCATCAACTCGACCATGCGCATGAAGGCCTGGGGGTTCATGTAGCCGAGGTGCTCCATGTAGGCGTTGATGTCGCGTCTGTCTGAGTAGTAGGGGTCGACCATGCCCATCAGGCGGCCGAAATCAAACGCCATGGGCGACGCGTACAGGGGCAGCAACATGCGACTGCTGCGTCGTCCGCCCTTCTTGGCCAGGCGCGTAATGGTCGTCAATACGCCGCGGCTGTATTTGCTGTCCATGAAGGTATCGAGGGGCAGGCCAAAAGTGCCAAACATGGGGACGAGAGCTCGAACTTCGGAGCTGAACTGCTTGGTGTACTCGAGGATGACCTGACAGCCCATCGAGTGGCCCAACAGAATGGCCGGCTCGTCGACCCCGATGCCTTTGAGTACCTGGTGCAGGTCGTTCGCATTTCGGCTGATGGACAGGTCGGCGTTGACCACATCGTCGGGGCTGCCGGACAGACCGTGGGCCCGGTAGTCCCACAGGATGACCTTGAAGCGCCGACGGTAGTGCTCGGCGATGTATTTCCAGAAGAAGGTCGAGACGCCCACACCGTTGCAGCAGACCAGGGGAGGCCCACTGCCCACCGTGCGGTAGTACAGCTGCAATCCATCGTCTGCGCGAATGAAGCCGGCCTTTACGTCTGCCAAGAGAACCCCTCAGTCAGCCATTCTACTCAAAAAGCCCCGACCAGATGGCCGGGGCTTTGTCATGAGTGGTGGAGGATAGGGGGTTCGAACCCCTGACCTCAACGGTGCGAACGTTGCGCTCTCCCAACTGAGCTAACCCCCCACTGCAAGCGGCTCCTAACGACGGCCCGGTGCGACCGTCAAGGTCTCGGGGTGCACTTAGCGACTGCTAGTCGAGGCCGCGCTCCTTGAGGTCTTCCTCGTCGAGGCCAAGGAAGTGCCCCACCTCGTGAAACACAGTGATGCGCAGCTCTTCGAGTAGATGCTCCCGGTCCGAAGCAATGCGTTGCAAGTTGCAGCGGTAGAGCACAATCGCGGAGGGCAGATTGCTCCAGGGGTTGTCGAGCGTGCGCTCGGCCATCGACACACCGCTGTAGTACCCGAGAATCTCTCCTGGAGGCATGGGCGGGTCGTAGTGCAGCAGCGTCTCTTCACTCGGGACGTCTTCGAGCAGGATCGCCACCTGGCGCAGGTAGCTGCGGATCGATGGATGCAGCGTGCTCAGGGCTGACTGCACGACAGCCGCAATCGTGGCCTCATCAAGCTCGACGGGCAGTGGGAAGCCGATGGGCTCGATGCGGTGGGCACGTCGATAGTCCCGGGCCGCCCCATTGAAGTCGTGCCGTCGCTCACGCAACATCGCGCGCCAGAAATAGGCCTCGGGGTTTTCGGGATCGAGGCGCACGGATCGTGACAACGCTGCGTGGGCCTCGTCAAAGCGCAGCGAGTCGAACATCACAGCGCCCAGGGCACTCCAGCTCGGCGCGTGATCCGGGGTCAGGGCGATGACTTGCCGGTAGCCTTGCTCGGCGTCGTGCATCAGCCGCAGGTCGCGGTGGGCCTCGGCCTGAACGAACAGAGCGCCGGGGTGCTCTGGAGCCGCGTCGAGAATCTGCATGCACAGGTCCAGCGCGCCCGAAGGATCACCACGGTCCAGCGCATCCTCGGCCAAGTCCAGGACCGTATCTAGCGGCTCGGGGGTGTCTGGCTCGTGAGGAACAGATGTCATGGCGACGACGGCTCTTTCCATTTGTAGTGGTAGCGCACGGTCGCGTACTCGCCCTTCTCGCCTTCCTTGAACCGATGGAAGACGGCAGCCGCACTCTGGCGAATCAAGCAGTCGCGGGCCTCGGGCTTGTCGGCCGCTGTGCCGTCGACCTCAACGCCCAACGGTAGGCCATCTTTTGAGACGTGAATGCGCACCAAGCCCTCGACGTTGCCTTCGGTGACGATGTCCTCGACGCAACGATCCATCGCCTTGGCCCGGGGCACCATGATGCGCTCGACGTAGTCCTGATCGAGGTTTGCCTGCAGAGCGCCCGCGGGTGGGCGGTAGTCCATCGGCTGTGCCAGCTCCAGCACAATGTCCAGGTCGACAGGACCCTCGCCCAGAGTCACATCGACGGTCTGCGGCTTGAAGTTGCCCTGCACGATCTCAACCTTGGCCTTTCCCGCGGGGGGCTCGGTGACGACCACGTGGGAGCCGGAGCCGATCTCCTTTCCGTTCAGCAGGACCTTCTCGGCGGTTGGATTGACGTCCACGGTGAGGGTGAAGTCCGTTGGCGCCTGAAGGATGCCGGAGGCTACAACCGCGACACCACCGCCCATGGCGAGCGCGACCCCTGCGGCCAGCAAGATGGGTCCCAGCATGCTGCTGGGCCGGGTGACGGCGAACTGCACGGTGAAGCGCTCACCGTGGTCGGCCACGATGGATACGACCGCACTGCTGGCGCCTGAGGTGAGCCTGCCGGGGTCGATTGTGACCGTGACGACCTGTTCTTTGCGGGCTGGGTCGAGTGTCTTGGGGCTGGCCGAAATCCACGGTGCGTCCACCGAGACGCGGCCGGGCATGTCGCCGTTTCCAACGTTGCGCACCAAGATTGTCTCGCGGGTGAGCTCTGTTGGGGACTCAAGCTCAATCCGCCGGCTCTTGCTGCCAATGACGTCCATGCGAGGACTGGCTTCGGTGCCACGATTCTGGCTTCCGACGCTGCCCACAGCAGGGGGGGGCTTGCGGGACTGCGATACGGTGGGAGGGGGCTCGCCGTCCGGATTTTCGTTGAGGGTTGGTGAGCCTTCGATGCGTTCACGAGCTGGAGGAGCTGTGTCGCGGTCGTTCGCGGCGACACGGTCGCGGGCAGGGGGGCCTGTGCGCTTGAGCGAGACTTCGTACTGTTGGCGCTGGTGGGTATCGCCCAGCACCTTCCAGGCCTTGTCCAACCGAATGAGCAGGCGAGTCGCGGCCCCCTTGTCCTGCAGCTGTCGGGCTTCTTCGTGCCGCATGCGGTAGGCGTTGTAGATGTCGTCACGGCTGGCGGTGGGACCCACGCCAATCAGGGCGTAGTAGTCATCGTCGAACCGTGGAGCTGCAGTGCTCGGCGTCGCACCGGCCTTGGCGTTGGCCTCGGCTTCGGCTTCGCTGATGAGACGCCCTAGCAGCTCGCGGAATGTCTCCTCGCTGACTCCGAGGCCTGCGGCTTGCTTGAGCAGGTAGTCCTCTTGCTCGCTGCCAAGAGAGCCGCCCTTGAGGACGGTCTTGATGGTCATCTCGACAATGGGGAGGTGCTCGGACTCTTTGGCCTTCTTGACCGCCGCCAGGTAGGCGGGGAGCTCGTCGAGCAGCAGGTTCAGAACCTTGAAATTCTTGATCAGAAATACCGCTTCGGCCTTGTACTTGGGATTGCTCTGCATCCCCTGCATGTACTTACGCCGGCTCTTCAGCTTGGTGCGTGCGGCCTTGACGGTGACTTCCTCGGAGGACAATCCGAGGTACTCAACAAGGTCAGTTTTTCCAACGAGGTTGCAGAATTCGGCTGCTTTCTCGATGTGGCGCGCTTCCATATCACCCAAGAACGCGGGAGTTTCGAACCCTGCCTACAAACAGCGGGCTCGCTAGTCTACTACCATTCGGGATGTGCGCTGCTGTGCAGCCTCAACTTCGTGGCTGCTCATGCCGCCTGTAAAGTTGATGGATCCTTCTCGGGAGCGGCCTGTCTGCACATCGACGACACGCACTGAGAGAATCTGGTCGATTCCATATTGGTAGTACACCTCGATGGGCGTTCCGCGCGGGCGAGGTGGGAGGCCGGTCAACTCGACTTTTCCAATGACATTCACTTCGTCTCGAGCGGTGCCATGACCCTCGGTCACCTCGACCCGAACGGCGGTCATGTTCTCGTAGGCGTAGGCGAAGCGACCGCGGAATTCGTGGGGCAGGGGAGTGCCTTCGGCGATGAGCTCGACCACCCTCTCTTGGCGCTGCTTGTTGAGCACGACGATGCCGAGTGGATGGGTCGTGGCGTCCTGAATTTGCACACCCGTCAGGCCCACCGGCTCGTTGACTTCTTCCTCGATGGGTTCGTCGGCGAACGGGTCGTAGTCATCCTGTTGGGCCTGGGCGATGTGGCCGCCGCTGGCAAGACCGATCTGCAGGCCACCGGAGCGTTTGGGCTCGGCGGGCATCTGTTCCACTGGACGCTTCTTGACCTTCTTCTTCTTGGGCGGCTTTTTGGTGAGCGCTGGGTGGTTTGGCCGGTGCCGGAACACGCCGGCGAGTGCTGCGCCGAGTGCGACGCACTCGTCAGCGTTGACGCCCTTGACGGCCTCTTTGCCGCTCATTTGGGCCAGCAGACGCCGGATCATGGGCATGCGAGTTGAGCCGCCAACCATCAGGACGTCGTCGAGGTCGTCCCAGGTCAGGCCGGCCTTGTCGAGCACGATTTCGCACGTGTCTGCACATTGCTGCGCCAAGTGCTCAGTCAGCTCTTCGAACTGCCCCTGCGAGACCTTGACGCCTCCGCGTTTGCCCTTGAAGGCAACCGGAATCATGGCCATGGGTTTGGTGGACAGCGAAATCTTGGCGGACAGGCAGCGTTCGTACAGCTCTTGATAGGGCTGAGACTCGTCGCGCGGATCGAGGTCATACTTTTCGTAGAACTCGTCAGCCACATGATTGACGAGGCAATCGTCCCAGTCCTTGCCGCCGAG
>Ga0114932_10004476_pt1 | contig 13028 bp, 11 predicted proteins | sample 2SBtaG_2_FD_87286 | JGI IMG/M metagenome (GOLD analysis project Ga0114932, IMG submission 87286) | Deep subsurface microbial communities from Kolumbo volcano to uncover new lineages of life (NeLLi) - 2SBTROV12_ACTIVE470 metaG | ecosystem: Environmental > Aquatic > Marine > Volcanic ...
AAGTCGCCCCTACGGCGAGTAGTGGTCGGGGCGAGAGGATTTGAACCTCCGACCCCCTGCTCCCAAAGCAGGTACGCAATTTTTAAACCTTATAAACATTGAACTTGCGGAGACGCTCGTTGCAGTCTGTGTCCATAAAAGCCAAGAAGTGCAATAAAGGTTGCCACAGAATTGACACAGGTAAAACAATGGAAGAGGGGGTCACCCCAAGTAGGAGTCCCAGACTCTGCCCTCCTTAGTAAATAGGTATGGGTTGTCTAAAAGAAAAATTTTGCGGTTTTTTAAATTTCCAAATTCACTTTTTTGTAAATTACAAAGAAAACCCTGCATTAAGATGAAATGTTTTTGAAATCAATCCCTGCCTTTTCAGCTTTCACGATTAAGTAATGAACGAATGCTGAACAGGATACTAGCATATACAATGCGTCATCAAAATCTAAATCGGACTTTTCCATTAAAGCGTGTCTGATACCATCACTATCATTAGTCCATCCATATAATTTCCCAAACCCTTCTTTAAGGGCAGAATGTATATCAATTTTGTCTTCTATTAGTTTTAAGGCCTGACCAAGTGCTGCTTTGGGATTTCCTGAAATTATTTTTACTACTGACTCAACCGCAGATATTGATTCCTTAATTGAGTTACGAAAATCAGGATTCTCTCTGTCGGATAATTTAGATTGAGCTGCTTTTATGTGCGCATAAACTCCTAATAAGTTATTTGATTTCGATTCTTCTAAAACTTCTTGGATTACTCCCATTTCTTGTTCATTCGAAATTGGAGATAGTATGCTGTCTATAAATCTGTATGCAGAAAATTCTCTTTCGAGAATATTGTTGAATTGTTTTTGAAGGTGATCCCTTTCGTCATCACCAAATTCCATCAGATGAATATTATCTACGACATGTTCAGCAAAATCATAAGCACCCGTCCAAGCTAAACCGAAAAAACCTTGTTTGATTTTTTCTAAAGCGTAATCCGCATCTTCAGGAACATTGTCTAAATGGTATTTAAAAAAGTTTGCCCAGATATCTTCAAAAAGAGAATATACTCGTGCATTTTCAAAAACATAAGCCTCGCTATATCCATAAAAAATTTCTTTATAAAAAACATTCCATAAGCCAGCACGCAAATGGTCATCCATCGATTCAAATTGCATTTCCTTCTTTACCGGCTCTTTTTTTATTCTCTGAGAAAAGCGCATATTGTTATTAATTTAATTTGTGCGAGATCATTTACTAAAAATCAATTGGTCTAAACAAACTCAATTAAATTTAAGATTCTCTTTCATTTGGATCAGAAGTGAACCAGTAATTCAATCTTCTGAACTCTCTGGTTTCTACGTAATGTTTGATGTCTTTTAAAACCGCATTATTGCTTTGAAGGAACTCATCTTTATTGCCATCTGGATACATGGAGTCATCATTAATAGCCATATTAAAACTATCCATAAAATCCACAATGTTTTTTTCTTTAAATATATTTTTTAGTTTCCAAACTTTTTCGCCGTTGTCCCGAAGCCTTTCCGCTAATTCATTATGGAGTGGTAAATCATCAGAGCTAACTGGTTGATTAATTTTATTTAATTCTTCTCGGATAATATTTTCTTCTGAATTTCTCCTTCGTTTTAATTCTTGAATTATTGGGGCAGCTTGATCCTTTACATTAATGTAATCCCAATGTTCCTTAGCCTCTTGTATCTTTTCGGATGGCACTTGATTGTCTTCAAGCACCTTTTGGAGTTCTACGCCTATTTCATATCGTTCCTTTCTGGAAATGGAAGCACCCCAACGTCCCATTTTTGCAATCATAGTAAACATCGGCTTTCCCACAGCAGCAGATAAAGATTTTAAATTATTGATTAATTTCTCAGCTTCCTCCATTTTTTCTTCCCACATTTCCATTTTTAACCACGGCGTTTCGACTTTTTTGAATCTGGTTAAATAAACAAATACTAAGCAAAGGAACCCAGCTGAAAAAACAAGGGTAGCATTTTTCAATTGCCCCACTTTTGCAAGGTCTACAGCTACCCAAAAAAGATATAATGAAATCCCAAATATTATAAATCTATAAAGCTTATCCATATCAATGCATTGAAAAAAACTATTAAGCAGGCAAGAATTCGATAGTATCAATTTCCTTCATGATTTTATCTGTTTCAACTAAAGCAACTATTATTTTTTGCCAGTGAGCAATCTCATCAATGGTCAAGCTGCGGCCTTTGCGGTCTTTCAGCCACTTTTGTGCAGGCTGGTAACCACCAATATAAAATTCCCATGCAACCTTTGGCACCTTTCCGAAAAACTGTGTCCCATTAATCCAAACTTTTCCATCCTCAAAAACAAACTTTTCAACCTTATGGTCTCCCCCCGCCGGATAATTGGTAATGAGGGTGTCTAGCTTTTTATCTCGCATCATGTGCAATTCAATTAACTTTGCACCTTGTTCGGCAAGTGCGTGGAAAACTTTTGAACATGTAGGATACGGAACCCGAGGAAATTCAATCTTTAAAAATTCAGAATAGCGCAGGCGATATGCTGAGCTGTGTAGCACTGCATAAATGTAATTAAATAATAATTCTGGTGTTACATCTGGAATAGCCTTCTCTATTAGGGAATAAATTTTCGGATCAAGATTGGGAGCTTTTCCATCGAGATTTTCCAAAGTTCTATTAAAAGTATACAAAGGAAATAGGAAAGCATTGTTAGATGTTTTTGATGAGAGGTGAATAACTTCTGTAATATTAGTTGACACGAAAACATGTGCGAAATCTTCACCTTTAGTCATGCGTGAAGTTAGCAAGCCTATATTGCTTCCAGCAAGCATATGCTCCATGACTTCTGGCCTAGGCATACAATGAAAACCTTTTGTTTTACCTGTGTAGTAAGTCCAACGCTTGTCAAAAGGACGATAACTAATTTGTTTTATTCTTTCATGACTTAATTTAGAGTCAGACAAGTCTTTCTGTGCCCATGCAACTTTCCAATCACGCACATCTTTTTTCAAGTTGTATTCTTTCCGAGCATCTTCAGTTGACAATGAACTAAAATTTTTAATAGTTTCAACTAAGGAATCTTCATTGTAATGAATGGTTAACTTGTCTCGTGCTGTTGCAATTCCTACTGAGTGGACAGGAAAAATTTCAGTTATGGAAAATCCTTTTTCGTACTCTTCTTTGCCAGAAAAGTTTTTTGGAACAAAAAAATAATAAGGTTCTTGGTAATCTAATTTTTTAAAAGGAATGGAGGAGAGCTGGTTGCTGAATAAAAAATCGTATTTTGATTGGCGTTCACCGAATAAATCGAAATGATGAAGGTTTGCAAGAGGTTTCTTGCCTGAATGTTTTGAGTGCTTAGCTGCAATGATAATTGAAACACCTTCCAATATGTCAAAGACATTATTGTCGGCTGTGCCATCTGGTGCTGTTTCATTTTTCTGAGCATTTCCATGGAGGTCAATAATGTAAATGTCATCAAAAGTGTTTAACAGATGGTAGCGCATGCCTCTAAAAATTGGCCCGTCTAGGTAAGAGTGACTAGTGATATATGCCAAAATCCCTTTCCCGTTTTTTTGTATAAAAGATTCTCCCATTCTAATAAACTTGGCGTAGTCATTGTTAATCCACTTTATATTTTGTTCTTGAAGTTTTCCTCCGCTTGGTTCCTGTTTGTATGAATCCATTAGGCCCATGATCCAGTCGCTTTTATTTATACTCTCTCCGTTGTATGGTGGGTTGCCAAAGGCAACCATTATTGGCATGTTCTTCTTTATCCAACTTGCATCATTTGCTTCTCGGGATAGCCACGAGGCAAAAAGTGTGTCGATTTCAGGATGATGCTCTTCAAGACTATTTGTTAAATAGACACTTACCCTTTTAGTATTCGATGGCTTGAGCCCAATTTCCTGTAAGAGCAAATCAAGTTTCATATGGCACATGGCATAACTAGCCATTAGTAATTCGAAACCGTGCAATCGTGGCAGGAGATCATTTTCAAGATAGTTGACCCAAATGCCCTCTTGGCCTTTAAAGCACTTACTAATTTGTTTGATTACTTCAGCCAAAAATGTCCCTGTACCTGTTGCAACGTCTAGAAGCTGAATTTTATGTACTTTTCTTTTAGACATTTTTCGACCTGTTTTAGTTCGCTTGTCAGTTTCCTGCGCCTCAACCTCAATCATAATTTTAGATTTGTCGCAAATTCCCTCCTTCACTTGAAAATGATTTTTCAAAACTTCATCAATGGCACGAACAATAAAATTAACTACCGATTCAGGTGTGTACCAAACACCACGTAAATCCTTTATTGATTTGTCGTACTCTTTAAGAAAAGTTTCATAGAAATGAAGAATTGGGTCTTTCTGACCAGTTCCTGATCCAAAATCTTTTAAGATTGCTTTTAAGTCTGTAGCACGAAACACTTCACATAGCGCATCGACCATCCAAACTATCCGGTCATCCAAATCTGGCCCCGCTACATATACAAAAAGTTGGCGCAAAAATGGGTTAGTTTTTGGTATAAGGTATAGGGCTTCTTCACGAGAAAAGTCTTCGGGTGTTTTATCATGCAAACGGGCTGTGAAAAGGCCGTATGCTAACGTTTGGGCGTAAACATCAGCGAATTGCTCCTCATCCATATCATGAACCAAAATTAATTGGAATGCTTTTAGCTGGTCATGAAGAGAACTTTCCTCGTCGGTATTCTTTACGATTTTATAAAAAACATCCCGCATTAGACGAGCTTTGTGCGCCATCATTTCTGCTAGTTTTTTAGAAGACTTAATTGTTTGACCAGAAAATGAAGCAAAGTCGATAAGAAGTCTTTTTAAATGGTCAATATTCTCCGGCAGAAGTTTTATATCTTTCCCTTGAATTTCTGCAATAGAAATTGTTTCGACTCTTTCAGAATACCGGTACAGACGAAATTCCATATAGTCAGTTAAGATTAGGTTGTCAAGGCTTGTCCGATAGCGATTTAACTGGTCACTTTTTTCTTCCTTATCCAAATTAATTCCAATGTCTTTTGCTTCTATGTAACCAACATGAATTTTGTTTCTGGATAAGATGAAATCTGGTGCGCCACATTTAATTTTTTTTGGATCATTCGTGGCCAGCACATCTGGAATTAGGTCTTCTAGAAGATTTTGAAGGGCGGGACGATAGGCGTGTTCTCCAGCTATACCAGACTTGTACTGTTTTTGAGCAGCGTTAATATATTTTTGGAAGGGCATGGCATTATTTATGGTCAGAAGTGGAAACCATTGGTTGGCTTGGCGAATTATACCAGAAATGCTACTATTACCATACCGAATAAAATGGGCTGTCTTTCTTGGAGAGTTTGACAATACGACTATTTAATCAAATAGTTTGGAGGCTAAAAGTAAAACTTGTGAAAGGGGATAAACATAAAAAAGATTTAAAAAAAAAGATGTATGAAATGGATGAATATCCAAGGAAGCTTGAAAGGGAAATGAAAAGACTATCTCGCCCTAGGAGAGTAATCACATATTTTGTTTTTATAAGTTTGGCTATATTTTGGTGTAGCATACTTTTTATAGCCTTTGGTAATTGGCCGGATAATCTTTGGGTACAAGGAATAGCGAGCCTGTTTTGCATGATTGCATATGCTAAGATTGTACATATATTTGAAGAAAACGTTGCAAGGGTAATGGAAAAGGATGAGGGCGAAAAACTAAACCAATGGATTAAAATGCAGCGAAAGGATTAGACCATCCTTTCTACTTAAGCAAATAGTATTTTTAGCCTTGAGACAGAGAAAAAGAAACAGAAAATTTTAATCACCCTAAGAGTTATCATAAACCCTCTAACTTAACTATCTAAAGGATTTAAGGTAGTACAAGTACCCCTCAAGTACCCCTCAAGTACTCCCCAAAAGGAAGCATCTTTCTCCCGCCAAGCTTATAATTTAAGGATATGTGTGATCCAGTTGACAAATATGAAATTTTAAAAAGTTACTTCCCTAAAGATAGTAACTGGTGGATTGATCTGGACTGGCATGATAAAGGCCCTAATCAGCCAGAAAAAATAATTAAAGTTGAATTTGATAAGTGGCTGGAGTGGGCCTTAAAAGAAAATACTTATACTGATGCGCTTAACAGATTAAAAAAAATTAAGGGTAAAAGAAGCGAAAAAGAGTTTGATGAGTTGGTTTGGCATGTTCACTCTGTCTCATTTTCTGCCACGCCGTTAAACAGCAAAATCAAATTAAATATAAAAGAAACTTTTGAAGATCAAAAGGATAATCTTCAGAACATACAATCTCAGATTCTTGCAATAGAAAAATTAAGAGGACTCATAAAAAAACAACAGGGAACTCCTTATGACCCTCTTGCTCTATTGGTTACTCGTGAAGAATTTTTTGACATTGATAATATTCCAAGAGAGGTCTTGGAATACAATTGGCCTCATTCAGACAGGGATTGGTTTTCATTTCCCTTTGAATTATTTGACAAAGGTTTAGAAATCTACCTGAAAAGATTGAAGTCAAATTTGACAGAAGACCCTTCAGGCGAAAATTTAGTAGAAAGTATGCTTGCAAAAAAATGGGGAGCTTTAATTTATCCCGGCAACTTGACTCCACAAGCAAAACGAAAATCTGCTGAAATTAATAGTCTTTTATTTAATCTCGTATTTCTTTTCAGACAATTCACATCAGATCAATCCAATAAAGAATTTTTAAAATTTACTAGGGGGCATATGCCTGACCTAGGAAGCCCGTGTTATGAAAATGTAGCCGATATATCTAATTCTATCCTATTTGCCGGAAATATTATTTCTGAAGAAGATGAGGGATTAGACAGCACCAAAGTGATGGAACGTGTAAGAAACTTAACCTCACAAGGCGTCCAACTTGGTTCTTGGTTTGGTCTTGGATTTTAAATAAATTCTTTTTTTTAAAACCCCACCTGAAAACCACATCTCATTTGTTAGCCTCTCTTTGATTGGTCAGTAACTAAATTTAAACAGACCTGAGGTTTCCATGAGAAAGCACTCGATAGATCGCTCCAAACTTCCTGAGCCTTTTAAATATTATTCCCGCTATTTCAAGCTACCAAAGCAAAGCGGGAATACATTGGTTCACTGCTGTTTTCATAACGACCGAACTCCTAGCTTATCAATTAACCTTGATCAAGGTTGGTTTAAATGCTTTGGGTGTGGTGCCAAGGGTGGCGATGTGCTGGCTTTTCATAAGAAAAAAAACCAGATGGGTTTTATTCAAGCCTGTCGTGACCTTAACTTGGAGTTTTATTGATGAGTATTAATTCAACTAAAAAGATTGTAGCCACTTATAAATATCCAGATGAGAATGAGCAGCTCCTATTTGAAGCAGTTCGCTATCAGCCAAAGTGTTTCCGGTATAGAAGACCTGATGGCAAGGGAGATTGGGTTTGGAATATTAAAGGTGTGCCTAAAGTTCCTTATCGTCTGCCAGAGTTATTGGCCAGTAAAAGCAGTGTTTTTATACCGGGCGGAGAAAAGGATGTGGACACTCTCTGGGAACATGGATTTGTTGCCACCACTAATCCTTGTGGTGAGGGTAATTGGAAACCTGAGTTCAACAAATTTCTAAAAGAAAGGGATGTTGTAATACTGGAAGATAATGATGATGCAGGTAGAAATCATGGAAAGACAATCATGGAGTCTCTAAGTGGAATCGCAAGCTCTATCAAGATAGTTCAGTTTCCTGAATTACCAAGCCATGGAGATGTCAGTGATTACCTAGAAGTCTATTCCGTTGAGGAGTTTAATAGGAAAGTTGAAGAGGCTCCCTTATGTGTAGAACCAACAACCGAACCACTTTCAATTATTCAGGATGAAAGTTCTTCTTCTAGTGAAAAGTCTTCAGATTCCATGGAGCAAGCTCTGGAAGAATCAGGGTTCTCTGATCTAACCAAGGAGTCAACTGTTGTGGATGAGAAATATAGAGCCTTGTCTGATCTAGTTCGCTTGACTCAAGGTCGAGATTCCACATGGCTTAAGCTAGCTCAGAGTGAATTGGTTAATCATTTAAGTAAAATCGATGTAAAGAGTCCAGCTCAATTGGTAAAGGATGCTTTTGGTTCTGCTATTTACGTAGAAGAAAAGGAATCATCAAGAGGCTTGGACTTTGATGATCCGGAACCATGGGACGATCCAGTAGATGGCTTGGAGTTATTGGAAGAAATAACAGGTGTCCTTAAAAAGTATGTGATCCTTCCAGATGGAGGAAAAGATGCGATTGCTCTTTGGATTCTAACAAGTTGGGCACATGATGTTTTTGAAATTTTTCCATTATTAATTATTAATTCCCCCACGAAACGCTGTGGGAAAACTACACTTCTGGATGTAATTTCAGCCTTTGTGCCTCGTCCCCTTGTAACTTCAAATATCTCCACAGCCGCATTATTTAGGAGCATTGAGGCCTATAGACCAACTCTCCTCATAGACGAAGCAGATACCTTTCTCAATGATAATCAAGAAATCTATGGTGTTTTGAATGCAGGGCATAGAAAAAGTGGTGCGTTTGTTATGCGAGTTGAAGGGGATGATCACACACCTAGACAGTTTTCGGTTTGGTGCCCTAAAGTATTTGCAGGAATTGGAAAAAGAAAGGACACACTTGAAGATCGATCTATCATTATCCCTATGCGTAGAAAAGAAAAAGGAGAAATGGTGGAACGATTAAGAGCTGATCGCTTATGTGATTTGAAAGGCCTAAAGAGTAAAGCATTTCGCTGGACAAAAGATAATATGGAAGCTCTCAAGTTTATAGACCCAAAGCTGCCAGAATCTTTAAATGACAGAAGTCAGGATAATTGGCGACCTCTTATTACCATTGCAGAATGTATTGGAGGGGATTGGCCGGAGAGAGGAAGGCAGGCTGCTTTAATTATTTCTAGCGAAGAGAAACAACCTGATGAATCTTACAAAATAATGTTGTTATCCGACATCAAAGATATTTTTGATGAAGTTGGTGAAGATCGTATACCAACTTTGGAGCTGACAAATCTGCTGAATGAAATGGATGATAGACCTTGGTCTGAGTTTAAAGGAGGATGGCCTATAACACCTGTTATTGTGGCTAAACAACTAAAGCCTTTTGGAATAAGGCCAACAACCATAAGATTTTTTGATGGTGCTACGAAAAAAGGATATTACAGGCAAGACTTTGAGGAGACATTCAGGAGGTATTTGCCTGAGGAAAGGGATGAAGGCGTAACAGACGTTACAATCCCATTTTAAAAAGAGTTGTCTGGATAAGAAGCCGTTACAAGAGATTGTGCTGTTACGTCATAAAAATCTATTAACACCTTTATTTCATTACATGTAACGGATGTTGCGGGTATAAGTAGGTATTACAAAACATAATTTCTATGAGCTGTTTAAACCAACGATTCTTCAAACAGGAAAAAGCCTCAGAATTCTTTGGCGTATCTAAGGGATTTTTTAACAAGCGTATCCGACCTTATCTTACAGAGATTAGGTGGGGTGATAATCCCCAATCAGGGGTTTCATTTGATGTGTTGGAAATGCATGCTCTTGCTGATAGGATTGTGGAACGCAACGGGCGTCCCGCAAGGAAAGGAGGTATGGAAACATGGGACGTAAAACAAAAGGTATCAAGCTCGTTACAAGAAAGGACTCCCCTTACTTGTTTGCCGAAGGCACACTCTTCGGAGAAAGAGTTAGGCGAAGCACTAGAACGACTTCGCAAGAAGAAGCGACCCTGATTCTGAATGACATCATAAATCAGATTAAGCAGAAGCACTTGTATGGTGATGAGGGTTCTGCTGTTGATTTCAACACAGTAGCAACAAAGCATTTGAACGAGTCGACCAAGGACACTATTGGGGAAGATGCTCGTTATATAGAGCAGATGGCTCCGTATATCGGAAAACTTTCTATGAATGAAATTTTCAGGGGATTTGATGAGCACAACAGGGCAAATCCTTTGGAGCAGTTCATTCTTGATAGAGCAAAGAGTAAGGTGTCTGCCAGAACCATTAATTATGCTTTAGGTGTTCTCAATATTATAGGGAACAAGGCAGTTAAGAGGTGGAGACGGTCAGGTGGTAAGCCCTTAATCCCGAACTGGAATTGTGTTCCTCTAGTTGATGAACAAGAAGCTAGGGCTCTTGGATTAAAGGAAAAACGTGAAGTAGGCCCGATTTCTTGGGAAGAGCAGATCACTTTGTTCAATGAGCTTCCTGAATTTAATCGTGATATGTGCCTCTTCAAGGTGAACACAGGATGTCGAGAGCAAGAGGTTTGCCAGTTACGTTGGTCGTGGCTTGTTCAAATGGATGATAGCCTTTGGTATTTTGAGATTCCCGGTGAGTTTGTGAAAAACAGACTTCGGCGAGTGGTAGTTTTAAACGTCATTGCCAAATCCGTGATTCAGAAACACAGAGTAAATCATCCTGAGTTTGTGTTTGTCTATAAAGGGGAACCTGTCAAAAGGATGAATACATCTGCTTTCAGGAGGGCTCGAAGTAGGGCGGCGAAAATGTTTCCACGTATTATTAATGCCGGAATACATAGCTTAAAGCATACTTATGCTACGAGACTAAGAGCAGCTGAAGTACCTGAAGAAGATAGAAACTTTCTGACAGGGCACAAAGGTAGAATGAGCATGACAACTTATTATTCTGTTCCTGATCTGGTGAAGATGTTGGAATATTCCAATCGGGTTTGTGAGCAAAATGATAATATGCAATTGCTCAATTGTAGGGCAAGCTAGGCATATTGACTCAGAATTGACACAGACAAAAAAAAGGACCTACAGCGATTGCCGTAAGTCCTTTCTTTACTGGTCGGGGCGAGAGGATTTGAACCTCCGACCCCCTGCTCCCAAAGCAGGTACGCTAGCCAGGCTGCGCCACGCCCCGATAATTTATAATGCGCCCCTAGTGGGAAGCATGCATTTTATGAACTTGGTTTCTTTGCTCGTCGGTCAATAGTTTCATCACCGCGATTTTAGCTTCGACCTTCGCACGGATCTTTTTAGTTTTAGCGGCGATGATTTTTTCTCCAGCCGCACGGATGGCTGACGCGTCTACTGTTTTACCATGGACGAGACGATCAAACTCCATTTTTGCGACTTCTTTTTCTGCCTTCAACATCACACTGTTTTTCCGGTACTCGAAACGCATCTTCTGGATGCCTTCCACTTGAGAGTCGGTCAACTGCAGTTGGTGGCGAAAGTTTAGCAGGTGACTGAAAAAACATTTTGATGAGTGGGCACTATGGCCGCCATGCTTGCTGTAGCTTTTATGGCTGCCATGACTGCTGTCTTTTGAGTAATGATGTTTCTTATGCTTGGCACTATATGCGTGGTTTTTATGCCCACTCTTAGACCCGTGATGTCCTGAATAAGATTTCTTGCCGCTGCCTTCTGACTTTTTATGCGGATTGTAGCCGTGTCTTTTTTTCGAGTAAGCTTTACTTTTGCTACCTTCCGATTTTCGTGGTGCGGTTTTTGTTTTACTTCCTTCACTTTTTTTCTCACCGTAGGCATAGCTGCCAGCACTGTCTGTTCCTAAAAGGGAATGTATTGTCAGTGCTTCTTGAGCTTTAATAGCACTGGTAATTTCTGCGCTGGCAGATTGAATGAAGAACAAAACCAGGATGCTAGCCAATGCGCTAATAATCGGGTTTTTCATTTGAGTCATTTTTACCTCCTTCACGGAGAAATGCATTAAATGCAAATTCTTAATAATCCAAGTCGATGACTTGTAAAAAAAGCACGCCCGGCAGGATTCGAACCTGCGACCTACGGATTCGAAGTCCGGAACTCTATCCAGCTGAGCTACGGGCGCATAGTAAATATTTTCGGGGAACAACAGGAATTGAATCGGCAACTCCCACGAGTCCGGCTCTGCAAAAAGGAAAACTATAATATCCTGATTTGGTTTTAGCCTGGAAAATGTATTCTACTTGTTATTTGGAAAGAAGGAAACAGGAAATTTTAAATTGATTTAATGAGAGTTAATGGTCGAGAGCCTGATTTTAGGCGATGGCCTGTTTGCCGGTTCCTGTTTAAAAATATTTTGCCTAAAATGACTTTAAAAATCCAGAAAGCGGTGTTCCCTATTTTGGAAAGCGATAGGTTATCCCCTTTTTTTCGCAAAATTCTTTCAATGTGTAATCCAAGGAACCTTCTTCTTTTTTCAGTTGTAGATATTCATGATAGGCGTTCACGAAATCTTTATAACCTTTCCTTCTTAAAATTTTTAATTCACGGACTTCCTCTCGGGTGGTTGGAAATACCAACGAAGTAGATTCATTCATAGCTTCCTGCAACCAATTATCTTCTGACTTTGACTGGCTCAATACCAATACCCCTGTTTGCTATTTTGACTTATAAATAAAAATAACTTTGTGTTTATATAGCCTTAATAAAAATATTTTTCTATAAGATAGGCTGCAAATAATTTAAATGATCTATGATCGCCGAAAAAAAATATTGAATCCTTTTCGAGTTAATAATATCCTAATATTTGGCAAATCATATAAGAGATATTAAGTGACGTTTTTCAACCTTAGAAAATCAAATAAGGCGCGTTCAAATTGGACTGTCTGGGTTCTTGCGATTTGTTTCAGCTTGATTACCTTGTTTGGGAGTCCTTTGCATGACCATGATCTTGATTCATCTCATGTGGATTTGGATTGTATATCTTGTCATCTGGTTCAATCAAATATCGGTCTTGAGGACGATACGCCAAATTTTTCACTTTCCACACAAGTTAATCATTGGGTAGCGGTTGCTTCAATTGTTTTGTTTTCTGCTGCTCCTTCTTCGACTTCCAGTCGGGCTCCTCCCGCATTCTGTTGACCTTGTTTTTTTCCTGAAATTCTTAAATTTTCCTAACCATGCGGGGTTTGTCTTGATTCCGAAATGTGTTAACGGGCCTTGGCCTGCGCTTGGAATCCATCCAATGTGCTAAGGAGCGTTAACCTGCGTTGGGAAAAAGTCAGCGGAGGTTGTTATGTTTAGGCTTTTATATACATTTATAATTACATTTTTAG
>Ga0114932_10004482_pt1 | contig 13020 bp, 11 predicted proteins | sample 2SBtaG_2_FD_87286 | JGI IMG/M metagenome (GOLD analysis project Ga0114932, IMG submission 87286) | Deep subsurface microbial communities from Kolumbo volcano to uncover new lineages of life (NeLLi) - 2SBTROV12_ACTIVE470 metaG | ecosystem: Environmental > Aquatic > Marine > Volcanic ...
CGGTCGGCGAAGACGATCTCGTCCTCGGCATGGTTCGCGATGTAGGTGATCTGATCCCCGAACAGCCGGATGTTGAGGGTGTGCAGCACTCGACCCGTGCAGGGAGCGGCGAAATACAGCTCGAGATGTCGGTCGGTGTTCCAGGCGAAGGTTCCCACGCGCCCGTCGGCGGAGATCCCGAGGTCGTCGAGAACGCCGCCGAGCCGCCGCGTGCGCTCGGCCCACGCGCCATAGGTGGTGTGCCTCATCCCCGACGCCGTCGCCGAGACGATCTCCTTGTGGGGGTGGAGTCGCTCGGCCCTCCGAAACAGGAAATCCAGCGTCAGCGGGGTGTCCATCATCGTCGACTGCATGCGCCGATCGTACGAGATGGCGTTCGCACGACAGGAGTTGGCCGTACCCTCGGGGGCCTTGAACGCCGACGCGCCGCCGCCAGAGCTGAGCCCCGAGGAGCGCCGCCGCCTCCACCGCCTCGCAGCGATTCCTCTGGCGTTCGCCCTGTTGATCTACCTCGGCAACTTCCTCAGCGGATGGCTCGTGTCGCGGGCACCTCTGGTGCTGCTCTTTCTCAACTCGACCGACCCCTTCCTGCTGCTCATCGCCCATGAGGCGTCCGTGGTGGGGTTCATGATCGTGGGCGGCTTCCGGCTGTTCGCGCCGGATCTGTTCCTCTATCAGATCGGCCTCGAGTACGGCCCGAACACTCGGTCTTTTCTCGACGCCGAGCTCGGCCCTGGCAATCGGATCACGCGGGCCATGGACTGGATGGAGGCCTGGTTCCCGCGTGTCGGGTGGCTCATTCTCTTCGCCGCTCCCGGCTACCCGATGAGCCTGCTGTCGGGCATGGCGAAGATGAACCGGGTCGTGTTCGTGGTGATCAACTTGGCGGGCACCTACACCCGGCTCACGCTGATCTGGTGGGTGAGCTCGGTGTTCGAGGGACCTGTCGGCGCAGTGGTGCGGTTCATCAACCGCTACTCCCTACCGGTCACGGTGGCGATGATCGTGCTGGTGTTCATCCAGGCCAATCGGTCCCAGAAGCGGCGCCCTCCACCCGAGGCGAGTGAAGGATCAAGCGAATAGGTTCCAGGAGCGCTCCTGGAACCTATTTGGCTAGCTGAGGTGGGCGTCGACTGCCGCGCGGGTGGGAAGGCTGGGCTGCGCGCCGGCGACGGTGACTGCGAGGGCTCCTGCGGCCACTGCGAACTCGGCCGCCACCAGGAGGTCATCGGTCTCTGCTAGACGGACGGCAAAGGCCGCAGCGAAGCAGTCGCCCGCCCCTGTCGGGTCCACCACCGCCACCTCGGGCGCAGGAACAACGATCGCCTCACCGCCCTCGACGCTCACCCGGCAGCCGCCCGGCCCCAGCGTCGTGACGAGGACAGGAGCGCTCGATTCGCCGAGGAGCTCCGCCTCCTGACGGTTCACCATCAGTACATCGGCGAGCGGCGCCACCGCGTCGGCAACCTCGTTGAACGGCGCCGGGTTGAACACGACCGTGGTGCCGGCGTCACGAGCGAGCTCGGCGGCGGCAACCGCCGCCGACGCCGGAATCTCGCCCTGAAGCAGGAGCGCATCGGCCTGGGCGATCGCCTCGGCCGCGGAGTCCACCAGAGCGGGATTGGTCGTGGCGTTGGCACCCGCGACGACGACGATCGACACCTCGTCGGGATCCACGGTGATGAGGGCGACGCCCGTCGGCTCGTCCACCCGGGCGACATGCGTGGCGTCGACGCGGTCGGCCTCCAATCCTTCGAGGAGGAATGCGGCACGCGAGTCGCGCCCGACCGAGCCGACCATCGAGACCTCTGCGCCAAGACGCGCCGCTGCAACCGCCTGGTTCGCCCCTTTGCCGCCGCGGAACTCCTCCACACGCGACCCGTGGAGGGTCTCATCGGGCTGCGGCCGGTGCGGAACCCACACCGTGATGTCGTGGTTGAGGCTCCCGACGACTGCGATCCGGACCGGGGAGCTCACAGCCCCAAGTAGCTGTCGAGACCGACGGTCAATCCGGGATGCTCGCCGATCGCTTTGCAGGCGTGCAGGACCCCGCCCATGAAGGACGAGCGGTCCATGCTGTCGTGGCGGATGGTGAGGGTCTCACCTTCGGTCCCGAGCAGAACCTGTTGGTGGGCAACGAGGCCGCGGAGTCGGACCGAGTGAACCGAGATGTCTGCCGGCCCCTTGCCACCTCGCGCACCGGGGACCACCTCGTCCTCGGTCGGGTCGGCGCCCCATGTGTCGGACGCGGCCGCCATGCGTTCGAGGGTGCGCATCGCCGTGCCCGAGGGGGCGTCCACCTTGTTGTCGTGGTGGAGCTCGATCACCTCGGCCGTGGGGAAGAAAGGCGCCGCGATCTCGGCGAAGCGCATCATGAGGACCGCCCCGATCGCGAAGTTGGGGGCGATCAGGCAGTTGCTGTCGGTGAATGCGCCGCGCAACGAGTCGAGGTCGTCGTCGCCGAACCCCGTGGTGCCGACCACGGCGTGGATGCCGTTCTGTGCGCACCACCCGAGGTTGGCCCGCGAGGCAGCGGCGACGGTGAAGTCGACCGCTACATCGAACGCGGACCCGTCCAACCCCTCGGTCGATGCCGCGATCACCACGGTGCCCATTGGGTCATCCTGGCCGGCGCCGCCGGGGTCGACGGCGCCGGCGAGGGTCAGGTCAGGATCGCCGGAGACGGCGGAACAGACGGTCGAACCCATCCGCCCCGCCGCACCGAACACCAGAACATTGGTCACCCGCGCAGGCTACCTGCGGCTGCGACGGCGCCTGCGGCCACGGCCGCGGCCGTCGCCTTCCTGCTCTGGTCCGAGATCGCCGTAGACCCCTTTGGCTTGGCCCTCGAAGTGCTCTTCGAACGACACATACTCGCGTGCCGCGGAGTCGTCGCTGTCGTCGGTCTCGCCGTTGCCCGAGGGAGCCTCGGCGTCGCCGCCGCGGTCTTCGGCCTCGACAGCCGGTTCGTCAGAGCCGCGACTCTCAGGAGCGTCGTCGTCCTCAGACTCGGGGGCGTCGCCGCCCTCGACCCTGATGAGGCTGAGGGAGAGCTTGCCGTTGGGGTCGATGTCGTCCACGAGAACGCGGACCGGATCGCCCACGTTCAGGACTTCCTCGACCTTCTCGAGGCGGCGCTTGCCGCCCAGCTTGCTGATGTGCAGCAGGCCGTCTGTGCCGGGAAGGATGTTGACGAACGCACCGAACTTGGTGATGTTGACGACCCGGCCGTCGTACTCGACGCCCACGTCCGCGGTCGGCGGGTTGACGATCAGGCGAACCTGACGTTCGGCCTCGACGACCTTGTCGCGGTCCGGCGAGCCGATGCTCACCACGCCGACGGTTCCGTCGTCGTCGACGCTGATGTCGGCGCCGGTCTCCTCCTGGATCGTGTTGATCACCTTGCCGCGCGGGCCGATGACCTCGCCGATCTTGTCGATGGGGATCTCGAAGCTGACGATCTTGGGAGCGTTGCCGCCCACGTCCTCACGCGGTTCGGCGATGGCGCCCGTCATGACCTCGAGGATCTGCATGCGGGCATCGCGAGCCTGCTGCAGGGCCTGGGTCAACACGTCGGCTGGGATGCCGTCGATCTTGGTGTCGAGCTGAAGCGCCGTGATGGCGTCCTCTGTACCGGCGATCTTGAAGTCCATGTCGCCGAACGCATCCTCTGCGCCGAGGATGTCGGTGAGCGTCACGTACTTGCCTTCGGCGTAGACGAGGCCCATCGCGATGCCGGACACATGGCCTCGGATCGGCACGCCGGCGTCCATCAGCGACAGCGACGACGCACAGACCGAACCCATGGACGTCGAGCCGTTCGAGCTCAGCACGTCGGACACGAGGCGAAGCGTGTACGGGAACGACTCCTTGGAGGGAATCACCGGAAGCAGGGCACGCTCGGCGAGCGCACCGTGGCCGATCTCACGACGCTTCGGTCCACGCATGAAGCCCGCCTCACCCGTGGAGAAGGGCGGGAAGTTGTAGTGATGCATGTACCGCTTGCGGTCATTCGGGTTGAGCGTGTCGATCATCTGCTCCATGCGCGACATACCGAGCGTGGTGACGTTGAGCACCTGCGTCTCGCCTCGCTGGAACAGGCCAGACCCATGGGCGGTGTCACCGATGTAGGACACCTCTGCCGACAGGGGTCGCACCTCGTCGGTGGCCCGGCCGTCGATGCGGAAACCGTCTTCGACGATGCGGCGCCGCACGATCTCCTTGGAGACCGAGCGAACGGCGTTCCCGATCTGCTTGGAGGCACCGTCGAGAGCGGAGAACTCCTCCTCGAGCTGGGCCCGAACCTCGGCGATGACCGCATCCTGAGTGGACTCGCGCTCTGCCTTGTCGGCGATCGCCATGACCTCGGTGAGGCGAGACGTTGCCACCTCACGCACGCGGTCGATGACCTCGTCGCTGTAGTCCTTGCTCTGGATCCAGTCGATCATCTCGACGTCGCCCACCTGACGGCGCATTGACTTCTGCAGTTCGATGATGTCGTCGATCCACTGCTTCGATGCCTCGAGGCCGTCGGCCAACACGGCCTCGGTCACCTTGGGGGCGCCGTTCTCGTAGTAGTCGAACGCCTTCTCGGTGCCGCCGGCCTCCACCATCATGATGGCGATGTCGCCGTTGTCGAGCTGACGCCCGGCGACCACCATCTCGAAGGTCGATTCCTCGCCCTCCTCGTAGGTGGGGAAGGGAATCCAGGTGCCGTCTTGGCTGTACGCGATGCGCACTGCGGCGATCGGGGTCTCGAACGGAATCCCGCTCACCCACAAGGCAGCCGACGCACCGTTGAGCGCGATGACGTCGTACTGGTTCTCACCGTCGACACCGAGAATGGTGCCCACGACGTGGGTTTCGTGGCGGTACTCGCTCGGGAAGTTGGGACGCAACGGACGGTCGATGAGCCGACACGTCAAGATGGCGTCGTCGGAAGCCCGACCCTCCCTACGGAAGAACGAACCGGGGATGCGACCCGCGGCGTACATCCGCTCCTCGATGTCGACCGTGAGCGGAAAGAAATCCGCTCCGTCGCGAGGCTTGCTCGATGCCGTAGCGGTGACCAGGACCTGCGTATCGCCGATCCGGGCCGTCACGGCCCCGTTCGCAAGTCCGGCAAGCTTGCCGGTCTCGAACGAGATGGTTTTGTCAGTACCCGAAATCGGGCCGGACACGGAAATGGCATCAGCCATTGTTTCTTCTCCTTCGGCGGGGCCTTCCCGCCTGATGTTGCATGTAGTTGGAAGACGTCGAGCACCCTGAAGCAGAGGGATCGACGACCGCCAACTCGATGCGTGAACGAGTGACTGGATTGTCCTGGGGGGTGGTGTCGCGACGCGCGAGCGCCCGGTTCACGCGAAACGAGCGGCCCGTAGGCCGCTCGTCGGTGAGGTTCTAGCGCCGAAGACCGAGCTTGGCGATCAATGCTCGGTAGCGCTCGACGTCGTTGTCCTGGAGGTACCGCAGGAGCCGGCGGCGACGGCCGACCAGCTTCAGCAGCCCTTGGCGACTGTGATTGTCCTTCTTGTGTGTCTTGAAGTGTTCGGTGAGGTGGTTGATTCGATCTGTGAGCAGCGCGATCTGCACCTCGGGCGACCCTGTGTCGCTCTCGTGGTGGCGATGATCGGTCATCGTGGCGGACTTGTCGGCCATGGAGTTCGTCTACAGCTTCCGTGTTCTTGGGGAGGTGCGGGCCGCCACGGGAGTCGGTGTGCGGCGGCAAAATGGTGAAGACGTGCCTACACACGCCGTCGGCCAGACTAGCAGTTGCTACAGCGATTGCTGCATCTCGCCGACAATCCTCACTCGCTCCGCTCCCTCGTCTGCGGACCTGGCACTCGCCGACAATCCTCACTCGCTCCGCTCCCTCGTCTGCGGACCTGGCACTCGCCGACAATCCTCACTCGCTCCGCTCCCTCGTCTGCGGATTAGACCGAGAGGATCTTCGCGGCGTCCTCGACGTCCTTGCGGAGCTGGGTGGTGAGTTCGTCCACTCCGTCGAAGCGCCGCTCACCGCGCAGGCGAGCCACGAAACTGAGGCGTGCGGGTTCGTCGTAGAGGTCGCCGCGGAACCCGATCAGATGCGCCTCGATGAGCGACCGCTCGGCGAACTCATAGAACGTTGGCCGCTTCCCCACGTTGACCGCTGCTGGGTACTGGGTGCCGTCGGGGCGGGTGTACCAGGCGGCGTACACACCGTCGGCGGGAACCTGGAGGTCCGGAGTCGTCGGAAGGTTCGCGGTGGGGAAGCCGATCGCTCGTCCTCGGCGATCCCCCGAGGTGACCATGCCACGGACCTCGAAAGGCCGACCCAACAACCGTTGGGCCCTCTCAACGTCACCCACTGCAAGTGCCGAACGAATCGACGTGGAGCTGATCACCTCGCCGTCGCCCGTGATCTGCTTCACGAGCGGAAGGCCGACGACCTCGTAGTCGTTCGCCTCACCGACCGCGCGCAACGTGTCGACGTTGCCGCGGCGGCCCTGTCCGAAATGGAAGTCGGCGCCGACGACCACGGCGCGAGCCGAGAGACAATCGACCAGGACCTGGCGCGCGAAATCTTCGGCCGGAACCGCTGCCTGCCGCTCGTCGAACTCCACCACCAGCGTGTAGTCGACCCCCGTTTCGGCCAACAGCTCGAGCTTGTGGTCGAGGTCGCACAGCAGCAGCGGCGCAGATTTGGGTCGCACCACGCTCGCCGGGTGACGGTCGAAGGTGACGACTGCGGTCGTGCACCCCCGTTCGGCGGCCATGCGGTGCATCTCCGAGATCACCGTGCGATGCCCGCGGTGGACACCGTCGTACTCACCGACGGTCACCACGCTGCCGTGCTCGAGGACGGGGCACCACGCCATGTCGCGAATGATCTCCACGCCCGCTGAATCTACCGCCATCCCCCACGTCGGCCCACCCGAAACGGTCGCCGTTCTCCGCCGAGTGCCAGCGCGCCACCCCTGGCGCGCTCCCACTCCACGAACCCCAACCGGTCACACGCCCCACCGACGCCGGCCTTCTGGCGTCGCTCTCCCCCGCCGAGTGCCAGCGCGCCACTCCTGGCGCGCTCCCACTCCACGATCAGGCGGCGCGGGCGGCGAGGATCTGTCCGACTTCGGACACGACCGCGTGACGGTCTCGGCGCAGGTCTTCGACCGGAATTCGAACGACCTGCCACCCCTGCGTTTGGGCTGCTCGGTCACGCTCGGCATCACGGCGCCGGTCGCGCACTCGCTCGTGCCATGTGCGACCGTCGATCTCCACGATCACCAGCATGAGAGGCCACGCAAAGTCGACGAAGTTGCTGAGACGCCACGGGGCCGGATGCTGGAACTGCGTCACCGGCTCCGGCAGCCCTTCGAGGCGGAGGGTACGAAGAAACAGCGCCTCAGCCACCGATTGCGTGAGTGCTGCAGCAGAACCCCGCTCATCCAAGACGGCGGCGATCACGTTCAACCCGCGCTTGTTTGGACGGATCAACTGTCCCAGGCAGTCCGCAACCTGCTCCGTCGAGCTGAGACCCGAAGTGACCGCGTCGTCGAAGATCAACCCCAAGCGAGGCACCGTCATCACAGCAGAGCAGTCCACGATCGCACGCTCGGCTCGAGTGACGCTCATGCCATGGATCGTCGTCACGTGCTGGGGAACAAGGTCCGTGATCTGGTGGTATCGAACTCCCGGAGCGGTCACGTGGCGAGGATGCGGAACCACGATGTCGACGTCCGCGTCCACGAAGCATCGCAACCCTTGCAGCGTGAGCGATGTGTATCGGCTGACCGCCGCGCCCTCGCCACCGTTCAGGAGGGCGATCCGCACGCGCTGTCGCCAGCTGGGCCGGCTGCCCGCCAGCACGAACACATCGCCGACCGGATTCAGCCAGGCCGCGGAGGTCAACCGGCGCGAAACCGTCCGTCGCGAGATTCCGAGGGAGCGCGCCTGCTCCCTGCTAAAGACGCCGTCCTGGCTGGTCGCCACGGCGAGTAGCTGGGTGTCTGCCGCGATCACGGCTCCCCGATCCACACGCGACCCTTCGGCCGCAGACTCTGGGGAAGTCGCAACCCCGACCCTACGGCCCACCCGCCGGCACCCCACCCCGCCGAGTGCCAGCGCGCCACCCGTGGCGCGCTCCCACTCGACGAAACCCCAACCCGTCACACGCGCCATCGAGGTCGCCGCGGCACCCGAGAGGGTTGGGTTACTCGGGGATGACGACGCCCACCTTCACACGGCCGCCGATGAGCTCGTGAACGGCGACGAGTTCGGGCGCTGCGCCGTCGCCGGTCACGAGGGCCCAGGGGCCCTCGCCGCGCAGTCGGTCGCAGGGGAGTCGGCCGCCGTTGCGGACCACGCGCAGCTCGTCGTCGGACAGCTGGACCCGGTCCATCCCCGCCACCATGTCCACCACGGGGCGCAAGGGCGCGTCGTCGATGCCGCCACCGTCCTGCACATCGAAGGCTCCACTCACGGTTCGGCGCAACGCCCGAATGTGCGCTCCTCCAGCCAGCGCGGTTCCCAGGTCCGCACCGAGCGTGCGGATGTAGGTCCCGGCCGAACACTCCACGACCGCATGCACAACCAACGGATCCGTGGTGGCCTCGACGTCGAAGCGGAACACTTCGATGCTCCGCGCTTCCCTCTCCACCTCGATGCCTTCACGTGCGAGCTCGTACAGCCGGCGGCCGTCGACCTTGAGTGCCGACACCATGGGCGGAACCTGCTCGGTCACCCCCACGAACCCGGCCGCGGCGGCACGAACCTCCTCGAGCGTCGGGCTCATCTCATGGCGTGCGGTCACCTCGCCCGAAGAATCGAGCGTGCTGGTCTCCACCCCGAAGACGATCTCGGTCTCGTAGGTCTTGCGCCCAGCGGTGGCAAAGCGCATGAGCCGCGTTGCCTTGCCCACCCCGACCACCAGGACCCCGGTGGCGTCAGGATCAAGCGTGCCGGCGTGGCCGATCCGCCGCTCCCCGAAACGTCGCCGTAGCCGGCCGACGACGTCGTGCGATGTCACCCCCGGCGGCTTGTCCACAACCAACATGCCGTGAACCTTCGCCGGACGACGACGGGCCATCAGTCGGAATCGGTTTCGGACTCGTCGCCCATCCCGAGACCCTCGAGAATGGCGTCGATCCGATTCGCGGCGCCGATGGACGGGTCGACGGCGAACTCGAGGGTCGGCGTCCTGCGGAGCCGGCTCTGTGACGCCAGCGCTCGCTGCAGGCGATGACGATTCGCCTCGAGCGCTTCTTCGGCCTCGGCCGCGTCCTCATCGTCCAGCACGTCGTAGTACACGACCGCTCGAACGAGCTCGCGATCCACTTCCACACCGGTCACCGCGACGGGAAACAGCCGGTCGTCGTCGATCCGCTCGAGTTCGGTCGCGACGATCTCCCGAACGAGCTCACCGACTCGATCGGTTCGTTCGAAGTTGCTCGAACCGCCGTATTTCTTCTTGGCCATCAGTCGACCTCCATCCAGCGCCGATCGGTTCGAACGACCTCCACGTCGGGCCGCGACCACACGAACCGCTCGACGTGATCGAGCCAGTCTTCAGCCTGGGCGGGGGCGGCCGAGACCACTGCGATCCCGAGTTCGGCCCGTTGCCACTGGTCCTGGAAATCGGTCTCCGCAACCGACACCCGATGTCGCTGCCGCAATCCATCGACGATGGGCCGAAGCGCCTGGCGCTTGTCCTTCAACGATCGACAGGTCGGAAGCCGAAGCTCGACTGCGAGGGCCAGGACGTGCATCAGACGGCCCGATCAGCTGCGAGGAATCTCGCGCTCCTCGTAGGTCTCGATGATGTCGCCCTCTTTGAGGTCGGTGAAGTCGCTGAGCCCGATGCCACATTCCATGCCGGCCGACACTTCGTTGACCGGATCCTGGAAGTGACGCAGCGAGGCGACCTCGCCCTTCCAGATGATCGTGCCCTCGCGCAAGAAGCGGACCTTGGACCCCGCTTGCACCCGGCCGTGCTCCACGAAGCAACCGGCGATCGGCCCGACTCCGGAGATCCGGAAGACCTGACGGACCTGCGCTTCACCGGAGACGATCTCTTCGAACTCCGGCTCGAGCATGCCGAGCATGGCGTTCTCGATGTCCTCGAGCAGCTTGTAGATGATCTCGTAGAGACGGATCTCCACGTTCTCGGCCTCGGCCGCCTCCCGGGCCTTGCGGTCCGGGCGAACGTTGAAACCGATGATCGTCGCGTTGGATGCCACCGCGAGCTGGACGTCGTTCTCGTTGATCCCGCCGACCCCACGGCTCACGAACGCGAGCTTCACGTCGTCGCGTTCGAGCTTGCGAAGCGACTCGGTCACCGCCTCGAGCGAGCCGTGCACGTCGGCCTTGAGGACCAGGTTGAGGGTGGCGGTCTCGCCGGCCTGGATCTGCTTGAAGATGTCCTCGAGCTTGGCGCCGCCCGAACCGGCCCCAGCGGAGGTGGCCATCGTGGCCTGGCGCTGCCAGTGCTCGCGGGTGTCCGCGACCTTGCTGGCCGTCTTCTCATCAGGAGCGACGACGAACATGTCGCCGGCGCGTGCGACCTCGTTGAGGCCCAGGACCTCGACGGGCGTCGACGGCCCGGCTTCTTTGAGGGCGTTGCCGCGGTCGTCGACCATGGCGCGCACACGACCCCAGGCCGCTCCCGCGACGAGCGGATCGCCGACCTTGAGTGTGCCCTGTTGCACCAGCACCGTGGCCACAGGCCCGCGGCCCTTGTCGAGGTTGGCCTCGAGCACGGTCCCGGTCGCCCGTCCCTGATCCTCGGCCACGAGCTCCTCGAGCTCGGCGACGAGAAGGATCTGGTCGAGGAGGTCGTCGAGGCCCTCAGATGTCATGGCAGACACGGGGACGGTGATGACGTCACCGCCGTAGCTCTCGGGAATCAGATTCCGTTCGGCGAGCTGGGCGAGAACTCGATTGGGATCAGCTCCCTCGCGATCCATCTTGTTGATGGCGACCACAATCGGGACCTCAGCGGCCTTCGCGTGGTCCATTGCCTCGAGCGTCTGGGGCATCACGCCGTCGTCGGCGGCCACGACCAGGATGACGATGTCGGTGGCCTGAGCGCCACGGGCCCGCATCGCGGTGAACGCCTCGTGGCCCGGTGTGTCGATGAACGTCAGCGGTTGACCGCCGCGCTCGACCTGATATGCGCCGATGTGCTGGGTGATACCGCCGGCCTCGCCGTCGACCACGTTGGCGGACCGGATGCGGTCGAGCAGAAGCGTCTTGCCGTGATCGACGTGACCCATCACCGTGATGACGGGCGGCCGCGACGTCCCACCATCGAGCTCGAGCTCGATGTCGAGAATCTTGAGGATCTCTTCTTCCTGCTCGGCGCCCGGGTCGACGATGCGAACATCGCCGCCTACCTCTTCGGCGAACAGCTCGACCATCTCGTCGGACAGCGACTGGGTGGCGGTCACCATCTCGCCCTGCTGGAGCAGGAAGCGAACGACGTCGGCGGCAGAGCGATTGAGCTTGCTCGCGACCTCCTGGGCCGTCGAGCCGCGCTCGATCAGGATCTCGCCGTCGGGGACCGGCGCGTCGACCGGCGTGTAGGTCGGCAGCTCCTGTGGCTGCAGTTCTTCGCGCTGACGACGACGCCTCTTGCCCTTGCGCCCACGGCGCTGCGGAGCTCCTCGGGGGCCACCGGGACGGCCACCAGGACCGCCTGGGCCACCACCGGGTCCACCGCCGGGGCCGCCTGGGCGACCACCGGGACCGCCGAAGCCGCCGCCGGGTCGACCACCAGGGCCGCCGCCGGCACCCCCGCGGCCACCACCACCAGGCCGACCGGGCGCGCCGCTGCGGGGCGGGCCCGGAGGCGGAGGAATCGGCTTGCCACTGGACGAACGCGGGGCGATCGGCGGAGGGGGAATCGGCTTGCCGCTCGACGAACGCGGTGGAGCGGGCGGCGCGGGCGGACTCGCGGGAGGAGCGCCGATGTCACGACTCGGGGTTCTCGCCGGTGCCTCGGCGGGCGGTGCGCTGCGGGCCGCGGGTGCAGCCGGCGGCTGAGCGGCGGGTGGCTGGGCGGCCGCTGGTCGAGCTGGGGCCGGAGCGGGAGCCGGTTCGGGAGCGCGCGGCCGCGCTGACTCCTGGCCGGACGAGGTGACGAGACGCCGCGGAGGGGGCGGCAGGTTGGACGGAGGAGGTGGGAGCGGTGGGGCGGCAGGCGCGGCGGCTGCAGGCGCGGCCGGTTCGGGGGGTGCCGGTGCGGGTTCGGGGTCCGCTGCCGCGGGCTGCTCCGTCGGGTCCGTCGGCTCCGTCGGCTCCGTCGGGTCGGCCGGTTCCGTCGGGTCGGCTGGTTCGGGCTGCGGCTCCGCAGCGCTGGGTGGCGCGGCCGGCTCCGGAGCCTCAGCGGGTGCCTGCTCGACCTCTGGTTCGGACGGCTCGACCGCGGACTCGACTTCGGCCTCGGGCTGATCGCCCGCAGCTGCCTTCTTGGCGGGAGCCTTCTTGGCGACCGCCTTCTTCTTGGCCGGAGCCTTCTTCTTCGCAGCGGCCTTCTTCTTGGCGGCCTTCTTCTTGGCCGCCTTGGGTTCCTCGGGCTGCTCATCGCGGATGAGACCCTCACGCTCGGCCTTACGGCGCACCCGATCGGCCTGCGCTTCGACAACGCTGGAGCTGTGGCTCTTCACCCCGATCCCGAGCGCGTCACAGAGATCCAGGGTCTCCTTGTTGGTGAGACCCAGTTCTCGTGCCAGTTCGTAGACCCGTGGGTTCTTGGGCAAGCGCGTTCCTCGCGTGTGTTGTCGAAATTTCGGGGCGTGCGGCGGTGGCGCCAGAGCCGACGGCCATCCATCTTCGCAGACAGAAGCAGCCGACCGTCAAAGTGTGACGCTGGCTCCGAGGTCTCCACGCTACATGGTGAAGGCCCCCGGACCGCGGGTGAGATCAGCTGGTCTCTTCGGGCTCTGGGGCCTCGGAGTCGCCGGACTCCTCAGCGCTGTCGTCGGCGGCGTCCTCGGCTGGCTGTGCACCGGCGTCTTCGGTAGCGCCCTCGGCACTGTC
>Ga0114932_10004488_pt1 | contig 13011 bp, 9 predicted proteins | sample 2SBtaG_2_FD_87286 | JGI IMG/M metagenome (GOLD analysis project Ga0114932, IMG submission 87286) | Deep subsurface microbial communities from Kolumbo volcano to uncover new lineages of life (NeLLi) - 2SBTROV12_ACTIVE470 metaG | ecosystem: Environmental > Aquatic > Marine > Volcanic ...
ATGTCTCAGACATCCAACTACCCCACACCACATGACCAGGCGTGGGCCGACAGTGAATTACGCGAGATACCGTAAAGAGCGCTCGCCCGTCACAAATCTGCAGATCCTGCACCTGATACGGCCGAAGGTATGGACCATGCACCACACCTTCTTCAAACACCGAAGTGGCCGCCGCACGATGCCCATCATCATCCTTGATAAAGTGCTTCACACAAACAACGACTACTCCATCCACCTCTACAATGCGAGGTTGGTCGAAATTCTCCACTGGAAATTTCCAATCGCGGAATGCAATCATATATCCATGAACATCCCTCCGACTTACGACAGGGTAGTTACTCCCGACACGCTCGATCTCGGAGGTAGTCATGTCAGCGAAATCAGTATTCCACGGAAATCCCAATGACTCCTCAACCCAACTATCACTTGCCTGAGAATCATGCATGTTCTTCCTCCATCACTATGTAAAAAACTGTTGCAAATATAACAGAGAATCGAGCCGCTGTCAAGGGTATTACCTCAATTAAGTACAAAAATATCTATCGCGAGATAGATATTCTTTTGGATCCTAACTTCTCTACAAATCAGCCACATCGGACAAAAATGACGTCCCACTCCACCCTGCTCCATCGCCATCAGTAACGTACTGCACCTCCCCGTCATCCACATCTACAAACACAGCTGGCTGTTCCTGATATTCCTCCGGGCTTTCAAATAATTCTGGATCGATGTCAGATAAAAACATTGATGGCTCGTACATCGTCATCCCATCAAACCCACCCACAATAGGATATGTCAGCATGAGATGTTTTCGTGCGCGTGTGATCGCAACGTAGAATAATCGTCGCTCCTCTTCCACACCACCTCTTTCAGATAGCGCCCGATCATTTGGCAACCCTCCATTCACCAATCGCATCACAAACACCGAATCCCACTCTAGTCCTTTGGATTGATGGATGGTTGAAAGCACAACTTTATCCGTCTGCTCTTTATTTCCTTTTGAATATTCATCACTCAAACTTGTATCAGTTAAGAATTTCTCGAGTGTTTTTACTTTGTTTCCGAATGCCTGAAGCTGTTCAATATCTTGCAATCGATCCGAGGAGTTTCCGTACTGTTCTTCTAAATAATCTTTGTAGCCAAATCGAACGACTGCATCAATCATATCCCCGACTTTACCAGAACTATTCACAATCCCTCGCAGCATATCAATGAGTCGATCCCATCCCGCCTTCGCTCGAACAGATAAGTTTTCAGCAAGGTCGTATGTAACTACATCCGTTAGAGACGTCACTTCTTTCAGCGCCATGATGATCTTTCCAGCTGTTTTATCTCCGATCCCCGCCTGTAATTTCAGCACGCGTTGCCACGCAATAATGTCATGCACGTTCAGCGTGATGCGCATGAAACTCAAAATATCTTTAATGTGTGATCGATCAAAGAAACGAAGACCACCACGATAGTCATAAGGGATGCCTCGTTTCATCAACTCAACCTCAATAGGTTGCGAATGGAACGTTGCTCGGAATAAAACAGCGATCTCGCCCGGCTTCACCCCTGAGCGAATTAAGTGTGCAACAGATGCACCGATATAATCCGACTCCTCAAACTGATTTGAGAGCGTCACGAGCTGCGGCTTTTGGAATGCTTCATTGGTCGGCTTCAGCTCTTTCTTATATTGTTTTTTATTGTGTCTGATGACGTCATTTGCGAGACTCAAGATCTCTGGGACGGATCGATAGTTGAGCTCGAGTCGAAACACCTTTGCGTCTTTATGCACTTTTTCAAAATCGAGAATGTTATTGATATCCGCAGCGCGAAAGGAATAAATGGATTGTGCATCATCCCCTACCACCAACACATTTCCATGTACCTTTGAAAGGTAATTCACGATTTGAGATTGGATTTTGTTGGTATCCTGATACTCATCTACCAAAATATACTGAAACTGACTTGAAAGTTCTTCCCGCACCATTTCGTTTGTAGCGAGGAGTAGCAAAAACTGCTCGAGCAAATCATCAAAATCCATCACGTTCGCTTCTTTCTTTTTTTGTGTGTATGCAACAACACATCGCTCGATGATATGTCTAATTTTCTCGTAACCAGGATATTTGTATTCGATCACATCATCCACCGTCATCTGAGCATTCCGCATGAACGAAATCAAAAACAGCATCTGTTTTGGTTTGGGATACTGTTTAGATTTGAGATCGATTCCTTCGTCGCGCATCGCCAATGACATCATCCCCTCAGAATCATCTGCATCAAGAATCGTAAAATCATTTCCGTATCCTACTAGGGATGCATATCGACGTAGCTGCCGAACAGCCACAGAGTGAAATGTACCCCCTGTCAGAGAATCCAACGGAATACCCATGAGTTCTTTAATACGCTCCATCATTTCTTTTGACGCGCGATTGGTAAATGTAAGCAGGAGAATGTTTTCTGCCGACACACCCTTTTGTAACAAGTATGCAACGCGGTACGTAATCGTTCGTGTCTTACCAGAACCCGCACCAGCCAATACCAAACAAGAGCCGTCACCATCGGTGACTACTTTGAGCTGTTGTGGATTTAATTCGTCTTCGAATGTGATCATAGAACGTTTGTCATCCTGAGCGTTTTAGTCGAAGGATCTCGTCGATACGCAAAGGAAATATCGTAGACCGAGTATACCAGAAATTTCGTGTAATAAAAAAATCCCCACCAGTTCCGTAGAACGAGTGGGGTTTTTGCTAGATGCTTGTGACCTAAGGATTACTCCGCATACCCCGAAAAAAAATGTGCCCCCCGCAGCACGTAGCTACGAGGGGCGTTTTTTCTAGTTGAAGGCTGTAACCGACGAGACGTCAATCTCAAAGTAGCAACCCTGTCCGTCGGCGATAACGACCTGTTCGAGCGTCTGCCCGTCCGGATCACTGAAGGTAATGTCGCCGTAGTTGTCGGAGTCGCCCCATGCGTCGTAACTCACAGGCTCCGATGGGTTGTTGCACAGCCAATGCTGATTGGTGTTCTCCGTGGTCCACTTCCATTGCACCCGCATCTTCGTGACGCCAACCGGAACCTTGAGGGTTGCCGTGACGTACTTGAAGTTGAGCTCGCCCTTCAGACCAATCTGACCCTGCGTTCCGTCCCACATCGTCGTGGCAGGCGCATCCATGTTGTAGGTGAGGAACGCTCCCCATGTGTCCATACAACTTCCATCGCCATAGCAGTAGGTACCGATCATGGACACGTACTGGACGTTCCACGAGGCCGGCATCTCCCACCCAACCGTCAGGACAGGCTCCGGATACGTGACGCACTCGCTGTCTTCGCAGACTTGCGGGTACGCGATATCAGAGTTGTCGCAATCGGCCGTTTCAGAGCAGGTCGCTGCGCAGCTTCCGTTGTCCGTTGAAGAGCAACTGTTGCTGGAGCAGACGTCGTCCGTGCAGTCATCACCATCGTCACACTCGGTGTCGCTGGTACAACATGCGTCGTCCGTTTCCGTCTGACACGTCCCACTGTTGCAGGTTTGCGTGGTACAGGGATCGCCATCGTCAGCGCAGTCACCGTCGGTGGTGCACTCAGGCGTCGGCTCGGTGTCAGCGCATGTGCCGTCGTCGTTGCAGGTTGTGCAATCCATCACACCACCCCCAACGCTCTCACACATGCCATTCTCCGCACAAGCGAACGCATCGGTCTCAACCGTGCCGCCGCCGCATGTCGAAGTACTCAAGTGCGAGCAATCCTCGTCACTTTCACACTCGGGCGTCGGCTCGGCGTCGAAATCCTTGCAAGTACCATCATCATTGCAGCCCGTGACACAATCGCCACCGCTGTACGATGTCTGCTTGCAGATCCCTTCATCCGAACATCCGTGGCTCTGAGTGTAGTACTCTCCGTTGCTGCAGTACTGCGTATCCATGTCGGAACAGTCACTGCTAGAGTCGCAGAGCGTACAGTCCCACACATCCCAGTGACTACATTCACCACCGAAGCAGTAATCACTCGTACATGAGTCGCCATCACTACAGTCCGCATTGCTCTCGCACGCGTAGTTCGTGACGCAGTTTGGACTGCCCGCAATTGGACCGTCCTCGCAGACCATGTCGACGTCAGCTGACTGATCGTACCCGCAGATCGTGCCCGCAGGCTGATCCGCTTTGTAACAGAAGCTTCCATCTTGTCCGATGACACACCGGTCGTAGGTGCACGGATTGCCGTCATTGCATTGCTCGTCAGTGCTGCATTCGTACGCATCAGCGTCGATGTAGCAACTGGCGTCCAACTGAACGGCACAGAATCCGTTTCCATTACAGGTCACGCCGGGCTGCACAACACACGGGTCGTTGGCCAGATGCACATACTCCGCGCAATCCTCAACCACCGAACACGAAGTCTGCAGCTCCATTTCCTTGGTGCCGAAGTCCGAGTTTGCGATCTGCCCTGCAGGCGCACCAATTGGCGCTTCCTGTTGGCAGCCTATTCCCATTCCACCAGCACACATAACAGCAACAATAAGTCGAAAATTCATGCTCTATCTCCTTCTGCTTTGGATGAGGCTGAGCAACTTGCCCAACCCCTGACTTTTCTCTTTGGTTTTGTTGAAAAAAAGAGCGCTATTCCGGTAAGGGAATAGCGCAATTTCGCGAAATCCTCCTTAACTCGAAACAGCACAATATAGCATAAAAAAGGCCCTTTGTCAACCCCTAGGTGTCGAAATAGACTAAGTTTAGTCAATTATTCGGTATCAAAAAACACTGCGGGTGCAGTGAATCAACACACTCCTTTAACGCGTCATCCTGGAGCTAGGTACGAGCGATAGGATCCAGATTTACAGACTGGATTCTATCGGCCTCGCCTCCAGAATGACACCATCAAGATCATGTATGACGTGTCCTTAATTTTTTGCAATAATAACAGCTCTTTTCCCATTATCTACATCTCCCCCATTCCAATCATGTATCACAGACATGAGATGTTCTTTATTATATCGAAATTGCTCACCACGGCGCGTTCCCGGATCATTCGTAATAAACTCTGTTTCCGTATATCCGCGTATCACAAGCATATGATAGAGTGGCCCCTCTCCTGTAAAATTCGGATTATCTAGATGACGCCCTGCAGCCGGTACAATCACTGGATACCCCAAAGCAATAGCATTTTGTATCTGTTCAATTGTCGGATCATCAATACTATATGCATCTGTTAATCCAAATCGATCATGCATTACATGCAGTGTCTCCTCAACCGTCGTATCTTTATAGTATCCAAACGTTGCCTCCTGCCACGCAACTAACTCCAAAATCGCAGCATCTGCCTCCTCTTTTGTTTTAGCTTCATCTCCATTAATAAACCACAGAGACATGAGTATACTCGCCTCTTCACATGCTTCCTGATATGGCATATCCCAATTTGCATGTGGAGCTTGTGATGTGAATGGAATTTTTAAATTGAATTGAATGGGTGCGTCTGGTTTTATATCTTCACTTTTTGGAAGTTCTGGTGTTGAGGTAGCAGTTTCTTCAGACTCATCCTCAACCACCTTAACTGTTGATGTAGTTGTTTCAATGTCTTCTACAACAATCTCGGGCCCTGTGTTTTCTATATCAACGCGTGCAACAGCCTCAGGAATATCCTTTTGGGATTGCGTATCCTGTAACCAAAAAATGAGATCGTGCCGATTCGCAAAACCAAACCCAAGTCCAAAGAATATAATTGCTGTTGCTGCTAATTTCTTCATAAACGTATCTTAGCTATCTTCTGTTTTTATTGCAAAACAAAAAGCCCCAGGCACATAGCCTGGAACACATAGCGTCTAAACAACATCTCTGGGCAGCACTCATACAGCCCCATTTTTTCTCTCTGCTCCTCAAAGCTCTTCGATGATACATCGGTATCGTCTCATCGCTTGTTCAAATCAGAATATAAAAAAAGGAATCTGCATGATGCACTGAAGATATGTCACCCAGACACCGTTCAGATGATGATGAAATCGCACATAGTTGGTCCCCCTTCTGTTTGTTCTTGGATTCCCATTCGTCGTGGATTTTTCTTCTCTCACAATGAGCTGGCGCTATTCTAGCAGGGGCACTAATTTTCGTCAATAACAGGCCAACCACCAATTTGCCTTACGTTTTTTAAGGCTATACAATGACAGTTAATAATGATTTTATATGCTAGAAGTTGGAGACAAAGCCCCCGCATTCACACTGCTCGATCAGAACAATAATAAACACAAACTATCAGACTATAAAAACCAGTGGGTTGTGTTGTATTTTTATCCGAAGGATGATACGCCGGGTTGCACAAAAGAAGCCTGTGGCATGCGTGATAATCTTCCTCAGTTCAAAAAGATGAAAGCCGTTGTATTAGGAGTAAGTAAGGATAGTCCTGAAAGCCACAAGGCTTTTAAGCAGAAATACAAACTACCTTTTACACTTCTGTCAGATGAGGACGTCAAAAGGCAAACTAAATATGGTGTGTGGCGAGAAAAAATTAACTTTGGTAAAAAGTATTTTGGAACGAAACGCATGACATTCATCATTGATCCGAAAGGTAACATTGCAAAGATATATAAAAGCGTGAAGCCGCCAACGCATGCTGAGCAAGTATTAAACGAACTTACTAAACTACAACAATAATATGGACAAAAAAACATCTCCTCCATCGAAAGTAGGTTTGTTTGTGGTCATGGGATTACTTGGTGTACTAATTCTACTCGTCATCCTAGTTTTGATGCGTGTATACGCTGCTGTGCCAGAATTACCAGATCGAGATCACGACACTGAGGAAGTTGGATACGAAGAAGATGAGGATGAAGATAGTGAGATAGCCGAACTCAGAGAAGCACTTGCGCAGGCTGTTGAATATCATGATGTGAATCGCGGAGTACTCGTTGAGCAGTCTACTCAAAGCAATAACTGGAACGTAACTGTACGATACCCCTCATACAAAAAAGGAACTCCGCCGGCGTTTTCATTAAGCTACGATGCTTCCGCCCCGTGGGGCATGATGCGTGTCGCGCACGTTGATGCTACTGCAACGGATGCACCGCCTGAAGGCGGCGCGTATCGTACACCATACATTTCATTCTTCACCTTTCGAGCATCGAATTATTTTGCTGATGGGAATGAGGGTATGACATTTGATATTTCTACCGCACACAGAGATCAGTACCTTGAAGACGTGAATAAGCCTGGAAATATATATGAACTCAATAAAGATATTTTCTTGGGTGAAGATGATGAGTTTGTGTATCTCTACCGATACAAAAATGCAGACGTGAGCGTTGCTCAGGAAGTGGACGCACTGCTTGAAAGTTTTATTCCTTTGAACCTGGATAATAAATAATATGATAGATACAGATGCAACTAAAATTGATGAGCTGTTAAGTCGAGGTGTTTCAGAAGTTATCGACACAGACCATCTACGAGAACGATTGCTTTCTGGAGATACGCTTCGTATTAAACTTGGCATTGATCCAACGAGCCCAAACTTACATCTTGGTCGTTCTGTTCCACTCTTGAAGTTGGCAGACTTTCAAAAACTTGGTCATACTATTGTTTTCATCGTTGGTAATTTTACAGGATTGATTGGCGACACATCAGACAAAGATTCAGAACGTCCCATGCTTGATGAGAAAACAGTACGTGCAAACATGGAAACATATGCAGAACAGGCTGCCAAAATCATTAACATCGAGGCTGCTGAGATCAAATACAATGAAGATTGGCTGAAGCCACTCGGCTTTCGAGAAGTTGGCATGCTTGCAAACCAGTTCTCTTTGCATGAGTTCATGCAGCGCGAGAATATCAAGAAGCGTGTTGATGCCGGATCACGTGTTTCATTACGTGAGCTTCTCTACCCTCTCATGCAGGGGTTTGATTCTGTTGCCGTGAAATCTGATGTAGAACTGGGCGGAACTGACCAACGATTTAATTTGTTGGCTGGACGAACACTACAAGAACACTACGATCAGGAACCGCAGGATATTGTAATGACAAATTTGATTAACGGAACAGACGGAAGAAAAATGTCATCAAGTTGGGGTAATACCGTAAATTTAAATGATGACGCACGCGAAATGTACGGAAAAATCATGAGCATGCCCGATGATTTGGTTATCACGTACTTTACACACTGTACGCGCGTACCCATGGATGAAGTTGGTGAGCTTGAAGATCGGATGACTGAAAACCCGATGGGAGTAAAGAAAACACTCGCAGCGGAAATTGTACGCATGTACCACGGAGAAGAAGCTTCAGATAATGAAGCAGACTGGTTTGATACAACATTCTCGAAAAAAGAAACGCCAACAGACATGCCAACCGTTACACTCTCCCCTAACGTGGAGATAGCATACGATGTTGTGAGACCATTTTTTCCAGATGAGGAAAAGAGCAACTCAGATATTCGACGATTGTTTGAACAAGGTGCAGTGAAACGAAATGAAGAAAAAATTGATGCGTTTGATGGGCCACTTGAATTAGTAGATGGCGAAGTATGGCAGGTCGGGAAACGTGTGTGGTTTAAAGTTAGTTTGACGTAGACCCTTGACACATACCCCAACACTTGCTATTGTATTCCTGATTCCGGTGATTGCCAGTCTCGGATGTGCCTAGAGAAATATCTAGTATTTCTCTACCGGCGGATAACCACTCCAAACACAATGAAGTTATCCGAGTGGGAACTCCTGCTCATGTGGCAACCACGCTCTGCAGAGCGTGGTCTTTTTATTATAAAATTCGCGATAGCAGAATCTTAATCCCCTTCCTTATTGGCCTCGTGCATAAAAATATACAGGATCAGCTCAGAGACTGGATTGAGGCTACAAAAAATTATGTTTGAGCGTTTGAGCGAGTTTGATTTTTTGTCCGTAAATCTAGTTTGTGTGCCCTGTATATTTCTCCACTCGAAGGTTTTTGTTGCTTTTATAAAAAAGTAAAGCCTCCCAGGGCTTCCTGGGGACCAAACTGCGAGGTAGATAAAACTGGATCCCCGCATCCGCGAGGATGACGTGTATAAAAAAATAGCCCTCGACCGTAGTCGAGGGTTTTTTGATTTAGAACGAGTCGACGCTGATCGTGAAATCTGCTTCAAGTCTTGTTCCGACGCGATGTAGAAGTGCCGCAGCATCAGTCTTGTGACCTTGCTCAAGCAACTTCTTAATCTGTTGATGATCGACATCTGAAACCGTGAACCATGCTTCACGTTTGTTGTCGTTGTCGATCCAGCCGACGAGGACTACGTGCTTCATGGTTACCTCCAGAAGTCATTGTGAATGGTGGGCGTGAGGGGATTCGAACCCCCGAATCGACGGGTCACAGCCGTTTGCCTTAGACCACTTGGCTACACACCCAAACTTTTACTTCAATTCATCCTGAACGAGTTCTACGAACTCGTCACGAGCGACTGTTTTTTGAACCTCTGCGACAGTGTTCTTAACAGTAACCGTGTTTGCATCAAACTCATTACCACCACAGATGATGACAATAGGAATCTGCTGTTTCAAAGCGTAATTGAGTTGGCCTCCGAACCGCTCCTTGCCGAAGTAGATTGCAGTTCTTACGCCAGCTGCCCTCAAATCACGAGCGAGTGCATTGTATTGATTCATGAACTTTTTGTCAAGAACCATAATGAACGCCTGTGTTTGCGTCTTTTTCGGCTCGATCTTGCCCATCTCCTTGAGAGCGGCGAAGAGTCGATCGATACCGATAGATGCGCCAGTGGCTGGAATCTGAAGATCGCTGAATCGCGAAACGAGGCCATCGTACCGTCCGCCAGAAAAGACGGAACCGATACCAGGCATATCATCAAGCACCGCTTCAAACACCGGACCTGTGTAATACCCTAATCCACGTGCGACTGAGAAATCGAGCTGCCAGTTCTCTTCGGGCACACCAATCGCACGAAGCGATTCAACCATCGTTGTCAGCTCGGCAATACCTTCTTGAGCAACATCGCTGGCCAGCAACTCACTCGCCTGTGCGAGAAGCGCCAGTGGCTCATCAGCATCCAACTCCGAGAAGGCTTTGAACCGAGCGATCTGGCCATCATTGAATGCAGGAACATCACCATCAAGCAACGTTTCTCCTGAGACGAGCACACGCCCATCTTCCATCGTCCAACGCAGTTCATCTTCGACCCCCTCCCATCCGATCTTATCGAACTTATCGAGCGTCTTGAGAACACGAACGATCAGTGAAGGATCGAAGCCCACATACTCAGGCAATCCATTGAGGATCTTCCGACTGTTAAATCGAACTGTGAACGAACCAACATCGAGCGCAGCCAACGTCTCTGCAATCAACCACACAATCTCAACATCAGCCTGCGTCTCACTGACACCAACCGAGTCGGCATCAAATTGCATGAACTCGCGGTAGCGACCCTTCTGAACTTTTTCGCCTCGCCACACACTTCCGTATTGGTAGCGCTTAAACGGCTTAGCGATATCCGGGTTTGCAGCGACGAAACGCGCAAGAGGAACCGTGAGGTCGAACCGAAGTGCCGTGTCGGACTCCGCAATCACATCTTTTCCGTAAATGCGAGCCGCGTAGATGTCCATATCAAAATCGGGATCGTTTCCTGTTAGCGCCGCACGACGTTCAATTGCCGGCGTCTCCAGCGGGTCAAAACCGAACCGCTCGAATACTTCTCTCACCGTATTGATAATTGCCATCCGAGGAATCATTTCTTCGGGCGGATAATCACGAACTCCCGAAGGAGACTCGGGTGTAACCATCTCTTTTGTCATGTCGTACTCCTTTTTTTGAACGATCGGCATGAGTCTCTACTCATGTTTCCCAACGGTAACAAAGAGACTTCATCATGTCAATCGTCCTATTCCCCTGTTTTCCACACGATTCTCTTTATTTATTACATTATTCTGCTAAGGTGTGGCTATCGATCTTTCACAGAGGAACACTCATGACCCAACCTATCCATCCTGATCTCGCTGTCCAATTGACTGATGCACTGTGTCGCATTCGTAGCTTTGACGAAGGTGAGTTTGAATCGCACGTCGCATTTTATATTCAGACATACCTCAAGACGTACTGCCCATGGCTGACTACCACACTTGAGCACGTTGCAGACAATCGACCCAATGTTATTGCGTACACTGGCTCGCTTGCTGATTGCAAACTGCTCATCGTTGGTCACATTGATACCGTCGCTCCCTCTCCGGATCACCTCTGGACCGTTCCTGAATTTTCTATCAAAGACGGGAAATACTATGCACGTGGTTCGGGTGATGCGAAAGGTGGTATCGCTGGCGTGCTCGATGGTATGCGTCTCACCGGGGAAACTCAGAATGTCGCGTATTTATTTTATGTCGACGAAGAATTTGCATTTGCAGGAATGAAACACTTCGTTACGAAACATCCTGATGTGCAACCAGATTTGATTCTAAGCGCATGCGGTGGAAGCGCAGAAATGACGGCCGGATGTCGGGGATGTATCGAGTTCTGCTTTGCTCTTGCCGGAACAGCTGGTCACGCAGCACGTCCACAGCTTTTTGATTCAGTGGTACCGGCTATCCGTTTCGTAACAGAGCAACTAGAGACATGGTGCGATCGTCACAGTGATCCATATCGAACATCTATTAATGTTGCAGCACTGCATGTCGGTTTACTGAAAGACACTATTCCAGCAGCTCCGAATACAGATGCCGACATCTCACCCGAGCAACTCATTCCAGAAATGAGACACGCTGCGAATAATGTTCCTAATGTTGCCTGGGCGCTGGTTGATATTCGCCCAGGGGATCCTACGATCAATCCAACGTCGATCGAAGATATGATTGAGCACCTCATTGGTGTATACAACGCGGAGCACGACAAAGACATCACACTTGAGCAATTCTACACACGATTTGCTGTCGCCGGATATCACTCTCCTGCCGGATCGTACGATGTTATCTCACGTCATTTTGAACGCGTACACGAAGGCCGGGAGTCTGATGCGAATGTGCGCGGGTACATTGATGTCGCCATGATACACGGGAACCAGCCGACCTCGGGATGTGTATGCCTTGCTCCACTTAAAGCGAATGAACATTCGCCAGATGAATGGGTCGATATTGCGTCACTTCTCGCCTATCGAGATGGCGTCGTTCGACTCCTATCAGATTACCAACCCACATAAGTGTGGATAACTCTTACCTCGGATCACATCTGGGGTTTTTTGTTACGAATCGCGAACAAATTTGACCGCATACTAGTGAGCCGCTACTATTGATGCATCACCAAGGAGTACAACTTATGGATATCAATCCACATCATGTTTATATTGTGAGCGCTGCCGGTGGCAACCTCACCGCACTCGAAGTTCTCGAGGCCCCGCGCGATCGTGCGTTTTATCAGTCACGTGGTCAGGAACTCATGAACGTCGAGTCCGACAAAATCGCCGAAGGCGAAGAAATCGAACAAGCTGGATTTGTGATACTCCAAACGAGCCACATGGAAATGACTGGCGGTGAGTTTTGCGGAAACGCGAGTCGTGCAGGCGCATTGCTTCTCAGTGAAGCACTTAGCCTGAACAGTTTCACACAAACCGTATCTGGCCTTGATCAGAACGGTGAACCTGCTCGTGTGAAAGCATCCGTTCGAGATCATGAATTGAACTCTGCATACGTGCAATGTGATTTCACTGATCTTCCTGGTTCGCCTGTTGATGTGACACTTGCTGACGGACAAGCCGCCAAGCTCGTGGATCTGGGTGGTATTGTGCATGTCCTTATCGACGCGCCATTCAAAAACGAAAAGGCGTGGTACGAAGCAGAACACAAAAAGGTCATGGAGCATCTCGATTTGTTTAGTCGACCTGCTGTAGGCGTCTGCTGGATTCGTCCAAAAGACAACTGCACAAAGCTATACCCTGTTGTGTGGGTGCGAGATGCAAACACATTCTATTACGAAAGCTCTTGTGGCTCTGGCTCTATCGCAGCCAACCAAGTCACCGGCGCTGAGTTCATTGAACAACCCTCAGAGAAGACGATCCGAGTTAGAGTAACCGGAAACG
>Ga0114932_10004493_pt1 | contig 13001 bp, 10 predicted proteins | sample 2SBtaG_2_FD_87286 | JGI IMG/M metagenome (GOLD analysis project Ga0114932, IMG submission 87286) | Deep subsurface microbial communities from Kolumbo volcano to uncover new lineages of life (NeLLi) - 2SBTROV12_ACTIVE470 metaG | ecosystem: Environmental > Aquatic > Marine > Volcanic ...
GCGTAGTGGCACGGATCTGCGCCATTGCGCCGACTGGCGCGTTCCCAGACCGCGTAGTGGCACGGATCAGCGCCATTGCGGCGTCTGGCGCGTCGCCAACCCGCGTAGTGGCACGGATCTGCGCCATTGCGGCGTCTGGCGCGTTCCCAGACCGCGTAGTGGCACGGATCTACGCCATTGCGCCGACTGGCGCGTCGCCAACCGGCGTAGTGGCGCCGGCTGTGGCTCTGTCGAGAACTGGCGCGCTTCCGGGCCCAGGGCACTGCTACCCTCCGCCTCCCGATGACCACCTCCTGGCTCACCATCGACGTCGACGGACGGCCTATGCGGGCCTTCCTCGCCCAAGGCGACGCTCCGGGGCCCGGCGTGCTGGTGCTCCAGGAGATCTTCGGCGTCAACGCACACATCCAGGACGTCTGCAAGCGCTTGGCCGACGCCGGTTTCACGGCCCTTGCCCCCGATCTCTACCACCGCACGGCGCCGGGCCTGGACCTGCTCTACGCCCCCGACGACGTCACGGAGGGCCGCCAGCACAAGGACCGGGTCCTGGCCCAGGAACTCCTCGCCGACCTGGCTGCGGCGGCCGCCGAGCTGGGCCGGCAGGCAGCGACGGGTCCCCTGGGCGTGATGGGCTTCTGCTTCGGCGGCTTCTGCACCGTGGTGGCGATGACGCACCTGCCCTTTGCAGCGGGCGCCGCGTTCTACGGCGGTGGGCTCCCCCACGGCACACCGGGAATCCCGAGCCCTCTGCCGGACCTGGCGGAGGTCAAGGGAGAGCTCCTGGCCTTCTTCGGCGGCCGGGACCCGCTGATTCCGACCCAGGACATCACCACCCTCCGGCGAGCCCTGGCCGAACATGGCGTCACCCACGCTGTCCAGGTCTACGACGATGCCACCCACGGCTTCTTCTGCGACCTGAGGGCCAGTCACGACCCCGACGCCGCTGCCCAGGCCTGGGCCCGCACCCTGAGCCTGCTACGGCGTCGCCTGGTCTCCTGACCCCTGGGCGACCGGGGGCGCCGGCACGATCCGCGGCTCGCCGCCGCCGCTGCCGTGGAGCTCGAGCTCGGAGATCAGGACCGCCGGCGCAGACCAGGCGGCCGGCATCCCACCCACAGCACCGATCAGGTAGCGCTGGGGACCGGGCTCGGCGTCCATGACCCCGTGCCAGTCCCCGGGCTCACCCGCCGCGACGATGTCCCTCAGCGCCCGCCGATCCACGCCGTGGAAGCCCAGGCCGCGCACCGCTTCCCGCCGACCGTCCGCGTACAGGAGGTAGGCCTCATACGGCGGCGTCAGGCCCGGCGGTGGGCCCTCGCCGGTGAAGTGCACGTCGAAGTCCTCGGTCATCGAGGGCGGCTCCAACCGCCGGACCACCAGCACGCGCTCCTGGCCGGTCTGACGGGCGAGCCGCAAGGCCGCCCGCTCCAGCTTGCGACCGGACAGGCTGTCCGGCGGCACCACGGCGATGTTGGTGGGCACGGCCTCCCGCCGGTCCCCGCCGCCTGCGCGGGCGTGACCGGTGCTCCGAGGCGAGTCGCCCCAGGGCACCCGTGACTGCAGCAGCCGCCGGACGACGCCGTCCTCGACCAGGGCCACGCGCTGGGCGGGCACGCCCTCGTGGTCCAGCCCGAGCTGGCCTGGCTGGTCCAGGCCCGGGTCGTCCACGACGGTCCAGCCTTGGGGCAGGAGACGGCGACCGACCCGGGCACGGGGCCGATCGACGGGCTCGGCGCCCCAGGGGCCGCGCCCTTCCCGGACCGGGGGCGTTCCCGCCACCTCGGGCGCGACCAGCTGGCGGAAGACCTCGACCGCTGCCGGACCCTCGAACAACACAGGCCCCAGCCAGTCGTCGAGCACCGGGGCGTCGCCCATGGCGTGGAGCCAGGTCTGGAGGTCCCGAACCTGGTGCTCCAGCTCGACCAGGGCCGGCAGCTCGGCCGCCGAGCGCGCGACCCACCAGCGGCCGTTCCGGACCCGCGACCCGTCCGCGGTGCGCAAGACCGCTTCGATGCGCAGGACCGCGTGCCCGGTCTGGCGCACGATCGACGTGCCTTCGGACGTGACGGTGACCCGGGTGCCCTGCCAGTCGCGCCCCGCCGCGACGACCTCTTCCAGAGCCGGGTCCTGGGCCAGCATGCCGCTCAGATGGGTCACCAGCTCGGCGATGCGTTCGCCGTCCACCGCCAGCGGGGCCACCGGATCGGTGAGCTGGGGCGCGATGGGCGCCTGGGCAGGCCCGGGCAGGTCCTCGACGCTCAGCTCGGCGGACTTGCGGGACAGCTGCTCGACCGCGTCCTTGTAGGCCTGGTCCGTGTGGAGCCAGATCTCCCGCCGCAGCGCCAGGGGCTCGTCTTCGAGCGGCAGTCCCCCGACCACCACCCCGTTGGGTTCGCCCAGCGCGTCGAAGTTGCCGGAGTCGAAGGCCTCGTCGCCGCAGCGGACCTCGACCCGTAGCTGCCGATGGGGCCCCTGGTCCTGGGTCAGCACCGCCCCGGCCTCGGCGTAGACGGTCGCGACCTGGCCATCGACCACGTCGTAGGCGATCCAGTAGGGGGGCTGCTCCCCGGGCAGGGCGAGGGAGGTCAGCGAGCGGTCCAGCTCGGTCTGCAGCGCCTGGCGCAGGATGTCCTGGCCCTCCACCCCGGCGGCCAGCGCCGCCCCGATGAGCCAAGCGCCGATCACGGGGTCTCCGCGAGGGCAGGAGGAGGCAAGAGCGGCGGTCGGTCGTGCTGCTTCTCCTTGCGCTGGACCTCGAGCTCGGAGATGAGGAGCGAAGGACTCGACGCGCTCACCGGCACCCACCCGGACTCAGCCCCGCAGACGCCGTTGAAGACCTGGGTCTCGCCACCGGCCAGGCTCACCCGCGAGAACGTGGTCAGAGGCGTCCCGATCAGATCGCCGCCCCGCACCAGCTCGTCGGGCCGCCCGTCGGGGTAGACCCGCCACATGGCCACGGGCCTGACGTTGAAGCTGTTCGGCACGACCCGCCCGGTCAGCGTGAAGCCGCCGGTGATGTCTTCTACGATGAGGCCGTAGGGCTTGCCCTGGGCGGTGACCTGGGCCAGCAGTGCGGCCCGCAGCGCGTCGGCGCTCACCGTCTCGCTGGCCTGGACCATCAGGTTGCCTTGGCGAGCCACCACCGTGTTGCCGGCGGAGCGGCGCCCGTGACCGTTGCTCACGGATGAGCCCTGGATGGGCGCCCGGCTCATCAGGAAGCCCTCGAGCACACCGTCCCGCACCACGTCGACACGCTGCGCCGGCACCCCTTCGTTGTCGTAGGGGTAGTGGCCAGCCAGGTCCGTGCCCTCGAGCTGGGCCAGGGTGGGGTCGTCGACCACGCTCAAGAAGGGCGGCAAGATGCGCTGGTCGACCATGTCGGTGAACGTCTGGCCCTCGTCCTCGTCCTTCTGGCGGTGGCCTTCGACCCGGTGCCCCAGGACCTCGTGAAAGAACACGCCAGCGGCCCGGCCCTTCAGGATCGCGGGCCCTGAGTAGGGCTCCATCAGCGGAGCGTCGCGGAGGGCCGCGAGCCGCGCGGCCACGGCGTGCATCCTGGCCGTCAGCTCGTCCTGGGTAGGCAGACCGTGGACCGACGCCGCCACCACGTAGTCGTCCACCGACAGCTCCATGCCGTCCGGGGCCACCGTGCGGCCCCACAGGCTCACCCGGTAGCTGACCCTGCTCCACCTGAGCCGCGTTCCTTCGCTGCTGGTGAAGCGAAAGGTCTCGGCCACGGCAGAGACCTCGGCGCTGCTGTCCAGCACGTGGGGGTGCGCCAGCATGACGCCGCTCACGGCCTTGAGGACGTGGGCCCAGGCGTCCTGGTCCAGGGTGACGTCGCGCAGGGGCTCCAGGGCCACGGTGGGCTCGGTGGCGCTCCAGTCATGGGACGTGTCCTCGCGGGCGACCTTGACCGACGCATTGCCGCGAACCTGCTTGAGCCGCCGGACCGCGCCCTGCCAGGCCTCGTCGGTCTCGCGCCAGAGCGCCAACGACGTGGCCCTGGGGTCCCCCTCCAGGGGCAGCAGCACCCGGCTGTGGTCCACGTCGGAGAACCACCCGGCGTCCCGGATCTTGTGGGTGTTGTCCAGCTCGTGGCTGCCGACCCGGACGTCGACGTCGGCCGTGCGCAGGCGCCGGTCGGACTGCACGCCCAGAGCGCCATGGGTCGCCTGGACCCTCAGGGTGTGACGGTCGACGAGCTCGTAGCCCAGGTAGTAGGGAGGCTCGTCCTGGTCAGCGAGGGCCGAGACGGCGCGCGCGAGCTCTGCGGTCGCGACGTCGAGCACCGGGTCGCCGGTGCCGGCAAAGGCCAGGGAGAGCCAGAGCAAGGTGAGGTTCAAGGCGCGCTAGTCGTCGAAGGGGTCCTCGTCTTCGTCGAAATTGTCGTCCTCACGGTCTTCCCACTCGATCCCGCACACCTTTTCGATGAGGGAGACGATCTCCTCGCCGGTGAGGCCGATCTCGTCGTTGTTGGAGAACTCGTACTCCAGCGTCTCCACCAGACTCTCGTCGAGGGCGGCTTCTTCCTCGATGTTGATGATGAGGTCTTCGGCGTCTTCCACGCCGGCTTCCTCTGCGTGGTTGCTGATCGTGGCGATGACGTACTCGGCCAGGGACCCCGCGTCGGGGTCTTCGTTGACCGTCTCCAGGTACTCATCGACACTCATCACGAGCTTCTCGCGGACCGCGTTGGGCAATTCCATCTCTGGGATGTCCTCCGTTGCGACCCTGCCTACCAACTCTGGTCCGCCCTTGCAAGGATGGATAGGTCGCGGGAGTGACGCTTCCCATCGACTTGCTCCGGGCCCTGCCCAAGACTGACCTCCACGTCCACCTGGATGGCTCGCTCAGGCTGGGTACCTTGATCGAGCTGGCACAGGCGCGGGGCGTGGCCCTGCCCAGCACGACCGAGGCCGGGCTGACTGAGCTGGTCTTCAAGGAGCGCTACGCCAGCCTGGTCGAGTACCTGGCCGGCTTCCAGTACACCTGTGCCGTGCTCCAGGACATCGAAGCCCTGGAGCGCGTGGCCTACGAGCTGGCCTGGGACAACATCGACGAAGGCGTGCGCTACATCGAGGTGCGCTTCGCCCCACAGCTGCACATGGGGGCCGGGCTGACCCTCGAGGACGTGCTGACCGCGGTGGACCGGGGCCTGGTCCGTGCCAGCACCGAGCACCTGGCCCAGGTCTCGGCCAGCGGGGAGCCCCCGTTCCGGTACGGCATCATCGTCTGCGCCCTGCGCATGTTCACCGACGGATTCTCCCCCTGGTACGCCCAGCTGGGCGGCCTGCTCCGGGCGATGCCCCAGAAGAACCAGTTCACCACCGCGTCCCTCGAGCTGGCCCGCGGTGCCGTGCGCTGTCGCGACACACTGGGCATCCCGGTGGTGGGCTTCGATCTGGCAGGCCAGGAGGAGGGCTACCCCGCCCGGGCCCACTGGGAGGCCTTCCAGTACGCCCACCAGCACTTCCTCAAGAAGACCGTGCACGCCGGCGAAGCCTACGGCCCCGAGTCGATCTTCCAGGCGATCACCGAGCTCCACGCCGACCGCATCGGCCACGGCTACCACCTGTTCGACGGCGCCCGGATCGAGGACCCCGCGATCGCGGATCGGGACGCCTATGTGCAGGCCCTGGCCCAGTACATCGCCGACCGACGGGTCACCATCGAGGTCTGCATCACGTCGAACCTGCAGACCAACCCCGAGATCGGCAGCGCCGAGAACCACGTGTTCCGCAAGATGCTGGACGCCCAGCTCTCGGCGACCCTGTGCACCGACAACCGGCTGGTGTCCCACACGACCGTGACCGGCGAGTACGACCTGGCGGTCAAGACGTTCGAGATGACCCCCAAGGAGGTGCGCAGCTGCATCATCTACGGGTTCAAGCGGAGCTTCTTCCCCGGGGACTACCGCGAGAAGCGGGCCTATGTCCGCCAGATCATCGATCACTACGACCACGTCGAGGCCCGGTTCCATCGGGGCAGCTGATCAGCTCGGCGGAGTCCAGATAGCGGAGGACCAGGCGCGGTCCTGCACGGTCAGTGGCACGGTGCCGTCGTCACAGGTCGCGGGCCTGTCCGCGGTGTCGTAGTCATTGCAGGCCCGCTGGCTCCAGCGACAGGTCTCCACCTGGAGCACGCGGGCGTAGTAGAACGCCGCTCGGTCGGGATCGAAGTCCGGGTCCTCCCAGACCGTGCACAGGTGATCCGATCCGCCGGTGCTGTCACAGCTGTCGGCGTCCAAGGACCCGGCGGTGCCCTCGGCGACCGTGTAGACCCGTTCCTTGACCACGCCGCTTGCGGTGATCCAGCCCTTGATGATCTGCAGGGAAGCCAGCCCGGTGCCCGGCTCGAGCTCGGTGCCGGCATCGGCCCAGGCCTCGAGGTGGAAGCGCGGGGCGTCGTCGAACAGGCCCGGCTCGGCCAGCACGCCGCCCATCGGCACGCCGTCGGTGTAGCCGGTGGCGACCCGGTCCTCGCTCTCACAGCTGTCATCGTCCAGATCCCAGCCGCCGAACAGGCGCACCTCGATGCGGGGACCGCTGGTGGCAAAGGTCTCCCGCCGCTGAAAGGCCTCCCAGATGGCGTCCCGGCTGTTCTCGACCGCCCACACCGCGGCCAGGCCCCCGGTGCTGTTGATGAGGGTGTCGTGGGTGATGTTGCCTTCGCCCAGCCGCTCCTCGGTCGTGTCGTCGACCGTGCCCACGTGGCCCGGGTAGTCCACCGGGTAGACCAGTCCGGGGGTGCCGTTGTGGGTGTCGGTGCTGCCGATCACACCCAGGCGGTAGGGGTTGACGCCTTCGTCGACCTGGATGCTCAGCCCCTCCTTGAGCACGGCTCGCACGAAGTCGAGCTCGTGCAGGCAGCCCCACAGGCGCATGCCCCCGGCTCCGAGCTCGTCGTCTCCGCACAGGTCGGTGCCGTCCTCTCGGAGCTTCTCGAAGGCGCAGGCCGGGTCGTCGTCTTCGCCGAAGCCGTTGCGGCACTCGCTGTCGCCCTTGTGCTGGAAGATCTCGGCCACGGGCTCCATGCGGGCCCGCAGCGCCCAGGTCTCGGCCCGGTCGCCGTCGTCGAAGGCGCCGTAGCCGTCCCGGTGGAAGAGCTGGCCATTGCTCAGGTTGCTGTTGTGGGGCAGCACCAGGGCGTCGCAGCCGGTGCCGTCGGGTGTGCACTCGGCGTCCAGGGCCCGCCACAGGGCCACCGGCGTGGGGGCCTCGAAGGTCGTGACCGGCAGCGCCGGCACCTGCTCGTTCCGGAAGATGACGTTGCGGTGCAGGTTCGAGACGCCGTAGGTGTTGGTGTACTCGTAGCCGTGGAAGGGGGTGAAGGCGCAGCTGGCGTCGCGGTCATAGGCGGCTTCGGTCGCGGCTTGCATGGCCTGCCAGCGCTCGGCCGCCGCGTCCTGGCAGCCGTCGCCGTCGTCGCCACACAGGGTGGTGTCCCGCGACGGCGTGGGGTCGGCGAGCATGACGCCGAAGTCGAAGGCGTTGTTGTCGGCTTCGCCCTGGTAGGCAGCACAGACCGCGTCGTCGTAGCCGGGGCTGCCCGGGGTCGTGCAGTGGGCGACTTCGCCCAGGAACTCGCCGTGCTCGGTGATCGAGACGAAGTCGAGGGGGCGGTCCAGCTGGACCTGGCGCGTGCCCGCGCCGTCGTCGTCCATGGGTGCGATGAGGACCGGTTCGCCCGCGGCAAAGGCCAGGGCCTGGTCCGGGGTCACTGGGGTCTCGTAGTTCCGGGCGTCGAAGCTGTAGGCCCCGTGGGCGTGGAAGTCGCCCCAGAGGACCTGGCGGGTGGGCGTGGCCGCTGCACAGGCGGCCCGCTCCTCGGTGTAGGTCACCGTGCTGCCGGGAACCTCGTCGGTGTCACAAGCCAGCACCAGGAGCCATACTGAGAGCATGGTCGGAGTCCTAACCCTCGTCCTGGGCTGCATCCCGCACCTGGAGTCCCCCGACGGCGGGGTGCCCCAGGACTGGCTGCCGCCCGAGAACTCCTGGCCCAGCGCCGAGCCGCCTGCGGGCCTGGTCGGGGAGGGGTGGTTCGAAGGCGACGTGGTCCCCGACGTCCGAGGCCTGGATCGCTACGGCGACGAGGTCTCGCTGTGGCAGTTCTACGGCCAACCGGTGGTGCTCGACGTGAGCCACGTCTGGTGTCGCCCCTGCCAGGACCTGGCGGCCAAGTTGCCCGGACTCGAGGAGGACTTTCCCGAGGCGAACTTCGTCACGCTGCTCGTGACGGACATCGAGGGCGAGCCCAGCGATCCCCAGGACTGCGCCGACTGGGCCGACGCCTTCGGCCTGCACAGCCCGGTCATCACCGATCCCGAGCTCTCCAGCGAGCCCATCGTGGTCACGAATAGCTACCCCTACGCGGTGTTGATCGATCCGGATCTGACGGTCTGGCTGGACCAGGTGGAGTCGCCACTGACGCGCATGGACGACGCCTTGGAGGACTGGCTCCGCTGACCTTCAGTGCCTCGCGGTCGCTTCGTCCTCGACCAGAAAGTCCGCCGCGAACAGCGGGTAGCCCCGAGCGCTGGCCTCTTCGAAGAAGCTCGGCAGGTTGCCGGTGGGCTCCAGCTCGCCCACGATGCGCTGGACCTTGTTCACCAGCTCGGTCCGGTAGACCTTGAAGCGGTAGAGCACGTTGACCTGGTAGTGGCCGTGCTCGTCCAGGCTGGGCAGCAGCTCGGCGATCTGGTCCACCCGGCGGGACCCGTCCTTGAAGCGGTTCACCTGGACCACCATGTCCACGGCGTTGCAGATCTGGCTGCGCACGGCCCGGGCTGGCAGGTCCTCGCCGGCGAAGAGCACCAGGGTCTCCAGCTTGGCCAAGGCCCCCAGAGGCGTGTTGGCGTGCAGGGTGCTCATGGTGCCGCCGTGGCCTGAATTCAGGGCGTTCAGCAGGTCCAGTGCCTCGCCGCCGCGCACCTCGCCGACCAGGATGCGGTCCGGCCGGAGCCGCAGGGCGGAGTGGAGCAGGTCCCGGATGGTGACCTCGTTGCGGTCGAATTCGTCGGGGGCCCGGGCTTCGAGCTGGACCAGGTGGGGCTTGGGCAGCTTGAGCTCGCGGGTGTCCTCGAGCACCACGATGCGCTCGTGATCGTCGAAGTACGTCGCCAAGACGTTGAGCAGCGTGGTCTTGCCGCTGCCTGTGCCGCCGCTGACCACCAGGTTGCGCTTCATCTGCACCGCGACCTGGAGCAGGTTTGCTGCGCTGGCGTTCAGGGCGCCGAAGCGGATGAGGTCGTCCATCGACAGCTCGCGTCGGGCGAACTTGCGGATGGCCACGGTCACGCACAGCGTGATGGGTGGAATGACCACGTGGACCCGCGAGCCGTCGGGCAGCCGGGCGTCCATCTGGGGATTTCGGGCGTCGAGGACCTTGCCGCTGAACTGGGCGATGTTGACGCAGGCCGCCATCAGCGCTTCTTCGTCCTCGAACCACATGTCGTCGATGAACTCGACGAACCCGGCCCGCTCGGCGTAGACCTCGCCGGGGCCGTTGATCATGATCTCGGTGACCTCCGGGTCGTCGAGCAGCTCCTGGATCGGCCCCAGGTGGTACAGGACCGTGTTCGCGAAGAGCTCGCTCACCGGGGGCTCACATCAACCCGAGTGATCGACGCTGTCACTTCTTCTTCGCCTTCTTCTTCTTCTTGCCCCCGAACAGGCCGCCGAAGAAGCCCTTTGCCTTATTGTCGGCCTCTTCCTTGGCCCGCTCGATGCGCTTCATCTCGAGCCGGGCGTCGGGGTTGGACGGGTTCTGCTTGAGCGCCTTGATGAAGCATTTGCGAGCGACGTCGTACTTGGACTCGTGGCCATAGGTGCGACCGAGCAGCACCCAGCCACCGTCCATCTTGGCCACGGCGTCGACCGAGGCCTTGATCATCTCGCGGCCCTCTTCGGCTCGCTCGTCGTCCTTGCCCCACTGGAGGCGGAAGATCGTGTAGCCCAGGTGGGCGCGGAACTCGTGCTCCTCGGGCACCGAGTCCACGATCTCCTGGAGGATGTCGTGGGCCTCGGAGAACTTGCCGGAGTTGAGCGCTCGCTGGGCCACCTTGAAGCGCTCTTCGGCGGCGAAGATGGCGGAGACTTTCTCCATCGCCAGCTCGTCCTCGGTCTTGATGCCGTGGATGACGCTGCTGATGTAGGCCTCGCGGCCTTCGGCACCACCCAGGGTCTCCCAGGCCTCGTTGACCTTGGCGATGATGGCCTCGACCATCTCGGCCCGGTCACCGGTGACCTCGGACCAGGCGTCCGGGTGGTAGCGCCGGGCGAGCTCGAAGTAGGCCCGGCGGTACTCCTCGTCGGTGGCGTCCCACTCGACCCCGATGACCTCGAAGAAGTTCTCTGCGCCTTCGACCCGGGCCAGTTCGGTCTGGAGGCGGCGGAGCTCGGGGTCCTGGGCCGAGCTGCGATCCCCCAGAGCATCGGCGATCAGTGAGCTGATGCCGGGCCCCTTGGGTGCGGGCGGGTCGTCCAGGCCCTCCATGGCGGGATCCTCGGTGTAGTCCAGGTCGGTCTGCTCGTCGTCGAAGGTGATGGTCACCATCGGTTCCTCGATCACCGGCGCCTGCATGTTGCCGGTCACCTTGACCGCCGTCTTGACCCCCTGTCCGCGGAGCTTGGTCAGTCCGATGGCGTGGGACAGGTAGACCGCTCGCAGGGCGTGCCCGTCCTCGCCCGGGGCGAAGTCCAGGATCTCCTCGAGGGAGCGGCGGCCGTCCAGGTCGTGGAGCAGCTGTCCGATCTCTGGGCCCACGGGCAGATCGGGGATCTCGTAGGGCCCCGAGAAGTCGACCTCGGGGAACTCCGCCAGGAACGGCCGCAGCACCCCCATCAGATCGTCGTCGTCGACCCGCTCGAGCAGGGCGCCCCACAGCGCGCTGAGCAGGTTCAAGGGCAGGATCTTCGGGGGCTCTTCGCCCTCGGTGAAGGTCCAGTCGCCGTCGGCCAGGCTGATCGCGTTCATGACGCGCAGGTTCGCCTGGAGGTTGGCCACGGAGCGATTGTCGAGCTTGGGGTGCTTGGCCTTGAGGGCCTGGGCGCTCTCGCTCTTCAGGTTGCTGCGCGTGTACTGGAGATCGCCAGAGTCCAGGTAGAAGCTGCGTTTCTTCTTGCCATCCAGGACCTCGAGCACACCGGTGGCGGCGTCCTTGGTGAGCCGACAGAAGAGCTCCAGGGCCGGGGTCTCGGCCAGGCTGCCCGATTGCATTGCGTGCCCGCAGTCGAGGGGAAGAGCGCCATGGTATGCGCACTGCCCACGGCCTTCAAGGGTCGCCGCGGCGCCTGGCGACGGGATCGGGGGCCGGCGGCCCATCGCCGAGGGCGTAGGCTCCGTCCATCCAGCCCCCCAGGTCGATCAACCTGCAGCGCTCGGTGCAAAACGGAAAGGCCGTGTAGTCCGCGCCCGGGACCAGCGGGGTCCTGCAGCGAGGGCATCGCACGTGCTTGTCTCGGGGAACCCGCACTAGCGCGCAGCCGCGCCGTAGCGCCCGTCGGGCCCGGGGAAGGCCGTGCCGTCGGTGTAGGTGCCCGGGCTGATGTCGCCCACGGAGTCGGTGGCGTAGTAGTGGTGGGTGTAGCCGGTGCCCCACACGTCGGGATCGAGCACCAGGCTGGCGTCCAGGATGGCCTGGATGGTGCCGGTGAAGTCTTCCGTGCCGTACGCCACGTCGTCGATGACCGTCGAGCCGTCGGCGGCGTAGAGCCACAGGTGGTCGCCGTCGTTGTTCATCGCCAGGCCGAGCTCCAGGGAGTCGTCGTTCTGGGCGATCTCGAAGGTGACGTTGGTGTGGCCCGCGGCGGTCAGGTCGTCGCCGATCGAGCCACCCCCGAACACGATGATCGCCTCGCCGGCTCGCAGGACCGTGCCCTTGCTGAAGCTGTGGCGAGATGCACCCAGGCTGCCGAGCTCCTGGATCGAGACGCCGGCCAGATCGATCGTGGCGTCGGCGGAGTTCGCGATCTCGAGGAATTCGTCTTCGACGGGATCGAGGGAGCCGTCGGTGTTCGGGTCGCCGTCGATGGTCCCGTCGATCAAGAGCTCGTTGAACACCAGGTCGCCCGCGGTGGCGAGGGACATGGTCACTGTCACATCGACGCTTCCGCTGACACCCTCGTACTCGCCGGACAGCGTGGCGCTGCCGTCCCACAGGGGCTGGCCGGTGGCCGCCTCGTAGAACTTCACGACGGTCTCGTCCGACGAGGTCCAGGTCGCGTCCCGGCTGACGTCGGACTCGGAGCCGTCGGCGTGGGTCGCGGTGGCCGTCAGGGTGACGACTTCCTTGGTCGTAAGGGTGGTCAGGTCGGCCGAGACCGTCACCGCGGTGACGTCGGCATCGGTGTCGGTGTCGGTGTCCGTGTCGGTGTCGGTGTCCGTGTCCGTGTCGGTGTCGGTGTCCGTGTCCGTGTCGGTGTCCGCGTCGGCGTCGCCCGAGTCGGTGGTGGTGTCGTCGCCGCAGCCGGGACCGACGGCGAGGAACATGAGCCACAGGGGCAAGGTCTTCTGGAACATGGTGCGTCTCCTGTGGATCGCTACTGGCAGTTGACGTCGCCAGGCGACGCGGAGCAGGTGCTGGCGGCCGCCCAGTTGGACTCGGTGTCGCCACCGGCCAGATCGATCTTCTCGATGCTGGTGCCATTGCCCGGGTTGTCCGGGTAGCTGAAGCTGTCGATCAGCGACACGGCGTTGTCCTCGTACAGGTAGACCGGGTCGTTGGTCGACAGGCCCGAAGCCACCGAGGTGTCGTCGGTGGTCAGCAGCAGGGCGTCGCTGGGGATGGAGTACTCGCTGGCGTACTCGGCATCGAGGATGACCGCGTACTGGCCGGGCTCGATGATCGTGTCGTAGTAGTCGGTGTAGCCGATGATGGTGTCCAGGGCGTCGCCGTCGTAGATCACGTACCAGAGCAGGTCGATGTCGCCGCTGCCGGCGTTGTAGATCTCGACGAACTCACCGGTGTCCTCGTCCAGGGGGTTGGACATGATCTCGGA
>Ga0114932_10004495_pt1 | contig 12999 bp, 10 predicted proteins | sample 2SBtaG_2_FD_87286 | JGI IMG/M metagenome (GOLD analysis project Ga0114932, IMG submission 87286) | Deep subsurface microbial communities from Kolumbo volcano to uncover new lineages of life (NeLLi) - 2SBTROV12_ACTIVE470 metaG | ecosystem: Environmental > Aquatic > Marine > Volcanic ...
CAAAGTCGCCGATGGCAATGCCCAAGTGATTGACGACCTCGGCCATGACCTCGGTGCGCCCGTGCATGTGCCGACGGAGTCCGAGGGACAGCTGAAGCTCGCCGCCGGCGACCAGGTCTGCGTTGGTCGCGGTGGGTGCGCGAACGTGGAAGGCCGCATTGCTGTAAAGCGTGGCGGCGCGCGTATCGGTGTGGGTCATGACCCCGATGGTTGCCCGCGGTGAGGGCTCCCCCATGTAGCGCTGTTTGGCACCGGTGGGCAGCAGGACGCGGCCTAGCAGGCCGATCTTTGTCTTGCGCACGGTGCCCGCGTAGTACGCCGCCGACAGGGACATGTCCCCCAGGCCAGCCCCATCGTTGGACAGCTCGGGCACATCGCCGCCGGTGTGGAGTGCGACCGGCAAGACGACGGCGAGCGCCAGATCATCGCGAGCGCTGTAGCTGGCACCGAGGTGCATCACGGCGCGATGGGCGACCACTTGACCCTTGAGCTGAGCGTTGTCGAACAGGCGCAGAGGGCTGCGCTCGTACTGCACAGGTGCCGAGACCACCCATGTGCCCGCCACAGGCAGCGTGGCCGAGCCAATGGAGATCAGGCCGTCTTCGCTGGGCATCGGGCGCACAAGCTCGATGTCGATCGGGTACGTCTCTTGCTGCGCGAGTGCTGGCGATGAGACGCACAACGTGGCGAGCAGTACCCGGACGACAGTGAACAGCGGACCCTCCTGAAGGGTCGCAACTTAGCCCGCCACACGCCCGTTGACGTCAAAGTCTGTCGCCCCCTACAGGTCGTTGACAGAGACGGCTCAATCGGGTGCTAAATGAATAGCGTGATGACCCACCTCTTTCGCCGACTCGCTCTCCCCTGCACCGCTCTGGCCCTGCTGACCAGCTGCACCGAGTACGAGTTCAACGAGTTCGAGAACACCGACATCATGCAGCAGAACCCCTGGCAGAACGTCGACGTGCTGCTGGTGGTCGACAACAGCTGCTCGATGCAGCCCTACCAGGACAAGCTGGCGCGCGACTTCGGCGTCTTCTTTGACTACTTCGAAGGCAGCGAGGTCGTCTGGCAGCTTGCGGTGGTCACCACCGCCGCCGACGAGCCCACCTTTGGTCGCATTCGCGGCCCCATCGTCGACGCCGACCACGACGACCCCGACTCCCTGTTCGCCGACGTGGTCAACGTGGGCACCAACGGTTGGGGCATCGAAGCGGGTCTCGAGGCCGGCCTGCGCGCCGTCTCGGGCATCAATCCAAACTTCCCTCGCGATGACGCCACCCTTTCCGTGATCTTCGTCAGCGACGAAGAAGACGCGTCTCCTGGGTCGGTCAGCGACTACATCGACGGCTTCTATGACGTGCACGGGCATCGCAATCGGGACGCGTTCAACGCGTCGGCACTGACCGTCATCACGCCTGCCAGCTGCACCCCCGAGCAGCTGCAGTACAGCACCAAGGGCACCCGCTACAACGCGGTCGCCGAGCGCACCGGTGGCGTGGTCGCCAACCTGTGCGAAGAGGACTTCGGTCCGATCATCAGCGAGCTCACCCTGACCACCTCGGCCATGCGCGACACCTTCTATCTGTCGGACCGGCCCAAGACCGAGACCCTGACTTTGGGCGTCGGCACCGAGATGCTGTCCTGTGCAGACGGCTCGTGGAGCTACGAATTGGTCGGCGACGAAGGTGAGCTCCGCCCCGCCATCGTCTTCTCGCAGCTGCACATTCCGCCGCCGGATGCACGCATCGTGGCGCACTACATTCGCGGCAACGGCCTGCCCAGCGGCGTCTGCCCCGAAGGTGACGGCTGGGTGCCGGACGACGGTGGCCTCGAGTGAGCTCGCTGATGATTCTGAGCCTGCTGGCCTGCCCAGCCACCAACGTCTGCACCAACCACACCCAGTGCAATGACGGCTACGGCTGCATCGAGGGCCAGTGCCAGACCGTCGAGTGCATCGTCAACACCGAGTGCCCCATCGAGAGCTATTGCGATGGCGCCAAGGGCGAGTGCGTGGCCGGCTGCGAGCACAGCGACGACTGCTTCATGTCCGACCGGTGCAACCTCGACACCAACGTCTGCGAGTCGCGGACCTGCATCGACACCCAGACCGACTGCGCCACCGGGGAGCGCTGTGACGCCGGCGAGTGCAGTGACGACCCGCTTCCTCACTGCGAGCCGTGCAGCAGCGGTGCACAGTGCGGAGGCGAAGGCAGCTGCTGGTTCATCGGCGAGGGCGACGGATCGTATTGCTTCTTCCCGTGCAATCCCGAGTCCGCCGATGCGTGTCCAGCGGGCTTCCAGTGCACCGGAATCGACAGTTTCTACTGCTTCTCGAACTGTGCGCTGATCGACCAATAGCTCTGTTGGGGCTGCGGCTTTTCGATCGCATGCTCGCCGATAATCGGCCTTTGTTCGTCATGTGACGGCGGCACGCCCATTGCTTTGTAGTGGGGCAGGTCGCCACATTCAGGTGACAGCCCGAAGAATCGGAGATCGTCTTGACGTTAGATACATCGCGCATATATGCATGATGTAGCTAAGGGGTCGTCAGTGTCTCAGAGTGGGTCGGAATCGGAACAAGAGTTCCTCGCAAAGTACGATGCTTCCCGGTTTGCCCGGCCTTCAGTAGCGGTGGATGTGGCGATTGTGACCCACTCCGAAGGCCAGCTGAGGGCGCTTGTCTACGAGCGCGACGAACACCCAGCGATGGGCGCGTGGGCGCTTCCGGGTGGCTTTGTGGGCATCGACGAGGCACTCGATAGCGCCGCCCGGCGCGTGCTCGCAGACAAGGCTGGGGTCGACAACGTCTATCTGGAGCAGCTGTTCACGTTTGGGCGGGTCGACCGCGACCCGCGCACGCGCATCATCACTGTGGCTCACACCGCCTTGGTCCCCTTCGAGCGTTTGGCGCACCTCAACGGCGGCACCTGGCTAGCCCCCATCGTCGTGCCCTGGGAGGGCGAGAGCGGTGGCCCCATCATGCTGCTGGGGCGCGACGGCGAGCGCATCGAGCTGGCCTGGGACCACGCCGAGATTCTGGGGGCCGCGGTGCAACGCATGCGCGGCAAGCTCGACTACTCGAACATCGCCTTCTCATTGCTGCCACCGGCGTTCACGCTGCGCCAGCTGCAGAAGCTGCACGAGACGATTTCAGGCCGCTCGATGAACAAGGACTCGTTCCGTCGGCGCCTCATCGCATCTGGACTCGTCGAGTCCACTGGCACGCGGCAGAGCGAGGTCGGGCATCGGCCCGCCGCGCTCTACCGCTTTACCGGCGCAACCGCGCCAATTGAAGGGAGGCACTGATGGCCGAAATCAGCCACTTCTGGCTCGTCAAACACCTGCGCGCCGAGACCAGCTCGCACATCCTGCTGTCCAAGGGAGGCCGACAGGTCGTCTCGGGCCGGGGCCTGAGCTTCTGGTTCTTGCCCATGTCCAGCAGCATCGCCGAGGTGCCGGTCGACGACCGCGAGCTGCCCGTGCTCTTCCACGGTCGCTCCAAGGACTACCAGGACGTCACCACCCAGGGGGTCATCTCCTGGCGCGTCGCCGACCCAGAGCGGGTCGCCGACCGCATCGACTTTTCCATCGATTTCGACAGTGGGACTTGGGTCAAGCAGCCGCTGGAACAGGTTGCACAGCTGCTGACCGAGCTGGCTCAGCAGGTGGCGTGGTCCTATCTCGCCCACAATGACATCAACGCGATTCTGCAGGGAGGCGTCGAGCAGCTGCGCACGCTCATCTCAGACGCCTTGTCTCGGGACCCCGGGCTAGCGGCGATGGGCATCCAGGCGGTGACCATTCGCATCAGCTCGGTCCGACCGACCTCCGAGGTCGAGAAGGCTCTGAAGATGACCACCCGCGAGCGCATTCAGCAAGACGCGGACAAGGCCACCTTCGAGCGCCGCGCCATCGCCGTCGAGCGAGAGCGCGCCATCATGGAGAACGAGCTGCAGAACAAGATCGAGCTCGCCAAACGCGAGGAGAGCCTGATCAAGCAGAAGGGCGCCAACGAGCGTCGACGGGTCGCCGAAAAGAACGAGGCCTCCAAGCTCGAAGCCTTGGCCAAGGCCGAGCGGGTGAAGCTGCACGCCGCGAGCGAGGCGGACTCCATCCGAACCATCGAGGCCGCCAAGGCCGAGGCCGAGAAGGCGACGATGGATATCTACCGGGATCTGCCCCAGGAGGTCATGTATGGCCTGGCCGCGCGAGAACTGGCGGGCAACCTGCCATCGGTCGAGCACCTGACCCTGAGCCCCGAGCTCATCGGTCCAGCTCTGTCCAGGCTCGCCAACAACATCGGAGAAGCCAAGTAGCCGGGAGGCACAGATGGAACCCCGAGTCGTCATCGTCACCCGTCCCACCGAGTACCAGGGGCTGCTCGCGCGTCACGCGACGCACTCAGCCGCCGCCTGGTTCTTGGAGGGACGCGGCCAAGACATCGCCGTCTACATGATGCGCCAACACCAACAAGACGCCGCCGTGGACACGGCACTGCGGGCCATCCCCCCGACGTGGAGGCACACACGTGTCACGCGCTCGGACTTGGACCGCTTCCTGTTCGAGCCCGAGGACATCATCGTCGCCGTCGGACAGGACGGTCTGGTGCCGAACGTGGCCAAGTACCTCTCCGGGCAACCTGTGATTGGCGTGAATCCGGACCCGGTACGCTACGAGGGCGCATTGGTTCGGCACCCCGCGGTGGCACTTGCCGATCTGCTGCGCTCGATGGACCGCTGCCATCCCCAGCACCGCACCATGATCGAAGCGCGCACCGACAACGGACAGCGGCTGCTTGCACTCAACGAGATCTTCGTGGGCCACCGCAGCCATCAATCCGCCAAGTACACGATCCGCTGGCAGGGAGCGGAGGAGCGGCAGAGCAGCTCCGGGGTCATCGTCGCCAGCGGGACCGGGGCCACGGGCTGGGCAAAGTCCGTTCACCGCTGCCACAGGTCCCAAGTGGGCCTGCCTGCTCCGATCGCGCCGGAGCTGGTGTTCTTTGTGCGGGAGCCATGGCCCAGCGTCTACACGTCGGCCGAGCTGAATGAAGGCGCGCTCGGCCCCAATCAGGCCCTGCAGATCACCAGCGAAATGAACGCCGGCGGCACCCTGTTTGGCGATGGCATCGAGGACGATGCGATCGAGCTGGACTGGGCCATCACCGCCACCATCGGCTTGGCCGATCGGGCGTTGGCACTGGTCTAGAAACAGCCCCCGGTCAGCACGCTGCTATGGGGCGGGCACCAACATCAGCGCACCAGCCAGCGCAATCATCAGCGCCGAGGCAAACAGCAACAGGCGGTCGTTTTCATCGGGTTTGTCTGTCGAGCCCACGGCGGCCTCCTGGGGATCGGGGTGGTTCACTGGCGGCTCATAGCCCGGCGGCGGCTGACGAGGAGGGTTGCCAGCGAGGTAGGTCGAGTGGGTCAACCAATCCGGCGGAGGATTCGAGACCGGCGGTGGGGGCGGATAAGTGCGAACAGGCTTGTCGTCGCCCTTGAGGTCGGCGAGCACCGGTTTGATGATGGGGTCCTTGCTGTCGCCGGCCATGCAAGCATCTTACGATGGCTTCGTGCACGACACACGCGTCCCCATCACGTTGATCACCGGCTTTCTGGGCGCCGGCAAGACGACCCTGCTCAATGGTCTGTTGTCCCAGAAGCACGGCCAGCGCATCGCGGTCATTGTCAATGAGTTTGGCGACGTCGGCATCGACGGCGACCTCGTGCGCGGAACACAAGACGAGGTCATCGAGCTCACCAACGGCTGCGTCTGCTGCACCGTCCGCGGCGACCTCGAACGGACCGCCCTCGACTTGCTGCAGCGCCGCGAGCGCCGACTGCTTCCCCTGCGCTTTGATCGCATCGTCATCGAGGCCAGCGGCTTGGCGTCGCCCGGTCCGGTGGTGCAGACCTTCCTCATCTCTCAGCAGCTCGCTGGGCGCACACGAATGAGTGGAGTGGTGGCGGTGGCCCATGGCCAACACATTAGGCAACAGCTGGTGCGTGAACCGATGGCAGCCGAGCAGCTGGCCTATGACGACCGCATTCTGCTGAACCACACCGACATCGCATCATCGAGCGAGCTCGACGCGGCCGAGCACGCCATCACCACCATCAACGGGGTGGCCGAGCTGCAGCGAACGGTCTTGGCCGGCGCGAGCGCGGTCGACATGCTGGCTGATGGACCGAACGAATTCCCCCACAGCGACACCCACTCCCCCCACGAGTCGGGCGTCACCACCGTGACACTGACCCACGATGACGCCCTCGACATTCACCGGCTGAAGATGTGGCTGCAGTTCCTGGCCAGCCGCAAGACCCACGAAATCATGCGAATGAAGGGCATTCTGCGCTGCTCAGGACGCAAGAGGGCGGTTGTCGTGCAAGCGGTCTACCAGTGTCTCGAGCTCGGTCCTTCCGACATTGCCCCGCCACCTCAAAGTCGGTTGGTCATCATCGGCCGCAACCTCGATCAGCCCGAGCTCGACCGAGGCTGGTCGAACGTGTGCTCAGGCTGACCGGCAAGAATCCGATGTTCAAGGAGACCGAACGCAACATTTGGATCGTTGCCGACGTTCCCCAATGCGCGCACATTGGAACAGGGAGAGTGTTCGTTGTCCGGCAGCCGCCACAACATCTTGGTCATCAGTGATCTGCATCTGGGCGAGGACATTCGTCCCGAGGTTGACAACAGCACCCACTTTGAAGAACTCGGCGCCGAGTTAACCGCTTTCCTCCACCATTATGCGACAAACCGTCACGACAACACGCCCTGGCGTCTCATCGTCAATGGCGACATGGTCGACTTCCTGTCGGTCTGCCTGATGCCCCAAGACGTCGAGATGGTCGAGGGCCTTGGCTACGACGACCACACCTATGGACTGGGCACCCGCCCCAATGCGGCACTGCTCAAGATGAACGCAGTGCTCGAACGCCACGCCGACGTCTTCGAGGCGTTTGCTCACTTCATTGGCCAAGGCAACGAGCTGAACATCATCGTCGGCAACCACGATGCGGAGTTCGTCTGGGAAGAGGTCCAGGAAGGCTTCGTCGAGGGCATCGTTCAGATCTGGAAGAACAGTAACTTCTCGATGCACGACGGCTGCCGCTCGCCCGACGCGGTTCGCGAAGCCATCAACTTCCACCCGTGGTTCTACTTCGAAGAGGACTTTGTCTGGGTCGAGCATGGGCACCAGTACGACCGCTACTGCTCGGTCGACCACATCCTCGACCCGCGCGACTCCACCGACGAGCAAGAGCTCGAGCAGAACGTCGGCGACGCGGTCATGTACTACCTAGCCAACCACCTGCCCGACTCGCCCGAAGACCAGCAAAAGCGCGGCTTTGTCCAATACATGCGCATGCCATTCGAGCGCTCCGGTCGCGCAGTGCAGCTGCTGTCCGGGTACGGCCGAATGTCGTGGTTGCTGCTGTCACAGTGGGCCGACCGCCTGGCTCGACCGGCGGCCTGGGAGTCCCGTCGCCAAAGGCACCTCGATCTGGTTCGAGGACTCGCAACGAGCGCTTCGGTCGACGAGGACAAGCTGTTGGCGCTGTTCCAGATGAGGCATCGGCCCATCTTTCTGCAGCTAGGCCAGCTGGTCACGGCCCTGATGTTGGGTCGATTCTTCCTGACCGTCGGCGCAGCCCTCGCCACCCCGCTGATTCTGCTGCTCGTGCCCTGGCCCACGGCGCCGGCACTGGTGGCCAGCATGTTCCTCGGTGTGCTCATCGCCCACGGCTTCTTGGCCGCGGGCCGACTCAACGCCGATCCAAGGGACGCCATGGCCGGTGCCGCAGCCCGCATCCGCAACACCGTCTCAGCCCCCATCGTGGTGATGGGTCATAGCCACCACCCGATGGCCCAGCGATTGCGCCGAGGTGGCTGGTACTTCAACACCGGCACATGGGTCGGGGGCCACGACAAGCTGCGCAACTTCACACACCTGATGATCGAGCGCGGCCGAGACGGCGCCAAGGCAGCGTTGTGCCAGTGGCGAGACGGTCGAAGCTGGGAACTGCGCGCCGAACGAGCCGGCCGCAACTACACCGCCCCGTGGGGTTTGCGAGCCAAGGGCTAGACTGCGTTCGTGATCATCGTCGAGAACCTCGTCAAGCGCTTCAGTGACCGCAGTCGCGGCGAAGTCGTCGCTGTCAACAAGCTCAGCTTCAACGTCCGCGGCGGCGAGGTCTACGGCCTGCTCGGTCCCAACGGCGCGGGCAAGACCACGACCCTGCGCATCGTGGCCACCCTCACAGAGCCCGATGAGGGCACAGTGCGCATCGCCGGCGTTGACCGCAGCGTCGACCCCCTCGGGGTTCGCAAGAAGATGGCCTACGTCCCAGCTGAATCTGGGCTGCCAGAGCGTCTGACGCCGTTCGAGGTGGTCAGCATGTTCGCCGCAATCCAGGGGGTGCCCAACGCATCCTCGGTGGCCGACGAGCTGTTGAAGACACTGGGCGCCGGAGAATATGCGCACACGCAGTGCATGGGCCTGTCGACGGGCATGAAGCGCCGGGTCGTACTGGCGCGGGCCCTGGTGCACGAGCCGGAAGTCTTGTTGCTGGACGAGCCCACCGACGGACTCGACGTGCAAGGCCGACGAGATGTACTGGATCTCGTGCGCGATCAAGCGCGCCTGGGACGCGCCATCGTCATCTCATCTCACATCATGGGCGAGGTTGAAAAGGTCATCGACCGCATCGGCGTCATGGCCAAGGGACGCATGGTCGCGCAAGGCACCTTGTCCGAGGTGTTGAGTCAGGCAGGTGAGACGGACTTGGACGACGCGTTCATCGCCCTGACCTCCGAATGATCAGTCAAGGGCGCAGCCTGGTCTGGCTCACAGCGGCGATTCTGCGCCGGCTTGTGCGCGAAGGCATGGTCATGCGCTCCCTGCTGTTTCCCACCGCCATCGTCGTGGGCACGTTGCTCATCACCCTGGCCGTCGCGAGCGTGGTGCGCGGGAACTCACGAGTGGCGCTGACACCTGACGTCTGGCAGCAGACCGAATTGGTCGGACAGATTCAGGACATGGGCCTCGAGCCCTATGAGAGCACCACACTTGTCGAAGACATCGAGGAGTGGAGAGCATGGGCCGGCTTCGACGGCAAGACGATGTACATCCAAGGCAGTGCTGCCGATGGCGCCCGGCTCGAGGCCATGCTGCGCACCCGCGCAGGGGCCGACTGGATTCCGGAGCCCATCTACAACCGCCCCACCGGCGCTCAGGCCGCTCGCCAAGGGCGGTTTGTATTGCAGGGCATGGCACTGCTCTTCGCGCTCTACGGCGTCGTCTTCGGTGCCGGAATGGTGGTCCGCGACCGGAGTGAGGGCACGCTTGAGGCCGAGTTTTCCCTGCCAGTTCCGCACTGGTACCACGGCGCCGCGCGGTGGCTCGCCGGGACCATCGGCCTGTCGTTGTTCCTGGTGTTTGGCCTAGCGCTTCTGCATGCGACCCTCGGGCTGTCGGATCCCGGCGCCATGTTGCGGCACGGACTGGCCGCCAACGCAGCTGCGACAGCAATCGGCATGTTTGCGGCGGCGCGTGCGGGCCGGGACACCGGCTTCTCTGGACCGTTTACGTTCGGCATCTCGGCGGTGACCGGACTGGTGACCTTGAGCGTCGTCTTTCCCGAGGCGGCGGTGTGGATTCCCCTTGCCTCGATTGCGACGGCCGGAACCGGGTGGCCTCCTCTCTTCACAGCGGGGCTCTGCGCCGTGGTAGCCATCGCGAGCTTCGCCTACATGGTGGACGCGTGATTCGCATCAGCACCCTCATCGCGCTGGCTCGCCGCGATCTGACTCACGAGCTGCGCGGGCGCCGTGCGTGGGTGTTTGTGCTCATCACCTTCTTGTTGATGGCGCCCGTCGCTTCGGCCCCCCGGTTCGATCTCGAAGCCGCCAGAGCCCGACGCGCCTCCCCCAACCGCATCATTGCTGTGCGCGGTGACGTGCCCGCGGACATGCTCGAAAACCCCGCCATTCGCGCTGTCGATGGGCGTGCACACGCCGTGCTGGAGCAGCCCGCAGATGGTCCGTTGATCGTGCATTCCCGCTGGACGCCCCGCACTCTGCGAGAGCACCTGGACTCTGGAGACCCGGTCGTCGCGCTGAAGCAGGTGTATTGGAATGTGCCGCTTCCGAACCGATCCGCACTGTTGGCCCTGCTGTCTGCGGCGATTCTGACCGGTGCCGTCTCGGAGTCCATCGGCGGTGAGCGCACCCGACGCACCCTCGAGACCCTGCTGACCGCTGCCATCACCCGGCACGAGCTCGTCGGCGGCAAGTGGCTGGCCTGGACCGCATACGGAGCCGGCACCGCCACGCTGGCCGCCACGGCAGCCATCTTGGGCGGGCGCCTTGATGCTGGAATCTGGTTGCTTCCACTGCCGACCGTCGCGGGCTTCACGGTTGCACTCGGCATGTACCTGATTCGCTCTGTTCGAGACGTCATCAGCGGGGCCACGGTGTCGTTGAGGTGGATGCCCACGGTGCTGGCCCTGTCCGTGGCCGTGTCCTGGTGGATTGGACTGCGCTCGCCCGCGCTGGGGGCCTTGGTGCCGCTTGGTGGAGCAATCCTGACCTCCGGCGGTACTTGGGAAGGCTGGGCGCCCCCCATTCTTGCGACGTTCAGCACCCTGAGCTCCACTGCGTTCCTGCTTCACCTCACCGCCCGGGATCTGGCCCAAGAGACGCGCGGTGAACAAGCCCCAACGCCAGGCTGGCGTGGTGCTGTCATCACCGGCGCCGTAGCGGCTCTGGCCTGTTGGCCTGCACTGCTGGGCGCCATGCTCTGGGCACCCGCGGGCAACTACGCCATCACCGAGAGTCTCGACCCCGCGCCCGGGGTCCTGGCTTCGGGAATCGGCCTGCTGTTGCTGGCTGGAATCCGCGCACTCAACACCACAGATGCCGGTGCAGAACTAGGCCTGTGGCGCCCCGAAAAGAGCACGGCGTTTGCATGGGCCGCCGCAACCGGGATCGCTCTGGCTCTAAGCGCCTCGGTCGCGGGATTGACTCCCCTCCCGGAAATCGAGTGGTTGGCCAAGTGCCGATTCCGCCTAGATGCTGCTGTTGAGCCCGCTTGGGCAGGCCTAGGCACCGCCATCGTCGCCATTGTCGGCCAGGAGCTTCTGTTCCGCGGCTGGCTGCAAAAGCACGCCGGGCCGATTCTGGCCACCGTGGTCTGGGTGGCGGTGCTGCACCCGCTCGACCCGCTGCATGGGGCGCTCGTCGGTGGAAGTCTGGCCGCGCTCACGATGCTCGCGGGTGGTTCGGTGTTGCCGGCGCTGTTCGCTCGTGTGGTGTGGAGTGCGATCGGTGGACTGGCGCTCTCGCCACTCGCGGCAGCACTCGTCGGCGTGGGGGCCGTCGGTTGCCTGATCGGATTCGGGCGCAGCAACTCGCCTAGGGCAGCTTCAGCGACCGCATCCGGTTGACCGCCAAGCGCATGTCACCGACCACAGCCCCGTGGTCCAGCTTGCCGAGTGTGGCAGACAGCGCCGAGGGGTCGACTGTCTGGGACAGCAGTTCATAGACCTGTGTCAGTGCCGGGTCGGCCACTGTCTGTAGCGCCTGTTCGGACCGCTTGAACAGCTCGGCGGCGGTCGCGGGATTGCCCGTCTCGAACTCGAGCACCGCCGCCCACATCGCAAAGAAACCCACAAAACGGGTCTGCCCAACCTCGGTCAGCTCGGTCTGGGCCAGCAAGTAGCGCTCGCGGGCCTGGTCAAAGCGTCCTTCGTGGTGCAGCGTCAGGGCGATGTAGCCGGTGGTTGTGGCACGACCGCTCCTGTCCTGCTCGGCCAGCTGAATGGCCGAGGCGGCCGAGAAGTGTTGCTGCGCCTCTTGCAGGCCTCCTTGATCGAGCTGAACGATGCCCAGATTGGTCATCGCGTTCGCCTCGCTGCGCCGGTGGCCGACTTGCTGGGCGATCTCTAGACTGCGCCGGTACAGCTCTGTTGCCGCCTCGTAGCGACCGCGGTGGTACTGAAGCGTGCCCAGGTTGCCCAGCATCACACCCTCGAGGCGGCGATTTCCCGTCTGACGGTGCGCGGACATGGCGTCGGCGTAGAGTTCAGCTGCCCGAGGAAGCTCGCCGCGCTGGCGGTACAGGACCCCCAGGTTGCCTAGATGCCCGCCTTCTTGGCGCATGTCGCCGACGACCTGCAGGCGACCGATGGACTCCTGAAACAGGCGCTCGGCGAGCTTGCCGTCGCCTTGAAGCATGTAGGCGACCGCCAACGTACCCAGCGCCATGCCCTCTTCGCGGCGGTCCCCAACCTCTCGGCAGAGCTCGACCGCCTGTTCGAGGTAGCCAATGGCGTCGTCGAGCCGCCCCTCATGACGCAGCACCGAACCAAGCGACGACAGGCAGCCCGCCCTTCCGGCGGTATCGCCAATGGCCAGCGCCATGATGCGTCCGGTCTCGAGGTCCTCGATGGCCTCGTCGACCCGCCCACCCCGGCGCTTGACCTCGGCCCGAGCGCGCAGCGCCCGAACCCGCAGGGTCTCATCGAGATTGTCCACGCTCTTGGCACCAGCGAGGGACATGTCCAGCAAGGGCAGGTGGGTGTCCATCGGTCCCCAAGAGGACAGCAGGGGATCGAGCGCTAGGGCGACCCGCAGCGCGCGGGTCACGGCCTCGATCCCCAGTGGATTGGTGGACAGGGCTCGCCCGTGCAAGGCCAACAGGTTGTCCATCTCGAGCGCCAGACGAGCCATTGCCTCGCCACCGCCGCGACGATTCGCGACCTCGGCCCACTGCTCGGCCAGCAACAGATAGTGAGCCGCATGCCGTGAATGCACACTGTCACGCTGGGTGTCCGGCAGTCGGCGAGTTGCGTGGTCCAAGACTCGCCGATGGAGCACATAGCGCGGTGTACCTGGGGCCTCGGGCGCCTCGGTGCGACGAATCAGCCGCTTCTCGACCAAGCTGTGGAGTACGTCACCGACCCAGGGCGCGCTCAGGTGTTCGGACAAGTCGAG